>Ga0247758_1000810_pt1 | contig 26757 bp, 30 predicted proteins | sample UWRJL156409C4_FD_180950 | JGI IMG/M metagenome (GOLD analysis project Ga0247758, IMG submission 180950) | Plant litter microbial communities from Arlington Agricultural Research Station in Wisconsin, United States - UWRJ-L156-409C-4 | ecosystem: Environmental > Terrestrial > Plant litter >... | reverse complement strand
AAACCTCATCGCCAACGTCTACGCCACCCACCGCGACGCCTCATCCTACGGCCCCGACGCCCACCTCTTCAACCCCTCTGGCTTCATCAACCCCTCTCGCTTCATCAACCCCACCACCGGCGAGCTCAAGCACGGCCCGGTAGGAACCAAAGATGAAAGCCATGTTACCGTTGGCTTCGGCTGTCGCATCTGCCCTGGGCGCCATGTGGTGGTGAGTATGCTGGTTATGCAGGTTACGATGGTGTTGTGGGCTATGCATGTTGAGGGGGGGGGGATGGGGGGGGGGGGTGGGTGGAGATTGATAGTGAGGGGTGTATTGATGATGGGTTGGTTGTGTGAGTTGCTCTCTTAAAGTTGGGGTGCGATGCGGTGGAGAGATGCTGACAGAAAGTAGTATCTAAGCGCCCGATTCCATTTAGAGCGAAGCTTACGCCGAGGTTTCTGGGTGTGATGGAGATGCGGGAGAAGGAGAGGGCGAGTTTGGGAGTAGATGAGGAGTAAGGTAGGAGGTAAGTAAGTTTGTAGAAGATAGAGTGAGAAGAAGGAGGTGGGAATTTGAAGTGGGAGCAAATGGGGGAGGGATTGGCCCCGGATGCGCAGGGCGTTCCGGCGCAAGAAGGGGGCGCCAGCAACCAATAGGGGGCGGGTGGCGCCAAGCATTATTGATTCAGTTGGAATGAAGCTTCCCCTGACCCGGCAGCAGTGCTCCGGAGCCTCGTCAGTCTCGGGGATATATAATGGAAGCATTAGCAGCAGTTCCAATCCAAGGACTGGTATATCCTCCAAATCAGTCTTACCCCCCTTGCAATAAAATCGGAAATCATAGGTCTCCGTCAGTAGCACCTGTGTATCCTCAGCATCCTTTATCCGTTTTGCTGCGGCTGACCTTGTTTTTTCCGTCGCGGGTAACGACTGCTATAGCATCACGACCGCGGGGAAGGCTACATGCTGCTGCAACGGTAATTGTAGGTTAAGGTACGTTCCCCCAGACTAACAAGATCTATGAACGGGATGTCCCGATTACAGTAGCAGGGCCGCTTGCTTGGCACTTAAGTGTACCACACAACCAACCAGGTAATCTTAAACGTCAGTGGGGTATATTACTCTGACTGTGAATGGTAGAAATAGCAGTACATGTTAGAAGCACTGCACTCTAGATTCTGTGAAATCAAAGGGATTGTAACTGCGTAATTGTATTGCTTATTCGGCTGTCTAGCTCAGCCAGAGAACCTTCCTTATAGCTGTGAATAATGGTAAGCCGTGTAGCAAAGCCACGCGGTTTCAATTACACGTCTGTAGTAATGGTTACAAACATATTATTCTAGTAGTTTCCAGACTCCTCTTTCTAAGCCAGAACACCATGTAGGTGTAGATAACCAAGCCGAACAGAGCTCAGCAGAGCTAAGCTCTGGTGTGGGCATCTAAACTGAACTAACGTAATCAGCTCAGCTGGTGTAGACCTCCATTTACCACCAGGTTTGCCACCATTCATAAACTATAATAGGGACTTCGCCAGAGAGCCACAGAGAAATCACACAGTTGCAACCCTATCAAATCCACCAAACCTAAAAGTGTAGTGTTTCTGATAGGTAGGCAACACGAAAAATTATAAGAGGTAGAGGCAAGGCTGTTCATTTTCAAAATGAGAACTTATTTTGGCCATCTTTATATATAGGACCAATTCTGAGCCCACTCGGCTAGAGTTGGAGCTGTTCAGCATGCTGCGGCGCAGCGTGCTGAAAATGATTCTTAGCCTGAGCAAGGGTGAGCTGTCAGAAAGAAGGGGGTTCAGAGGCCCTGGGCATCTAGTCAGCGGAGCTGACTGGATACCTGGCACTGCCAGTACGCCAGTGAGCCTCAGCCACCAGAGTGACGAAGCCTGAATCCTGCAGAATAGTCTATAAAGAAGCCTCTGGCTTCCAGCCAGAGCCAGAGGAACAGGGAGAGAGCACAAGCAATACAATCACGCAGTTTCAACCCCTACAATTCCATAGAATCCAAAGTGCCGCGCTTCCAACACGTTGCCTGGCCAATGTTGCAAATCCACTATTCTAGCCGTTCCCAGACCCTCTAGTCAGAACTGTTAGAAAGAAAGAGGTTCAGGGGCCCTAAGCTCCCGATTAGTGAAGCTAACTAGATGCCTAGCACTGCCTAAATGCCAGTGAGCCTCAGCCTCGGTGATGGCGAAGCTAAATCTTACGGATTGTTCTTTAAAGAAGGAGATTCTGGCTGGAAGCTAGAACTAAAACAACAAGCAACTTTCTGCACATAACAGGATCAATCAGTTGCAACCCCCATCGTTTTTCACCATATCCAGAGTGCAGTGTTTTTGACAAGCTTTGTAGGTATTGGGAATGGCTTTGTTTTTTTTTCAATTTAGATTTTAATTAAACATCGTATTTTATAGCTATATTGTAAGGTTTTGGTGCTGTCTTCCGATTGTTGCCAAGCCTTGAAAAGCAGGTCATCCTACACCCCCTTTCTTGCAAGGCACCCCGGGAATGCAAGCGATTTGGCTGTCTGGATTGCTTGCAGAAAGGGGGTTCCCACTCTAACAGGTCTTTCTACCCCAAGGCAGAAGCATCCATCCGCTTCTTTGATTTGACCGGCCCAAAGTCCCACCCCAAGTAGAGGTGTTGGGGTTTGTGGTTTCCTTGCATCATATAGCTGTCGCCGTGGTATTGGTAGGGAAGAGAATGAGCTGTCCTGTATTTGCGGGGCAGATAGAGTTTCGTGCTCTCTGGGGGGGTTATTCGTGACAAAGAGACATCGACATCCGCACAACCTACTAAACTAAACTGGGCCTTGCCGCTAGGGGTGGTGTTGAAGATCATCTGTTGGCCGAAGTGCACACCAAAAGGTTGGCAAAGTTTGGTCCAAACGTAAGCCCAACAGGAACTGAGAGGTGGTCACGATGTAATGTTCTCCAAAAAGAAATTTCAGGAGATCATGCACACAGTTCGTGAGGAGTGCCACGTAACAGCAGGCACAGTTAGCATGGTGCTCCAAAATCTGGCTGCGGTGGCCGTTGTTGTGTTCTTCTCCCAAGCCCGGCTTTTGGGCTAGCTGCAAGCGAGTACAGATGCAACAAAGTTGGGCGCGTTTAGGCTTATTGAGGCGAGGAAAAGACCATGCAGGAATTGCATTAGAACTACGAGTGAATGGGCCACGAGTGCATACCTTACTTGCAAGCGCCCAACCTGCCACTCCATGCGATGCTGCGAAAGCCGGAGTTGCTGGACCAATTGGCAATCCCCAAGTGGATGCATGTTTTGTGGCAGCATATTGTGCTGGACAGCAGGCGTAACGGTTGTAGGCCTCATTGCATGCGTTACTTTTGGATGCCTTCCCAGTGGTTCAAAGTCGCAATCTCACGACAACAACAAGCTTCTTCCAGTTTGCTTGTTAAATAAGTGGTAATATGATTACCCAGACTAGATGAGTTGCCAAGCCGGCCCATATTTTCCTGTTGTGCTGGTAGGTTGTGATACTTGGCTAGCTTTTCTTACTTGTTTGCAAGTCAGCCTCTACATTTTGCCACCTAGCTTGGCTTTGGAAGTGATAGCAACCATCTGTGTTTGATTCTCAACCGGAGCATAAGGATTTTGGCAAGCCGGGGTTCTCATTGCACAAGTCTTAACGCTGTCTGCCATCCGCACAACAAGTATTGCAGTTAAAGCACTTGACGCTACTGCTTCAAGGGTCTCCGTTTTTCGTTCCGCATCGCTTTGTGCTTCATTGCGGATTTTTATGTCAATAGCTGTCTATGCCAAAAAGTACGATGTGGACTCAGGTGCGCATCATTCTTGGCGGAATCGAGGATTTGCTCTTGCGCGGGGCACAAATCGCCGCCCACGGGCAAGAGCAGTTCAAGGAGTCCCTTCCTCGGCAAGTGCAAGCCTCTCCAGATGGACACTGTGAAAATAAGCAAAACATCCTCGGGATGCCGCAGTCCGTGATCAACGAGCTTCAAGAGCGCCCCATCAAGGATACCCCTGAACCAAAGGCTGCCAGTGACACCACCCAGAGCGAGAAAGCTTCAAAGAGTCGAGCTGTTCCGCATAATCTTGTTCTTCATTCACAAGATGATGGTCTTCGGGACCAAGTGAGAGCCGCTTCAGATATCCAGGCCAGTTCGCCGCTCGGCCTGGAGCCCTCGTCGCCTTCCACCAATGCCGACGGATGCAGCGACTACGCTACTGCTGTTGACTCAAGCAGCGATACCAACACTGCTGGCGCGAGCGATCAAAAGCTGTCCCCGATCCCCGCAAGCAGCCTTGATGTCTCGCATCTCAAGCAAGAATGCACATCTCCAAACGCTGGGACCACTGCATTCGACATCCCATTCCAGCACGCGTTCGGACAGCCGCCCCAGGACACGTCTGAGCTCAAAGCCACGGCCAACCAGCTTTCTAGTACGCCAAACTCTCGAACCACGACCGTCCAGGGGGGTAAGGACCTTCACAGCGGGCAAGTAGAGCCTTCATTGACGCCCCAACACCAATTTCCAGTCAAGGTTGTGTTGAAAGAACGGGTCGCACCTACCAACAGTAGCAAACCAGCTCAGTCGAAATGCACAGGGAGCGAGCAGACGCTAGTATCCAAGAACACCACAAACGGCCAGGATGTACAGCAGCAGCAGCAGCAGCAGCAGCAGACTTTGCCATGTGCAGCCCAGAACCAAAACCCCCCGCAGGGCTTGTCCAAAAAGCAAAAGAAAGCCTTGAGACGGCAGCAGCAGCAACAGACACAGACACAGACGACGAAGTCCCCCCACGGAAAAGAGTGCAGCGAAGAAAGCAAGCCGCCGAAACTGCAGCAACAACAGCAACTGCAGCAATCGCCAACGCCGAACAAGACCTCGATTGAACAACCTTTGGCAAAGAAACCAACCGCGCAGAAGCAGCTTTCCACGACACACCAAGGAACCCCTCCTGCCCCGGCAAGTGCGAACCAAGAACCTGGTGAGGGAATAAAGGTGCTGATAGAGCCCCCAAATCACGGCTACATCTATGCTCGTCTCGCCAATGATCCCTCGCCTACGGCGTTCTCGGCGGGGGGTACTTCTAGAACTGATTTTGGCCCGCATCACTTAGTCCTCTGGACCGACGCGAGCTGGTCGTCATCAGCTGGGTCAGCCACCCCACCGAAGCCTATCGGCCTCGGCGTCGTCTTTAGGCGCAGCGAAGAGGACAGGCAGGGCAAGGGGCCTCAATCGTATTCGGATATATGGTGAGTCGCTTTCCGTTTTTGATCCGCTTTGCGGTTTTCTTTTTTCGCGCCCTTCGAGAAGACAACATCAGAATCTCACCAACGCTCCCCGGAAAACAGGCAAGATTGCGCATACGCCCTCCCTTCCAATCACCCTGCTGGCGACCACATACACCACTCGGAGGCACTAGCAATTGAAGCTGCGTTGGCAGTCGCCGTGGACAAGGTTGTCTCTCGCAAGAAGCAGAAAGTCACGCGAGTGACAATCTTTTCGGACGCGCAGCGCCAGCTCAACGCTATCGCCGCGGCAGAGCCGGGCAACTTTGCGCGCGGCACCTCGTCATGGCGTGAGCTGCAAAAGCTGGGCGTCGCTGTCGAGCTGCGCTGGGTGCCCGGCCACGCCGATGTGGAGGGAAACGAGCGCGCCGATCGCGTGGCCAACCTAGCCAGGAGGTTCGGGCCGGATCCAAGACCTGATGGTCTTGGCGCCGTGACCGAGACAACAACGACCGGGGAGCCCCCCGTGGTGATGAGACTTGCGGTGCCCGTGCTGGACATGGTGGAGGGGATGCTGAAGGCCGTGGCTGGCATGGCCGGCTCGGATGGCCGGGTGAAAGCGCTCGTGCGTCTGCTGGAGGATGATGTAGGGTCCGGGATGGCCAGGGTGGCCAAGGAGGAAGGATGGATCATTGATCTTCGGAAAGGCGACAGGTTCCCAGGTTGGTAGAGGGACCAAGCATGGCACGGTGGTGTTTTCCACCACCCCAGGTTATTCAGGCAAGAAAGGTATTATTGAGTGGTGGAAAGTTTTACTTTGGCGGGAGGAACATTTCGAATTTCGTAGTCTAGACTGCACAGTTCCCATAACATTTACACCACGTCTTACAATATCTGATGAGAAAAAATCAGGATAAAGTAAGGCAATGCAATTTACCCCAGCACATGCTGCGACAGCCAGATCCTGCAAGCTGCATTGTTCATTGATCCGACTTACCCGTCTCCATCCGATCAACTACCATCTTTTGCCCACCGCTACTTGACAGGGCCCGTCTATGCTGAACACGAGGGAATGCTGGACATCTCCCAGAATAACCAGAGACAAGCCCCGTGTTGCATTGGCAGGTTGGCGCGGAGGCTGCGGCGGCCATTGTTTGTGGCCAGGTTTTGTGTAGCTTTACTGTTAGGCGCAATGGGGGTAGCCGAAGCTCAATCGGCGTTTTGTCAGCAACAGGAGTGCATCCGAAAAAACAAATCCCACGAGGCTCTGCCCTGTCATAATTCCACTACCCAGATCAAGACGGACGGACGGGGCCGGGGGAGGGGCTCAGCCTTTGCTCCAAGGACGTCTGCGGGACTTGCACCCTCCTCACGTGGGCCTTCTTGTCGAAACTGCATGCATATATCCTTGTCTCGGGCAGAAGGCTTCTCAAGCAACACAGGCTGGGGTGTGGTGGTTCATCAGGGAGGGGCAAAGTCTGTAGGAATGGGCGAAGATCAATTATACCGAATGCTAGACTGCAAATGTTTTGGACATCCTTGAAAAGTAACAATAATAAACATAATAATAATAATACATGATTCCGCCCTGCCAGGTGGGCAGGTATTGTACCCCGTGTGATTTTACCCCATAGTGGTTGTAGAGGGACTTGAATGTCCCGATTTTGCCAGATTTTAGTCAGATTCGTAGTGTGCATCTTGGCCAAAGGTCAACATCGTGCGTCAAGACAAAGGAGGAATAATGACTTTGGGTAGGAGTAGGATTTCCCCATCTGCTGGACCTGGTGCTTTCACTCCAAGATATGTGCTTGACTCCGAGCGGGGTGCCCCAATGGAAAAGATACTTTAGATGAGACCTTCTGATTCGTCTAGGTCGTTATGAGGAGAGAGTGGGAACTGAGAACCCGGATGGGCTGGACATACGGCGACACTCACTTCTCCGTTTGGGAGCTTGTTCACATCGATGTTAAGAAGCATGTTGGGTAATGAATGTGGTCTGTCAGCGTTACATCTCAATAATCTGGAATGTCCTTTATATCTGCTCTCTGCTTTGTGCAGCACAGTATTTTGCATCAATATTGCTCTCCATTCTTATTTAGCTTCCGCTGCGAACCTCCAAGGTTGCTGTGTTTGAATGTAACCCTTTCCAGCTTCCGGTCCGGCCATCATCTCCCTATCCAAGCGTGGTGGCGTGGATTCTGTCCCGAAACGAAGGGCCCGAGTACTATTGATCCCGGCGGCTGCTATCACAGCATACCATTCAAGCCCGACGCTTTATCGTCGAAAATCTCGGTCCGTAAGCGTGGAATGATTATCGCCCCAAGGACGAGCATCATCGCGGTGCCAACCTTTTATTTGTTTCTGAAGGTTTATTCTTAGAAACATAATTTTTGACACAAGAAAACCAGGTTGCAACGTGGCCCCTTTATTTCTCCTACATACTCCTACAGTGTCCTGGGTAAGGGTATATATCGACGCAGTGTTCCTTTTTCACGGCCCCTCAGGCGCCCCTTTTTCTAATTCTAAAGACCTTCTTCTAGGAACTCGGGATTTACTTCATCAAGACTCGGCAATGCTCACTCGGATGACAATTTCAAGGGTGATTATGGATGCAAGTTCATGGAGACATGGCGTCGGAATTAATCCATCCAGAAGAGAATCTGGCTTGACCTCCCATTGTCCACAAATATTCCCCTCCTCGACACCCACGCTCCTTGATTACTACACTGCTGGTCTTATACTTTGCTCAGATAGTCCCACTGAACATCAAGCACGTCTGGGGCCAGCACTGGCTCAATCAGTCCGAGTACATCAACCTCACCCCCTTCTTTTCCTCTTGAATCCACTCCAAGTCAAAGGGGCCTGACTGCGGTGGGATGATCTCAACTCCCTGCAGCGTGCCCGCCGGTTTGCACGGCGACTTGTTGTTGTTCAAGTCGTTGCCTGATCTGTCCTGCCACGTTGCGACCCCACCGTTGGGTAAGACGACCCAATATCCAATCTCATTGGGCCAGCCAGGGGATTTGGGATTAGCTGGACAGGTCGACGGTAGGGCGTCCTGCGTCAAGGCCACGCGCAACCTGCCGCTACCTTTCGGTGCCGGGGCGAGGAACTCCAGCCAGCAGAACTTGGCCTTGGGGTATTTGAACGTCAGGAGGGTGCTGACGACTCTCCCCTCGCCCTGAACATACTGAGCGCGAGGCGATGTTTTGCAGGAGATTTGGAGGTTCGTCTCTGGAGATTTCCCTGTATCGCGGCGCCCAACCTGGAGGGGTTGGATCTCCCTTGAGGCGACGGCGACGGGGCCGTTGAGCGGTTGCTGTTGGTGTGAGTCGGCGTGGAGAGCAGTTACATGGGTGTAAGTGGTTAGGAGGAGAGCGACGAGGAGTTTGATGACGGGAGTCATGGTGCGTGTGAGTTGCGAGGGAGTTGGGGGGGATAGTTTGTATACTAGGTTGTGAGTGAAAGAGGAAGAGAGGAAGTTGTGGAAATGGCTGAGGGGGACCACCAGCAAGCTATTTCAATGCGGGGGACTCGGGAGCATTCCTGCAAGTAAGCTGCGAAGCACTGTAATCGGCGGTTTGATAAGCCCAACTTGGTGATGCTTTTGGATGTTCAGCTCTGAATTGTGTGGTGTGGCTTGCATCGGATGCTTTGGTCCGTGCCGTGTAAGATGAGGGCACGAATAGGAAGGCTGAGGAGTTGCGTGATGCAGAACGCCTCTTATGCACAAATGGTTCTGGCCCTCACCTCAGCCGCTGGAGATGCAGCAGTTGATGGCTGGAACGGCTGTGGGCTCCACAAACCGGGCAAACGATCGGCAATCACTTGGGCGGCATTAGACCGACGCTGCAGGGCTGACGAATGAGCAGACCGAAATGTAAAGTTGGCGAAGAAGATCTGCTCAAAGAAACACTCAAATTCCCAATTTGGATCTAATCCAATTCGCAGGCACAGAAGCATAACCATTCGAAAAATAGCTAGAATACACCCCACCATCATTACCAGCATTACACGTAACATCTCCCCTCACGCAATAGTTTTACAGTCCATCTCCTCAAACCGCAAGATTACCCAGCTCCCACACTATAACACCATCTGTTCCCCAATCCGGTACTAACGTTAAATTTCTGGTCAGCATTATGGCAAAAGCTGCCGTAAGGGATAATTTGGTCTAGTAGATTGTGCGGACAGGGTGATGGGGTAATGAGCCGCCCACGTGCTAGAGGCGAGATTTTGCCATTGTGGCAGCGACTCGGCATCTAAACCTTGTGTTTCTCCTCCTTATTCAACACCACACTCGTGTTTAAACCACCGGGCATGGCGTTTTGTGTTAAATTCTCACATTGTGCTTTACTTTAACGGATGATTGCGTCCTGTCATGACTAGAAAAGAATTGTAGCAGCGACTCGCATCGCTCGAATGTATGCTCCCAACAAGGCCCCCAGTTGCAGAATGGCAGTGTTATGAAATTCCACTGCAGGGTACATCCCCACTTCGCCGACGCCGTCACTCTCTCAGCCTCGCTGTCTGTCTAATTACCTACCATCTCAAGATAGAGAACTGGCACGAGGTGCATGAAACGACTTCATGTCACTGAAAGTGAGACACTCGCCGGCTCCCCTGGAGCGAGTGCCAAAGAGAGGTGCTAGTGTTGCCAGTGGAATTTATGCTGTTCGTTGACGTCTTGGGATATCGAGGAAGGAGCGCATCAAAGACCATTCAATGATTCAGTTTCGTACGAGGTCCATTGGACAGCCCCAGGCGCGAACAACGAGAAAAGGCATGTTGTGACGATCATCAAGGACCTCGAGAAGGTCACCAAGGCTTTAGAATGCGAATCCCAGCCGCGAAGCAACTAGGAGGTCAATAACCTCGCCCAGGATTACCAGGTGGTCGTCCGAACTGCCTGCACCTGGCACTTCTTCGAATCCTCTAACCACCGAAGCAGGGAGACTTGAAGGGATAATAACGGCAGCTTTGAATGCCATATGAAACCAAATGATGTAAAATTCATGGAGAAGAAACTCGGACAATACCGCGAGCAGATCGCGTGTCGGCTTCTGATTCTCATCCGGTTTGTTGCATTCCACCAATCCACTGAACGACAGAGGACTGTCCTAATTGTCAGCCGCGCTTGTCGAACCCAAATAGAAAGAGGGATGTGGCTTTGCAGTTGGAGATTGAGAAGACATTAGCCCTTGCAAGTGTCGATCGCCACAGTCGACAAAATGGAGCAGCATCCCCCGGGCAAGTTTCGCACAAGGAGAAATCACATGGGCGACCGTTAAACAGGACCCGTTATCTCAATCTCACGGACCCTCTGGCGCAGCCCCTTCTCGACTACCGTCTCGGATCCAACCCCGTCGACTTTGATATCCACCTTGCCCAGGTGCGGTTCCTCCGAGGGGTCTTCAACACGCCAATCATGCAGCAACACGGAGTGACAGAAATCGGACCGGGCGCCACCGTGGCCGCAAACGACCAAGCCCTGCGCAATTACGTCAAGGAGCAGAGTTTTCTTTCCTTTTTCCACCCTTGCTGCACGGCCGCCATGATGCCCAAGCCCAAGGGTGGCGTTGTCGGGCCGGTTCTCAAGGTTCATGGCGCGAACAGGTTGAGAGTGGTTGATATGAGCATCATGCCATTCCTTCCGGCGGCCCATCTAAGTGCCACTGCGTACGCAGTCGCGGAGAAGGTGAGTGACCGAGTCTGTTCAACCTGTGAAATTGCGCTAACAGGAACGTAAAAAAAAGGCTGCAGATATCATCATTGGTGACTGGAATAAATAAGAAGGGGGCGTCACATCTGTTTTCATCTAGCAATGCTATGCATAGTAGTGGAACACCCCAAGTCATTTTTTTCGTCCCGACTTGTGTCGTTCGTGGTGCCTGTAACCTTCTCAATGTTTCGTTCAACTCGCGGAGATCTAATGATCCTAAGTCGGCTTCTACGGCTACTACCATCTGAGGCTCAGCGGGGAGGCTTTTTGGGGGTCTTTGGAAATTTTTGGAGGAGATGGTCGCGCCAGAAAGATCTGGTCGTCGAAGACAAAGCTCTGCCCGGGCAGTAAGGTGCAACGTGTCGCTTCTCTACGGCAAGTCTGGAACGCGTTCTTCCGACTGCAGGAAGAGCGCTGGTCAAGCAATTCGACGACCATGAACTCCTCCTCTGCTTCATAACCAGCCTCGGCACTTCCATCGCCGTCCCCTTTGCCGAGGACTTGGAGCCACTTCATTAGGTCATGGTGCAGCTCCTGGCGTTGGCGACGTTTCTGCTAGTGTCGGTTTCTTTTGCGTCAACATGTAATGAATCCTACTAATATGCCTCTTCAAGATCCCATCTACATCTATCCTCCGCCCTATTACTCAGTCCTTCCTTAGCCCCCTCCCCTCCATCCCGTTCCCCCGACTAAGCTCGTCATCCGCTGCTGGCGCCTGTCTCGGATTGCGCCTCCGACCTGCACACGGCGGGCCAGCCCTGGCCTATCTCCTCCGCTTCGTACATCCTCCCGCCTTCCTGCGTCGTCCCCTCGTATAGACTCGTGTAGCCAACGGTCGGGCGCCCCTCCATGTAGTACGCCATGTCCGCTGTCTGCATCTTGGGCGACAACCTGATGCCCAGCCGCCACAGCACGGCCATCATAGGCGACAGCGACAGGGCCACGTCGGTGGTGATGTTGACGACGCTCCCTGTGAGCGAGAAGAAAAAAATCCGTCCTCTGCGTGTAGCACGTGGCCGAGCGTGTCGATATGTCCCACGTCGCCACGAGCGGCCGGCACTTGATGAAGCTGTAGACCATGTTGGTGGCGAAGTAGAAGAGCTGCACGGCGATGAGGAGGACGAGGAGCGGGCGCCACCACCGCGTGGTGTACGAGACGGGGCGAAACCGCTTCAGCAGCATCAGGGCTACCGAGGTCTTGATGCATGTCATGGAGACGACCCAGACGGGGATGGCGAGGTAGGCAAGCATAATCGCCTGCGTGGCCGTGGTGAAGGTGATCAGGCGTGGCGTGGGGAACATTTCAAAGCAGAGCAGCACGAAGGGTATGCTTGGGATCGGTGGAGGAGAGGGAGCATTCGTTACGGCCGGGTCGCCCATCTCCCCGCAATTGTTGTTCTAGGCCGCGCGAGGTCTGTCGTCGTGCCTCGAAAACGGGAGCGGCCGACGCTTGAAGCGAGAGCGCAGCATGGAAGAAAGGATAGCTGGGGAAAAGGCGAATCGAGGTCGGGAGTCTTCCCCGGATCCGGATCCTTTTCAACACTCTCCGAAACTTCACACAGCCCAATTGTTTTGGTTTGTCGATTACGGCATGATCTCAGCTGCTTCCTGGTTTGCTGCCCTTGCAGCCGAATGAGATTTGCTCTCTCTGAGCACAGACGCACACCACAGGTGGCACATGTCGAGAGGCGGCACTTTCTATGAGGGCATCTTTGTGGGCGGCTTCTTTCGCGGTTGGGCGCCACATTGAATAGTGGAGTGAGCAGCAAATAGGTGAGCAGTCTGACCAGCTTGCGGTTGGGCTAGGGAAATTTTCGTGAGATGGGTGGTGCAAGTTAGATTGGTTGAACATCGTCAGCAGCCTGCAAGCCCGTCCACACTGTGAAGGCCATTTGCGGCCGTGCGCTATTGTCACGGTTTTTTGGCGCCCAATCACGTAGCGAGCGAAGAAACATGGCGTATGCAAGTGACGGAGCGTTTCGTTCTTGTGAACCTGGTAACTGCAAGGGGGCCCCCGAGCAGGTACAGATCAGAAATCAGGGATGTCATATCTTGCACTGCATCGAGGCGGATTCTGCAAAGATCGGAATCAGCTCTATTGCCTGCCAGCTAGCCGATGCGACCCGCGCATGTCTCTGATGTGTCCAGTCTTGGTGATCCATCGCTGCAAAGCTTGGTGATCCTATGTCCAAAGCATCGAACAGCACACTCTTGCCGTAAATAGCGCTGAAGAACTAAATAACCGGATGGGTAGGGGATCGGAGTGGGCCTCGATGGTGGATTGGCCACAACGCGCGAGGGGGCAAGCTCTTTTCAACATCTTTTGATCCGCAAAACTTGGCTCCGAGAGCGCTATGCTACGCTACCCCCCTGCTGGTACCAGAGTTTTGAATTCTTTCCAGACAGACCCAGTTCAATGCTCGCATTCCAAAGAGACCGAAATGGCGATCCTTTCCGAAGTGGACGATTCAAATGACTCGCGGTCGAATGGTGCAAAGAGTGTAGTTTCGGGTAAGCCGGGAGGAGCACCATAGCCAAGCATTTAGTGGCGAGGCTCAGGGCTGGTCAGTTCTGTCGGACACGACCAACATTGCACTTCTCGGGCTTCCATCACCACATTACCAATGGGATTTAGCAGACAGTCCTCACATAGCTGTGCTCTTGTACGATGCAACAGCGTGTCGACTTCTGATGCAGATAGGAGAGTTCACATGCGGTAAGTCTATTATCGATATACTTGGCCTAAGTGAGCTTATCCGGGATGCCTCTCTTTAAATGCCTCCCTTGTTGCGAAGCGATCTCACTGGCTCCAGCGTCCAGTGAATTGAGAGCTGCGCCATCAACGCTGAGGGTGCGTAAATGAGTTTCCACCTCCCTGTTGCTGTCTGGACTGACAGGGGCAGTCAAGATGATGCACGATCTCGGGATCCGTCACGGTGACTTGAAGCCGGACAACATCATGTGCTTCCTAGACGCGTCGCAGCGCGGCGCGCCAATCCGACTCGTCATCACCGACGTTGGGATAGCCAGAAAACATGGCGATTCTGGCAGGAGGAGAGCGATACGGGAAACCTTCCCGTGGAGGAGCGCGTCAACGTTTGGCTTAAGCACATGGCAGAGCTTGACGGGCGATGCCCCAAAGGAACAGCACTCGGGCAACTACACCAGCACATCAAGGCGAGGCTGCTCATCGTCAAAGTCGAGAGCCTACACGGGCTTCGGAAAAAGGAGGAGAGCACGTCGTCGCCGGCTTCGCCCCAAATTTCTTCCTCGTCAAGTCCCTCGGCAAGTAAGAAGTGGTCGTTCAGGCCCCGGAGCGGCAAAGATGCCAAGCTGTCCACCAGCGCAGCGAGCCCCATCCAGGGGTCGTCCACCGAGCCAACAGCCTACCGTGCCACGGCCGCGGAGGCCTTGAGGGAATTGGACACAATCACCAAAGTGATCGAGCTTGCAGGCCAGGGGGACGAGCGCTTACGAACGGGCCAACGCCACCTCCTCCCAGGGATCGAAAGCCTAACTGGGAGTCACGGTTAAGCTTCTTCTCTAGGTTGTCTTCCAAAGGAAAGAAGAAAGCCAATTAGCGACCCTAGGACTCGCTGGTATAGGAGTCTGAAGGCTTGGGCCAAAAGAAAGGCGCCGTGTAGGCGGTGCAGAAATGCTCAGAAGCATTCTCGATATCTCTAATCGCATCACTTCCAGGCCTTGCTGCATCTCTTCAAGGTCGTCTTACATGCACTGTAGACGCTGAGAAACTAGTAAGACACCGTATCACATTACTAGAACACCTTATCAGCTCTCAGAAAGGCTTTCCTATGAGTGTAATAGCTCTGTAGGGATGGTTTTAGACCCTTTCACATTGACCGTAGGGCCCCTCTCTTTTGGCTCGAGCCTTCATACATCATATCTATTACTAATAAGCTCAAGTAGCAACACTGAACGGCGTAACATTAAAACCCAAAGCCCTCCAGATAAATAGCATCCTCTGACTCGGCTTGTCTTTATTAAAGCTCCTTAAGCTGACCTTAACACTGAACTCCTTTATCTCTTTTATAACACCTTATTTATGGCCTTTATAATAGGGTTTATCTTCCCTAACATTACTGGATTATTAAACATATACAGAATTGTCCTGTTTAAGCTTACCAGTGAAGGTGTGACAAGCCTGCAGGTCACCCCAGTGGCCGGCCCGGCAAGAGTAACAGTACGGAGAACAGTACAGCGCGACAGATCAGACGGAGCGGCTCTACGTTAAGCCCTGGCTTTAAGGGTAAAGCCACTAAGAGGTTGAGAGACAGGGGGCTTTGGGGGAGGTAGTGGTCACAGTCTTCCCTTTGCTTTGAAAGATGCTTTGCTATGTCGGATAAGGCTGGTAACCGATCAGATTCGTATATGAGCAGGCGGTTCGTATATTCTATAACAACCCGTCTCCAAATGGCCGGAGTGTCGGCTACCTCAGACTGATACGGCGTGAGCTGGCTGAACTTCGAGATCCGGGATGCGCCTTTAGGCCCTCCAAGAGTTCACGATCGGATTTGGCACTCACATGCCTCGACAGTGGTGCAACTCCAGAGAAGCTCGCCAGCGGTGAAGTGAGCAACCCTCCTGGACAGGAGCTATTCCTGAAGGGCCCACGCCCATTGGCCTAGATGACGGTTCGTTTTTACCGTGTCCAAAATAGAGTGGGTAAGGCATCCTCTAGATAGTGATTCGGTAGATACGCCCTCCGGATACAAAAGTTATGTGGGGACCCTCTTTGTGTGAGCTAGATAGGGAGGTGCAAAGGCGGTCCATTCTGAGATAGGTTACTGGTCTAAACAGGCCCCATTTTGCAGTTTTTAGCGCCTTTAGCCGAGGGGGTAATGGTCGCGCTTTCGTAGACGTTGGCCATCCTTGCTGCTTCCTGCGCCCAGTCCACGGCGTCATCCTGGATAATACAAAGGGAGTCAATCCAGAGATAACTGATTCCCAAGGTCCTGCACAGCTGCACGGCATCTTTGAATATCTCGGGGAGCTCAGTGACGGGGATGAATTGCTTGCGCTGGTATAGATTTCCTCTGAATGTCATGGGCGGGCGGTCTTCTGGCGTGCCCCAACAATGGCTCAGGGCGTAACGGCCAGTTTCGCCTGGGCACGTCTCATACGAATACAGCTCATCCCCGTCCTGGCTAGTAGCTGTGACGCGCGTGGGCATGGCCGGCGGGGCATCTCTCCCGCAATTCGGGTGGCTCGACTCGTAATCGTGTAGCCACGAGGCGATGCGCGACTTCGCATCAGTGAGGGAAAACTCCGGCCGCAATGGCACGGCTGTCTTGACAAGTGGCTAGAGCTGGCCCCCTGGGAAGGCCATGGTGAGGACTGGGCTGTAGCGGAATAATTCAAAGAACTGGAGAATCAGCGCCGTGCCCATGGGTTTGTAGAGAATCTGGCTGTCGGCAACTAGGAAGCGGCGCTTGAAGTAGCTGAAGAGCGCTATACATGTGAGGTAGGTGGATGACGCAGCCTACATCGCAGTAATGGTAACATAGCGATAGAGGCCGTAGCCATAGGAATTTCGCTCCTAATGGCGGCCGCCGAAATGTCCACATGATTGGCAGACATCCTCTTTTTTCGCCACATCGAGGTCTGCCAAAGACCGCGTCGCAGCTTGCTGAGAACCTGGGAGGGGAGGCGTTGGTGAATCCATTTTGGTTAAGACCAGAGTTTGATCTAGGGGCTGATGGGCAGTTAATCAATCACTGATCACAAACTCAGAGGGGTAGATATTAAGATATGAGAAGTCGCAGAGGGCGCTGGTGCGGGGCCCCTGATGCGCAGCTTCCCTGGGCATCGATCAGGCTCAGTCCGGCCCCGCATTCTCGTAAAGGAGAGGGTGAACGGCACCTGCCAAGAGTTATTTGCCTCCTATCTCTGTAACGAATCCCGCCTCTCGAGCTTGCCGCGATCAAGAAATACGCACAACTCACAACCGATGTGCAAGCCCCTCTCGTTCTACGAAATGGAGGCTGAGTCCTGTCCGGTATGGCAACAGTTACCACTTGTCAAAAAATGAAGGTATTGTGCTTTTTAGTGGAACGGTAGTTTGTTACTACAGCAGGTACTCTCAGATAAGAGGATTCTGTCAGAAAGAAAGGGCTTCTGGCCAGAGGCGAGAACGCGCAGGTGGAAAATATGGCCAGCTGAGCTGAATGAGCTCAAGGGACCTGAACTGATGCCGCCAGTTTAGCTGGCTAGGGTCACGGTTTGCCACCACTGTTGCCACCACGCAGCGTTATAATAAAGGGCCGAAGCCCGAGAGCCAACAGACAATTCAATAAAGCGGCTCCAATCTACCAATTTCACAGAGTCCATTGTGCAGTGTTTCTGGCAATATGTATTTAGGGGTATGTATATTGCCGTGTAGCCGTCCAGAAAAGCAGTAAATTTAGTGAGTGTGGTTGGAAAATGCGACGCGAACGCGACGCGTTTGCAGATGCGGGGTTTGTATCAGCCGGTGCGCGTTTCTGTGCGGTGTGCGGACGAACATGCTACGGCCTCTCGGGGCAAGCATATCCCTCACTCTCCAAGGAGCCCCTCGATGATGCTTCACCTTCTAGCCACAGAGTTTCATTGCCATCCGTGGCCAAGTCTATTATTATCACACCAAGCGCCCTCTTTCATTTCCCAGCACTATTTAACGCTTTGGTTGTAGGGGAAGGTGTAGTTGGCGAACTGGCACTAGCCCCCTCTTGTAACATGGCCGACATGCACTCGAACGTTATGATGGCGTCTGATAAAATGGCACACCCTTCGAGCGGAGGCCAACTCGTTCTCGATCGTCGGCTGCGGAAGCAGGCTATGGCTAACAGGCTCGACGGCGACTTCAACAACTTCTACACACCGGCCAACGACTTCTTTTACTCCAAGTCGTCGTACCAATTGCTCGACCCGCAGCGCCGCGAGATCCGGCTGCTCCGGGTATCGCGGCGCAAGTCATTCAGCGAACACGCGAAGGATAACCCGCAGTGGGCAGCAGTGCTGGACGACGCGACGCTGCGGTACATGACTAGCAACTACCAAGACTTTGGCATCTCGACCCCCGATGAGCCTCTACTCGCCTGCGAGCTCATCGATAAGGTGCAGCTCTCGCGGACCGCCGGCACCTACTGCGCTGTCTCGTACTGCGCTGGCAGGCCCTCGGACACGTCGGTTCTGATTGTCGACGGCCTGCCGTTCATGGCCTTTGCCAACCTGGAGCATGCCATCGACATAGCGCTGCGTTCATGGCAGGCAAAGCGGCCGGGCAAGGACCTGCTGCTCTGGGCCGACCAAATCTGCATCAACCAGCTGGATTACGGCGAGCGCGCACACCAGGTCGCCATGATGCGTGACATCTACCGCAGATGCAACGAGACCTTCGTTTGCCTCTCTATCCCGGACTCTCAGGACGTGCTGGCTTGGGTCAGAGACTGCAGTCAAGGCGGCCGCCCGGCCTCTCCAGCCGCCTGCGTTGAGGCCTGGGTTGAGAAGGAGCTTCACCAGTTTCGACCCGACCCTGTTCAGGATTGCGACTCCCTGAATCCATCTGATTCTCAGTCCCAGGCCGACTATGCGGGTCGGCCGTCCATGGTCAACGCGATCCAGGCATTTATGGAATGCCAATGGTGGCGAAGATGCTGGGTTTTCCAAGAGTTCATCTCCAGGCATTTATGGAATGCCAATGGTGGCGAAGATGCTGGGTTTTCCAAGAGTTCATCTCCTCGCCTAGACCAGTTTTTATCTCTCATTCAACCTCGATACCCTGGGAAAATCTCGATTCTGGGCTCCAGTTTCTCCAGGCTACTCCCAAGTTTACCCAGCTGGTGCAGGAGAAGGCGGCAGAGGCAAGGACCCGAATAGCTGTACTTGAAAAACTAGCGAAACAACAACGAGAACGCGAAATAGCCGAGGAAGAGCAAGTGCAAAAGCTGATAAAAGCCGAAGCGAAGCGTGTGCAAAAGATAAGAGTAGCCGAGTGGGTACAGGCCTACGCCGCCTGGGAGAAGGCCCACGCGTCTTGGGAGATGCACGCATCCCCAGAGAAGCACAGGATCGACCAATTCTTCAGCAGTGCTAGTGCGGCCCACGACGAGTACCTGTCCTCATGCACTCAGTTCCTTCGGGAACGAGTGAAGAGATGGAATGCCTACCTCAATCAGCTCTCAGAGTTTATGGCAAAGCAGCGTAGCCAGTTAGAAGAGGAGAAGAGCCGCACTTCTTTGCTCAACCTCCCATGCAGGATAGAGTTGCACAACGACGAGAAGGAGATCCAACACTTGGATGCCGTCTTGACATATTGGGCGAGGAAACCCTTCCCCGAGAGGGCAGGACCGCTACTATATGTGGATGATGAGAATGAGTTTCGTACTGGTAGCTCGATGCCTTGCGGCTGCAAGGATTTCAGAAATGGGGGCGGGTCCTGGTACCCGGCTGGGGGCTGCAAGAGTTTCAGAAATGGGGGCCTGGCTGGGGGGATGAGTTATCCCAGGCGCGAAGAGAAGAGGCTGGAGTGCGGGTGGAGCTCATCCAGGAGGGAGTGCAGTCATTTCCAGAAAATGGTGGATAATTTCCCGTTTTTCTCGGCTCCAAGAACACCGGAAATTATGTCCATCTCAATCGGCATGACCACGGTGAACATCGACTTCGCCAAGACGTGGCATCCCTTCAAGCACTGGCGATGCCTGCTCTTCGAGGCCCACGAGAAGCAAACGCTGTCCAAGCGCCCGGCGAGACCAAACAGCGACAAGGATCCAAGATGCGTTCAGGAAATCTTCTCGAACAGAGAGACTGGTCGTGGCCCGGAATCTGCTATTCCGAGTCTGAGCTCCTCATCAGCCCGGTTTGTCGTGCCTACGAGAGGCATCGAAGCTTGGGAGAAGCGCATGGCCCACTTGGAAATCCACCCCGGGATTTTGTCCATCATCGGCGTCAAGCGGGAGCGAAAACGCCATGCTGACCTCAAGGTGCTGCTGCAGCACTCGCGGCACTGCGAGGCGTCGGACCCGCGTGACCGCATATACGCCTTCATCGGCCTAGTGCCGGGCGCCTACGACATCACGCCAAACTACGCCAGCCCAAACACGGTTGTGCACACGCTGCTGCACACCGCCCAGCGTATGGTAGAGCACGAGCAGGGGCTAGGCCTGCTGCGCCACGTCTTTCGTGGCCGCGACAGCCTCGGCACCTTGCTCCCCTCATGGGTGCCTGACTGGATTAGCCGCGAAGCCGACGACCCGCTATGGCTGTATATCTCCTCGCTTCTCCCTCTAGCTAGCACCGTTGACGCCAGTCGGGGGGCTAGGGCCAAGCCCGAGTTCCGGACGTGCGCCGAGAACCCGACAAACCTCGACCTCAAGGTTAGGGGATCTATGATAGGCATTCTTGACGACGACGAGGGTCCCGTGCCCTCTTCCCCTACGCTGCGGAGGTGGGCGCTCGCCGAAGCCGAGGCCGAGACGGGCACGCATGCCGTCACGCTCAGCATAGCGTTGCTGGATGACGAGGTCTGGGTGCTCCACGGGGCGTCACTGCCCGTCTTGCTGCGGCGCGAGGGCGATGGCCAGTACAGCTTTTGTGGAGAGGTCATGCTGCTTATGGCTGGGGGGGACGCTTCCGAAGTCGTTACAGGGAAAGTCGCGTCGGGCCTACACGCGACAGAGGAAAAGGATGTTTGGATTGTTTGAGGTAGGCAGGATCTGAGAGGTATATAGCTGCTGACAGATAGAATGCTGTAAGAAATGTTACCGCGTGGAACCATCACCGACGACGACGCCGCTGGAACTGTCAGCCCTTGCTGCCCAGGATACGACGATCAGCTGGGGAAAGTGAAAAGAGGGAACGCACCCAGGTGTTGGTAGAGAAAATTGGACGGCGGCCTTTGAAGAGATTGGAAACGGGAAACTATGTCCTAAAATCCAACAAGTTTGGTTTCAACCGCGCCTGCAATGGCAATGGGCGTCGTCGGTCGGTTCGGGTCCGTGATGAAGACGGTGCTGTCGACGAGTTGGCGGACTAGGAAACTCGGGGAGCGTGATAAGAGGCGACCATGCAGTACTGCGGGAGGGAGTTCTGTCGGGTAGATATACTTTGCCTCGGGGGTGGCCCAAGAAATATTATTCAACTTCTAAAACTGAAAATCCACATGGAAAGAAACGAGAATCACCATGGGAATGGTAACGAACCGCGCCATCTTGTAATACCGGCGAGAATATTATCCCGTTCATTTCCCCATCCCTGCCAACAAATGATCGGACAGGCGAAACCAAAATGAGGGGGTGAGTGTAACTGTCAGAATCTAGCACTCATGGCCAATTGTGGTGATAGTTGTGTATTGTTGTTCTGTGGAAGAGAATCTCTGGCCTGCAGGGTCCCCTATTGCCAAGCCGGCTACATCCGCGAATGGCTCCAATTGCTTATATAAGCTGACAACTAGTCTTGCAAGCCTAACCTTCGAGCGTGTGCTGTTTGAGCGGCCAGCGGCCAGCGTTTGGTCAACGTTGGTCGGGTTGGGTCTTGTCCAAGTGTGGGCAATTGCGGCTGAAATGGCGTACGGTTCCGAAGGTTGAAGATGTTGAGAGCATGCCCTTCCTCTAATGCCTGAGGGAAGCCAGAGATGCAGCCCGCTACATTCCTCCGAAGCTTTCTTGAGCGCAGTCGACTTACTCAGCCCTGTAATAAACTTGCATTGCTGACTGGATTTAGACTTCAGCTGCCCCCCACGACATCGACGACGACGACGATGATGACGACCGCGCTCCCCCCCTCGCTCCCGCGGACAGACCCCCCGGCTCATACGACCGAGAGCTCGCTGTCTGGGCCCTGGAGGCCGCCTCTGTCAACATGAACTCCAGCACGATGAAGGCCCTCCGAGATTCGTTCACGGATCTCCAGCAGATCGCTGACCTCCTTGCGGAGCATGGCAACACCCTCCAGCCCACCGCGTGTCTGCTTTTTGTTGCGGCCGAGTGGGCCGATGAGCGCGCACAGCGAGGACTTGCGTCCGTCAAGAAGGACGTCAAGACCGATCGCATCATCGCCGACAAGCGGCATGTTGAGGCCTTTGCCCAGAATGCGGGCCTTGTTTCTCGGGTGACTGCACTCGAGCACGGTCGTGTGCTCCGCCGCCATCGCCCGGCCATCTTCCAGCCCGGCGCCAACGACAACAATGGCGGCGCCTCAACTGACCCCGGCCCCGGCACCACCAGCACCGCCAACCCGTCCCCCGCCCCCATTCGCGCTCAGAGCGACAGGGCCCGCATTCTGGCCTTGGAGAAGGGCCTAGCGGCGGAGAAAAAGCTCACCCAGAGCTTGCAGTCGAAGTTGGCGACCCAGGGCACTGAGCTTGCCCAAGCGCGCAGGGACCTGGCCGAGACCAAAGCCGACGTCAAGACCTTGGTTGGTATCCCCAAGCTCTTTGCCAACGTCATGACGGGCCAGACGTCACTCATCGAGGTATGCTTGCTCTTTCCCCAACGCCCTCTTCCCCTTTACACCATGCCTCTGTCAGCTCATTTGAGCCCATCGAATCATTTGCTAACACGTCTTGGTATCTCGCAGCTGACGAGTGAAATGTCGCGCATGGGTCTAAATTGACCGAGAAGACGTTGGCCGACGGGTTGAAGGCATCACGTTTGTTGCTGAAGGCCTCTTGGTTTCTGTTGGAGGCGTCGGGTTCCTTTTGGGAGACACACTGTTTGGTCCTGGAGGCATGGAGGTCTTGTTTTTTTTGTGTAGGATTTGGGCTGACAGGCATCAGGTCTCGTTTGGGAGGCGTTCAGGTTTCGGGCTGAGGCCCCAGAGATTACGGTCGGCGCTCTCAGGCTTTTGTTTTGAAGCATGGTGTTTTAATTAGGAGGCATTGTGAGATGGACTTTGTGCGTTTCGCGCCTCTTCAAATGCATAATCGTTTGTCTCTTTGCGCATAGTACTCTCCTGGTCCGTGACGTGATACCATGCAGCGTCTCCCCTTTGCAGCGGCCTGTCCTTCTTTTGGTGATAGCCTCATTTGGCCACCCATCTCTGGCCACCCATCTCTGCTCCTTCACCCGTTTGCCAGAAATCAAGATGTCAGAGTTTGAGAAGCCATGCACAGCAAGTTGTTTCGGCTTGCGGGCTTCGAAGAGCAATGCATCATGAAATGCCAAGAAGAGCAGCCTTGACATCGTTGGTTTGCATCACCAAACGGCGAGAAGCATCTCTCAATCTGTTCACAGCTCCTCGTCCCATCACGGCCCGCACCCCATCATCGCACCCCATTTGCGCACCACATCTGCAGCTCTCTGCTTCCAGGACGGTGTCAAATTGGCCTCCTGAGTCCCTCCGTCAGGGGGCATTTCTCAGCGAAGGTGTGAGTAAACAGTTGATGACAATAATCGAAGTTCTTCCCGCAGTTTCTACATTGAGATCATCTGTCACCTTCACCGCTGGGCGCGCTGCTGGTTCAAGTCGATCGCGACCCCGCTTGGGGATCATCACGTCGGCGCTGCGCTGGCGATTGAACCACCCGCACAACAAGCATAGAGTATTCCTCATTGAAGGGCATTTGGAAACTAGGCTCCGCGCATTTCCCAATGCCCAGGGACTTTCTCGAGAGTTTGAAACAGGTTGATCGGCAGAATCTGTTAAGATAAGCCCGCTGCCTCGCTTCGACAGACAACATCCCAATGATCCCATTGAAGCTTCCAGTCTTGCAAAACAGCAGCAGTGATAGCATCTCTAGCTCTGCTCTGAGCCAGGCGGTTCAAGGCCAGGTAGTCCACATGCCCTCAACTTATGACAGTTTCGGGCGCAAAGATGGAGGATATTGGAACTTGAGAATGTTGGGCTGGGGCCTCAATGGGGAGGGGCAGACAACACCTAACTCTGCCCCACCGTCCTGAATTGCTCACTTGCCCTCAAGTCTCCCTATTGTTCGAATTGGTGTCCCATTGTTCGATTCTCACGGTCTGTGCTTTCTATTCACTGCCAAAACGGTTCAGACGCCCCACTTCTCAACTTCCGGGCCAGCATGAATTTATCTGCCCTCTCGCCCTCTGTTTTCGTTCCTCCTCCAACCTCCATCACCAATTTCTTTCCCCCCCCAACTCTTTTCACTTCCAGCTGCAACCTTCTGTGATTGAAACTCCCACTTTGCTTCTCCTACCCTCGTTGTCCACGCCTCATCAACTTGCGCGATGGATCACCCCAGCGCATCGCCTGCGCACTCTGCCGCTCCTGACTCTGCTCTAGTGGCGGTGGGAGGCTCGCCCCCCAGCGTCCCCGGCGCCGCCTCTCTAGCCAAATCTGCCGCTGCTGAAAGCGTTGTCATCGAGGTAAGTCCCGCCACCCTTCCCCGCCTCTCAGCAACCACCAGCATCTCCAAAGACTGCGCCAGCTCCTCGGTTGGTTCATTTCCTCGTTCTGCGAGCAGAAATTCCGCCTGGCGCGTCTCTCGCCCTCCTCCCTCGAGCCCTGCGCGCCTTAGGAATCTCCACTCAGCCTGAGCTTCCCCGGCGCAAATCAATCGGCTGCTAACTGATCGGTTCCGGCTAGTCTTCTAACAACGCCTTGGACCTTGCCTCCATCAAAATCCGTCCTTAGTCAGGCGGTTCTTGACGTCTCCGAGATCACGATGCTCTGCTCCACGAATACTCCCGAGCCTGCAGCAACTGCTGCTTCCTCGACTTCGGTAAGTCCATCGATCACACTTCCGCTCTTCGGTGTCCTGCTACGCGGAGCTTCATTCTTCATCATTTTTTTTCCCTTCCCTGTATGTGGTCTGCCTAGCATTTTGCGCGCGGAAAATCACAGCTCGACCACATGGGAGATGGGCACCGCCCCCGCCGATTGGCTTGGACCTGTGCGCCAGGCTGGTTGGTGGAAAGTCTCTTCATGCACAACGGCTGCCCGGGTTTCAAGGCTCTGTAATCCTAGCCCGGAGTTGCGCGTGGGATCATCTCTGCCTTATGGCTTGAAAGTTTCAAACACCGGGAGTTATACGCGTGATTGGCCATTTGACTCGTCATTTGGCACCGCGAACCTGGCTCATACGTCTAACCTGGAAGGGTGTCCTTCGAGTCTCCGGCCGGCGGACAGCGCTTGGTCAGCGCTGGACGGGTTAGGTTCTGTCTAAGTGCGGGCACTTGCAACTGAAATGGCGTGCGTTCGTTTGTTGGTCTGACGATAGGTTGCGAGTTATTCCCCGCCCATCGGCCCCCAACAACGTGGGTTAGAGATGCAGTCCACTACACTTTTCCGATGCTCCGCGCAGTTGACTTACTCAGCCTTGTAACTCGCATTGCTGACTGGACTTAGGCCGCAGATGAGAGCGATGCCGCTCGTCTCAATGCCGCGATCAGCGTCACCACCGGAGGCGTTATCGAGTTCGACAAGGCGTGCCGGCGAAACATCGAGGACCGCGTGTCCCGCCTTGAGGAACTCAACGGCGCCCCCCCCGGTGTTGCCCACTGCGACGACGAAACAGTGGACGGCGGTGATGCCGAGATGAACCAGAAATGGCTACAGAACCTGATGCGTCGTATCTCCCATCTTGAAGAGCTTTACAACCTCCGTGACTCGAACGGCATCCCGCAGCCCACCTTTGACATGGCTACCTCCGAAAACGTGTCTTTCCCCGACCTTGCTGCACTGGATGCAGTTCTGTCGGAGCAAATGGCGGCACTGGAGAGCAAGATTGGCTGTTTGAAGAAAGTTGTCAACAACCTTATCGGCGCTGTCCCGCAGACCCCCAGGGACGTATGTAGCACCCTCCCTCAGTTCTCCTGTCTTTGCTGACGTGTCTTCGCATATTGAAGGTTTCCGTCGCGATGCTGCCTGCTGAGCCGTCTGCCGAGCCGCCTACCGAGTTGCCTACACTGGTTTCCGCCGCCGAGCCGACCACTGAGCTGCATACTGAGGCTTCCGCCGCCGAGTTATCCTTCGAGTTACCAACAGAGGCTTCTACCACCGAGCCGTTCACCAAGTTGCCCTTAGAGAATCCGGCCGCCAAGTCGTCCGCTGGCCGTCCACCGAGTTGCCCACAGAGATTCCTGCCGCCGAGTCGTCCGTCGAGTTGCTCGCAGAGAGTTTTACTCCCGAGTCGGCCGCCAAGTTGTCCACAGAGATGTCAATCGCCGACATGCTGTCTTTTGAGCTGGCCAAGCTGAGTCTTTCCTGATTGCGCAGGTCTCAGCTCTTCTAGTTGAGTCGTCAGATACTTCTTCGGAGGCGTTGTGGGCTCTGCTTAGAGCGCTTCGTTGTCCTGCTTGAGGCCTTTATTAGTCGGCTGGATGCCTTTGGTTCTGGTATGGAGGGGTGTTGGCCTGTACTCAGAGGGGCCTGAATACCACCTGTATGAGTTGGAGTTCTGGCAAAAGGCATGGGCGGATATTCTGCAGGCGTTGGGATTTGTGTTTGAGGCGTTGGGGCTTTTATTTGACGCGTTGTGCTTTCCCCTAAATGGGTTCGGCGATTTCTTTGTAGGCCTCAATACAATGATACCCAGGCGTTTTGGTAATCCCAAGATAGCCCTTTGTCTCTGCGACTCTTTGATGGAATGCATGCTCCCTTGTTTCCTTGGTGCGACCGCCCCCTGCTGCCCTAATTGAGTCGTTTGATTGGCCTGGCCCTGTTATTGAAGCGGGTAACTTAATGTGAGGAATGCAGCTGCGGGGTTCTCACCGCTCAAGCACCGTTCAACTGGTTTCGCAACAAACTGTCCCAAAATGCATCCTGTCCTGTGGAACGTTTCACTGAGGGTACGGAGCTCATTGGAGCAGCGGAAGTGCAGTTGCAAAGTGACTTGATTAGGTAGAAAGGGTGGGAGCGAAGCTCCC
>Ga0247758_1000807_pt1 | contig 26786 bp, 30 predicted proteins | sample UWRJL156409C4_FD_180950 | JGI IMG/M metagenome (GOLD analysis project Ga0247758, IMG submission 180950) | Plant litter microbial communities from Arlington Agricultural Research Station in Wisconsin, United States - UWRJ-L156-409C-4 | ecosystem: Environmental > Terrestrial > Plant litter >... | reverse complement strand
TTTCTGGCCGTTCGGCAAAAGAGTGATGGAATTGCTTATTCTAGATAAAAAGGAGAGGGTGGCAGAGAGCCAGTAATATAGTGGTGGAAGGTGGCGAGTCACGTGGCCAACCAGGTGACTATATTGTATCACAGTTATACAGAGCCATCGGAGTTGGCGTGGGCTGCTTGCGCGCGGAGTACACGCCGAAGGCGGTGTGGTGGATTATTGGGAGTGCGGGACTAAGAAGCTTGAGAATCCGCTGTATTTCAAAGGTTCAGATTTCAATGCAATGCCCTCACACCCCCTACTATTCTACGTTCAAGCCCCGCGTTCGCCTCTGTTGAAATCCTCACTCTGTTAGAAAATACCCTGACAGAGTGATTAGTTTGCGGTAACTGTGTTGGCATTTTTGACTTGTGCTTCGTTTGGGATGGTGAGGGGTTTTTTGCTTAACCTTGAAAACAGGGCAGCAAGGTGATCTCTTCCTTCGGTGGGCTAGGTTAGGTAATGTGGTTAGACAGGCAATTCCTGTCGATCAAGAGAGGGTAATGCATAGAGCGAGCAGCTGTGTACCCTTAGTGACCCCTCAGTTGGGGTTTTACCGCGCTGAAAAAGACCATCACTTGATCGTTACTCCCTTCTCAGTATAGGATTAGCTGACTGCAGTGTGGAGTTGAGAGTGAGCTGGAAGGTAATGAAGTGGCGTGTCATCTCCTGTGATTGTTGACGGGGACATTCTAAGCACTACAGAGGAAAGGAAAGGTCAGCAGTGTTACTGGAATGCTGTGGCCGGAACCTGAAACAAACGGACGTGGGTTGACTGGCTAACCAATCACCCTCGGGCACCATCGTGGCTTGCCGTGATTGGCAACCAGGAGTCGGACAGGGAGTGACGAGTGACTTGTCAGTGCATGTGTCACCGTCGATAACCTAATTTGCGTCACTGCCGCGGGCAATCCGGACCTAAGCACTTCATCAAGTACATATCTATTCACAAATACATGAAACCAGATAGTTTAAATTGGCTGCTACCCTGCACATCTCCTCTTTCTATTCCAATTGCTTAAGCTACAAAACTCAAGTCAAATTCAGCCGTATTGATATGTGTGATGCATGAAGGTGTGTGAATCTGCACCTGGAACGACGACTACCTAGCAGGTCTGACTGATCGGGTAGTAGCCACAGGCAGTGGGACCGCCACCAATGCATTGGAACGAGCGGAATTGGCCTCCGAGGCAAAGGCTGTTGCTAGGGCACTTCCCGTCCCGAGCCTCAAGGTTATCGGTATTGGAGGTTGGAGCTGGGGCGGCCATAGCCAAAGCGAAGAAGAGAGTGCTGACAACGTTATTGGTCTCCATTTTGGTGACAGGTGAGGATGACTTCTGTTGATATTTGCTGTCGGGTGCGAGTATGGTTGGTAAGGTGGGGTGATGCATCTGCAACAGGCTGTTCCACAGGCTTCTTAAATAGTTTTTCCTGCTGGGCATTCTCGGAAAGAGCATCAGCGCAAACACCCCATCCCCCTCCCAGCCCAGCCCAGGTTACGTCTTCACTCTCGTGTTGGCACTTGTCAAGGTCACACTATTGATGCAGTTGGGGGCGCAGACGGCCGAAATATCGGTTCGTCTGATCAATAATGCAACGTACGCTGACCTCTGTCAGCAATTGGGGATGGATGAAGTTGGGAGCGTCATCCAAAGGGTGCAGTGGTTGGATCGTGCTAGAATTCGCACTGGTTTCAGTCCGCTGTGGAGAGAAGGATTCACTGCCGCCGCCGTGATGACAAACTGGCAACACTCTCGTTTTATTCATCCCTGGCAACCCGCATTCCGCCACAGTGGTATTCGACTTTAGCATCATGAACACTCTCACTTGCCACTGAGTGACCTCGACTAGCCTAGTCGCCTGATAATATATAGGCTAGTCATATTATCCGGGTTCCAATGTTTTTTTCTACACTAATGTCTCATTCCATGGACGCCAACTCTGTTGGTCAAAGGTCCGCATGCATTTGACATGGTCTGGTGGTGGCGACCAGGATGAGATTTTCTCCCCATCCGAATGCCCTGTAGATGTCCACTGCGAGGCGAAACCCTTCAGGCCCTTTATGTACTTCCCCTTCTCAACTGTGTACTCCAGGTTGATTGACGGCACCATGGCAATCCTTCCGAAGCCATGATACCACATGTCCTTGCAGAACAACTGTGGCTCTCCTTGGTGGCATTCACCTTTCTCCGTATTCGCAGCCCGAAAGGTCAAGTTATTCTCCAACACCAAGGCTGCCGTGAAAGCCACAGCTCCGTTCCAGCAAGCAAACACTTGCGTTGGCTGGTGGCTGAGGACCCGTGCTTGTGAACCCTTGTCGTTCCAAAACAGAGTTTGAGCAAATTGCCAACTGGTTGTATCTGGTGGGATGTTGAAGAATATATCGCCGTTGATCCCACGTGCGATGTAGACGTCATAGAAAACCGGCTGGTCGTCGTTGCCGTTGCCCCCGCCAATCCAGTCAAACGCACACGTCATATCAGCCTCTTGAAACGCTTTCTGGTGGACAAGCTCCAGAATATCCTCTGAGCATAACGCGACATCGTTGATAAATACCACCGTGGCATTCGAGTGGCGATCTGGATGCTCCTTCACCGGGGCAAGTGCTAGATTCCGGAGCTGTGCGAGTCTCGGGAATCTATCCCCCTCGAGGGGGTTGAGATCATAAGACAACACGAAGTTCGTCGTTGTCCAGTCCCCAAGCTCCTTCCGCAAAGCCGACAGTACGTCGGCGGTACCATCAGGCGAATTCCCCTCCACGATGGAGAGGGAACAGTGTTTCGGGCCAAGGAATCGGATGGCTTCGATGATGCTTCCAAGAAGAGTCGGGAGCAGGGGAAGACAATTTCGCAAGTTTAGAGCCAAGAAATAGTGCACATCGCCCGCTGGAAGGGTATGGTTGACACGCAGGTAGCCGTATCTGGACAGAGCCGGAGGAGGACACTCCAGTCTGGGCAAGCCTTGATCGTCGGGGTGGAGGATTGCTTGAACATGGGCGAAGATGGTCTCGGGTGGGAGGATTGTCGCTGGTTCTGTCGATATCACCTGTTCTGCCCCGACTTAGCATACATGCTGGGAGCTGTTGCACGCTAACCTCTCAGCCCCATCCGGGGTTTCACGAACCATTTGGGCTTGAGAGCTGCTCGCCGTTGCGCATGTCCCACCGCTCGAAGAAACTTTTCGTCGCGTGTGGAAATAGACCGAGGGAGATTGCGACGAAGGAAAAAACCAAGCAGATGAGTTGCACAAGTGCCAAGAGCTTGCGACGGAGCATGATCTCGCTGAACTAAAATGATGATGAAAAGTTGAGATGTCCAACTTTTTGGGGAATGCGTGAAGGGGAATGATGCGTCAGAGTTTATGCAAAACAGCCGCGTACAGTCACGCCTAACAGGGCTGTTCATTCGCGACCCGAACCATCGGAACTGCGCAGCCAATGAGACAACCATTGCAGCCGCTGATTGCGCGAACTTGAAACCGAGATGAGGGAATGTGGAAGAGGTGGTCATTCTCTCAGCAGGCGCATCTTTAGCCAATTACAGTTCAATGCACAGTTTACAGATGCAGCCTTCGTTGACACCAACAGTGCTGCTGGGGCGTGACGAGGGCAATATCCACGGGGTTCGCACAGTGGGATATGCGTTCTAAATGCAGATATTCAGGCCGCTCCCCACCAACACCGTATCTTCAAACTCCAGACCCACAATCAGGCCTTCCAGCTTGCGTATGTAGGCCCTTATGTTCGTTCATTTTTTCTTTTCAAACAATAGGGAATGATGCCTCTTTTTCTCCCCAAAATTTCGACCTTGCGTTCTTCACACCAATTCGTCCATCGTCAGGGTAAGGCTAACGGGCAGCCTTCTGATACTTGGAAGTTTGTCACATGCTCTCATGATCACTGCATCGCCATTTCCGACACCGAGGCCCATTCCCGCTCGAAGACAAGCCACAACGGCGTTTTTAACATGTGAGTATGTTGACGGAGATCCTTTGAAGCCGAAGCCCAGGATCGCTCCTCAAGGCTTCAACTGTCGGGTTGACACGCTGAACGGCCTGTGGGCGAGCAAGCTTAAGAAACAACCCGAAGATCACTACATGGACGTGGTATGTGCTCTCTGAGCTTACTTCCCCCCTTAACTGAAAGTGCGCCTCTGACTCGGAGAGAAAAGTCCAGAGGCAGACGACATTGAGTCCCATTTCTGCTCGACAGCATCCCTGATTTTTGGCCCCGACCAGACCTACGACTACGTTGATTGTGCTCGCGGCCCTGGGAAGGCAAACTATTTCTTCTCTCCGACGGCGCCCTTGCCTGTGTCATCGTCGACAGGGGCCACAAACTTACCGACAGCGAAGCAGTCAGTGTCGACAACATCACAGCCCGCCACTGTATCGACAACTCAAAGCGAAGATACATCGTCGCCTGCTTCAGGGGAGGCAGGCAGATCAACGGAGAACGGGGATCAAAGGCAATCAAATACCGGGGCAATTGTTGGCGGTGCCATCGGAGGACTAGCCATAGTTTTAGGCATTGTGTGGACTGTGATATATCGCTTCAGGCATACCAGACTCAAACGCCATCAACAGACGGAGGGCGAAACAATCGAGTGGGACATATCACACACAACAGTTGTAGCTGGGAATTCGAAATACCAGGTTTATGGCGAGCTCCCTGCTGAATACGCAACACAACTTGCATCGGGAGATAAACCGCAAAAAGCCACCCTTTCGCCAATGGAGTTGCCGTAGGAAACAGATCCAACAAGATTTAGTCATTAATAGAAAGTGGTGACCAGCGCATGTTGTGCGTTTTGCACTCTGAAATATCACAGGGTCCTTGTTTTCTTTGATGAATTCCAGGTTTGAGATTTTGAAGTGTAAGGTAGGTAGGAAGGAAGCTCGGGGAACCTGTTTCTCAATTTCTAGTTGCACCCACAAAGGCAATCTCCCAGATAGCCACCCGCAACAACGCTTCCTTATTTTTTTGAGGCGTGTCGTGGTGTGAATATATAGAAGACAGCAATTCCGTCTTACAAAAGATGCACCCTCATGCCCCCTCGAAATCGTTCTCGCGCAAACCCACCACCATGACATCTCGGCTGTGGTCAACATTTTGCGGTTTCTCCACAACTTGAATATACTCGTGGCTCGTATTCAGTTGGAACTACCTAAGGTGGACTATTCTTCAAGTCAAATTTGAAAATGTGCATCAGGTAATTTGCCTGCCTGTCGCTTGAGCTCCGGGGCTTTGTCGCGCAAACAGCCGCTCCAACAACAATGGATCCATCCACCCGGACAGTGTTGCTCCGCAGCGGCTGTCGTGCGACATGGATCGGAGCGGTAACCTGGAACGGCATTCTTGGAGGGCGTGATGGAGGGTGTATCTGGTGTAACTTGGGGGAGCATCTCAGATCTGATCATCTGGGGAGCCCGATCCAGCGCCACGGGTGTCCCCGCGCGCCGGCAACGACGAGATGCAAGGGGTCGCCCCTTCACGCAAATTGTGCCGGTATTGGTGGCGACGCCCAGAACGTGACGCGCCGGGCGCTGGGAGCGCAGAATCACCGACAGTGACGGCGTGGATGCCGGATGGACCGGGAGGCAAGACTGCGGATTGGCGCTGGGCCAATCAGCCAAGGCCTTGGCCCGGTTTGCGGGGGCAGCGCCAGGCGAGTCGGAGGTGTGCACTCCGCGAACGACAATATATTTGAGCGCTGGGTTAAATTCATCGGCTCTTCCTCGTTGATGGGCAGATCCCGCTCGAGTATAAGGTCTCGGCTGACATGCGGGCCACGCTGGGGTTATGGGGCGCGTTCCGCCAATCACAAGCGGTGGAAGGCGTGGGCGGTCCTTCCTCGCACTTTGGCCGAGTCGCACTGCCACGGATGCCACGGCTGCCAGGGCCAGCCAAGGCGCCAACCATCCATAACTGCCGGCAAACCACCCTCCATCACGCGCCGCGCCGACCAATGGGCTTTCGGCCTCGCTTGGGGCATAGGCCGGGGAGGGGCCGATTAATTGAGGGATTGATTGCCTGGTCGCCTCCCACGCCGCCGGGAGAGTTGGGGTTTGGTGTTGGCGATGCGGGGTGAAGCCTCCGCACCGCAATCAGCCCCGACCCGGAAAAAGATGGGGAGACGGTCGCCTCCACACCACGCCGGATCGAGGTGCCTGGCAGGATGGCAGGGTGCTGTAGGAGGGCCCAGCCAATTACTCGGCCCAATTTGCACGTTTCACCGCAGAGAACATCGGCCGGCAGTACCCAGTACGCGCCCAGCGAAGTCCCCCGAGTTGGAGTTCGCAGCGCCCCATTTCGCCAGCACTGCCTGGCGCCGCGCCGTTCGGGTACACGGTGCCCTGGAGTCGCGGCAGTACGGGGTACGCGCCTCCGAACGAACCTACCCCAGACCATTCCAATCTGCGTTCGTGCAACAGCAGACGTCAGGTCTGCCAATGCCAAGCCCCCCCGCAGTTTCTCGCCCATTGACTGCGATTACCCCCCGGCCGATCGATTGGATGTCGCCGCCCAGGGCAGCATTGGAATTGATGAATGGAACATCTGGATATGGGAATTCGGCTCTCAATTCCACTGCGAGATGGCCACGGTTCCCCGATCCGGCCGCCCCGTCCTGGCAGGCACCGTTGCAGAGCAGAGATCAGCCACGCCAGGCACGCAGGCACGCACTCACCCGCAGCCAGGCCCGCCCGACGCCCACACACGTCGTCTATGTATAATAAGGGCCCAGCACCAGCAAGACCGATCTGGGGGCGCGATCTCTTTGTTGACATCCCATCTCCTCCAGCCTCCCCTGTCCTCCCTCCTCCTCCATCACAGCATCTTCGGAACCCCAATCCGCAACCATGAAGTCGTTCTTTGTGGCCGCGCCCTTGCTCATGGGCCTCGCTATGGCCCAGCAAGTCGGTAAGCAGGAGACCGAGACTCATCCCAAGATGACTTGGAAGAAGTGCACCGGAAAGGGCTCGTGCTCGTCCGTCAGTGCCGAGGTGGTGATCGACGCCAACTGGCGCTGGCTGCACGACTCTAACGGAAAGAACTGCTACGATGGCAACAAGTGGACCGACGTCTGCAAGACCGCCACTGACTGCTCCTCTAAGTGCCAGCTCGAGGGTGCTAAGTACACCCAGACCTATGGTGCCTCGACCAGTGGCGACGCCCTCTCGCTCAAGTTCGTCACCAAACACGAGTACGGCACTAACATCGGTTCCCGTTTCTACCTGATGAATGGCGCGTCCAAGTACCAGATGTTCACGCTCATGAACAACGAGTTCACCTTCGATGTTGATCTCTCGACCATCGATTGCGGTCTCAACGCTGCCCTGTACTTCGTGGCCATGGACGAGGATGGTGGCATGGCCAAGTACTCGGCCAATAAGGCTGGTGCCAAGTACGGCACCGGTGTAAGTAACATTTCCAGATTCCGTGCTGACGCCGGAGGGGCGGATGCCGGAGTCGGTTGTTTCAAGGCACAGCTTTGCTGACATTTGGTCTTTTGCAGTACTGCGACGCCCAGTGCGCTCGTGATCTCAAGTTCGTCGGTGGAAAGGGCAATGTTGAGGGCTGGAGAGCGTCCAGCAACGACGCCAATGCTGGTGTTGGTCCTCTGGGCGGCTGCTGCGCTGAGATTGATATCTGGTACGTTTCAACCAATACCAAGATAAACGCAGCGTGTTGGACTCTCGCATCTAACATCACATTTCCAGGGAGTCGAACGCCCACGCGTTTGCCTTGACTCCCCACGCGTGCAAGGACAACAAGTATCACGTCTGCGAGACTTCGACTTGCGGTGGAACCTACTCTGAGGACCGTTTCGCCGGTGGCTGTGATGCCAACGGATGCGATTACAACCCGTACCGCATGGGCAACACCGACTTCTACGGCAAGGGCATGACTGTGGATACGTCCAAGAAGTTCACGTACGTTACAGGCCCCATTTTTGCATTTCAATACAAAGGCAGCTTGCTCACATTTTTGGAAAACACAGCGTTGTTACCCAGTTCAAGCCCGACAGAATTACCCAGTTCTTCGTCCAAGACGGAAAGAAGATCGAAATGCCAGCGCCCAAAATCGATGGAATCCCCTCCGAGAATGGTGACATCACACCCGAGTTCTGCACTGCTCAGTTCAAGACCTTCGACGACCGCGACCGCTTCGCCGAGGTTGGCGGCTTCTCTCAGCTAAACGCCGCCCTCGCCGTGCCCATGGTTCTGGTCATGTCCATCTGGGATGATGTAAGCCACCACCCCCCGTTGCACGACTCTCCAGAGTTGTCTCTCTTGACTGCCAGAGCTCCCGACTGACATACTCCCTAGCACTACTCCAACATGCTGTGGCTCGACTCCATCTACCCCCCGGAGAAGGAGGGCCAGCCCGGTGCCGCCCGTGGCCCTTGCGGACAGGAGACCGGCGTCCCCAGTGAGGTCGAGGCCAGCATCCCGAACGCCAAGGTCATCTGGTCCAACGTTCGCTATGGACCCATCGGCTCGACTACCACGGTCTAGACCAAGCAACATGCATCCATCAGCATCTAGAGGCACCCAGCATCAAGACGCATCAAGACGCATCAACTTCAATCAGTGCATATTTTTTTTTTGCAAAGTATCTTGGTGGACATTACACTTTGGAAATTGTAGATAGTTTGAGCCCTTCTATGGGTGTTTTGTTACCAGACCACACATGCATCAAAATCATCACTTCAAAGTTCCGCTGCGACTCAGCCAGTGAAAGTGAGAAACCCATATGCATTTCAAGTGACACGGAACCCAACCCACCAGCCACTCCCGTGGCACCGGACTCTGACATCTCATAATCTAGAAACTTGGGACCATCATTTGGTGTCTCTGGCTCTCACATGCCTGTGCCGGCATACCTAGGCAACGAAGGTGAGAAGATCTGTAAAGTTCAATCATGTTTTACTAAAGCACGTGCCCTAAAGTAGCAGTAGTTGGAACACAGAGTAGGACTTTGGGAATTAGCGAAATAACACAGGAGTCGCGTACGGACTTGGTAACCAATGCGTATCGCGCCGCACAAATGCGCTATACTCTTTCGGGCAGGTATAAATTGCGACTATTGGGTCTGCTATCTCGATTGAAATGAGTAGTATGCCGTGTAACAGCACATGTCTTATGACGACTGCCCTACCGGTATTTCTTACATCACGACATTGCCCAGCAAGGCAGATGACGCAACTTCATCAACTCCTGGTTGCAGCCCCGCATTTGTGTGACTTGACATCTCGACCTCGGCTTTTGGAGATGCTGTGGGGGAAGGTGGAGGCGTGGGGAGCTCTCGGAATCCGTGTGCAACCCCATTGGTGACTTTGATTCGTTACCAATTTGGCCAATGGTTGCTCGACTTTGCACATCGCAACGGTGGGATGATCGGCGGTTTGGCAGGAATGACTGCGACGTGGGGGGGCCGAGCTGCCACTTCCAGAACTCCATTACAACATCACCAACACCTCATTTCGGCCTCTCCCTCTCTCCTGGAAGGCGCAGGGCGGGGAAGATGGAGCTTACAATGCTCTCCCCGGCTGTGACAGGGATCCGGTCGCAGTTACACGCTCGCTCCTGCCGTTAGGATGCTAGCTCAGCTCGGCGCCAGGCGATCGCGATTGGCGCGTTGTGTGTTCCAGAAGGTGGATTGCTACCCCACCGCATTTGATCGACAACGCCAGTGCACTGGCCTTGGATCTCGCCGCTGCCTGACCGTTGCGGTCCAACCCAAACATCATCACATGGCGCATGGTTGACAGGCTTCCACCATGGGAACCATGGAACGGGAGGTACAAATGCAACGGTCAATCCGGCCGAGAGGGTGTTTGGTTTTTTAGTCCTCACCCTCAACTCACATTCACTCGCTCTCACCCAGGTCTCTCTTTTACACCGCGGTTGCCAATTCACGATGAGGACCTCCGCCTGCTCGCTCGCCTGCGCGGCTCTGCTGCTGCCCGCCCTCGCCGGCGCCTCGAAGCCGGACGGCCCGAAGAAGCCCTGCGTCAAGCCGCCTCACCCGGTCAAGGAGCTCGTCACTTCCGAGAAGCTCCAGGCGCAGATCACCATCGACGGCCTCATGGCCGGAGCCAGCAAGCTCCAGACCATCGCTGACAGCAATGGCGGCAACCGCGCCTTCGGCTCGGCCGGCCACAACCGCACCGTCGACTACCTGTTCGACACGCTCAGCGCACTCAACTACTACACCGTGACTAAGCAGTCCTTTGTTGAGCTCTTTTCGTCGGGCTCTGCTTCCCTGAGCGTGGATGGATCCAACGTCGACGCAAACATCATGACCTACACCCCGCCCGGCAATGTCAACGCCAACTTTGTCAAGGTGGCCAATCTGGGCTGCAACGCCGAGGACTACCCAGCTGAGGTCACCGGCAAGATCGCGCTCATCTCCCGTGGCGAGTGCACCTTTGGCACCAAGACGACCGCGGCCAAGACTGCGGGCGCTGGTGCGGCGGTGATTTACAACAACGCTGAGGGCACCATCAGCGGCACCCTCGGAGAGGCTTCTGACGGCTATGTTGCCGTTGTCGGCATCACCCAGGAGGCAGGACAAGCCATTCTTACTGCTCTGGAGGCTGGTGAGGTGAAGGGAAACCTGAAGGTGGAGTCCGTGATCGAGGACCGGGTCACCTTCAACGTCATTGCTGAGACCAAGGAGGGCGATCACGACAACGTGATGGTTCTTGGTGGACACACCGACTCGGTCGCGGACGGGCCGGGCATTAACGATGACGGCTCCGGCACTATCGGCGTGCTGAATGTTGCTATTGCCCTCAGCAAGTTCAAGGTCAAGAACGCTGTCCGATTCGGCTTCTGGTCTGCTGAGGAGTTCGGCCTGCTCGGCTCGTACGCCTACATCAAGTCCATCAACAGCTCCGAGACCGAGGTTGCCAAGATCCGTGGCTACCTCAACTCTGACATGGTAAGACGCTGTGATATTTCCCCACCATGCCTCTAGTTCGAACCGTTCATCGCTGACACACATGATTAGATTGCGAGCCCCAACTTCATCTACGGCATTTATGACGGCAACGGCGATGCTTTCGGTCTTGAGGGCCCCGCCGGCTCCGATGTCATCGAGAAGGACTTTGAGGACTTCTTCGCCAGCAAGGGTATTCCTTCTGTGCCCACCGAGTTCTCTGGCCGTTCCGACTATGCCGCTTTCATTGAGAACGGCATCCCCTCGGGCGGACTCTTTACCGGTGCCGAGGGCATTATGACCGAGGAGGAGGCAAAGCTCTTCAATGGCCAGGCTGGCGTGTCCTACGACGTCAACTACCATGGTGCCGGTGATACCATCGACAACCTGGCCAAGGACGCCTTCCTTCTCAACACCAAGGCTCTGGCTCACTCCGTTGCCAAGTACGCCAACAGCTTTGACTCGCTCCCCAGTGTCAACGGCGTCGCCAGGAGGTGGTCGGGCGACCGCGCCAAGCTCAACAAGAGGGCTGATTCTCACACCCATGGTCATTCTGGCCCTTGCGGAGAGAAGGTCAGAAAGTAGTTTACCACCACTTCAGTCAAGTAAGCTGTAATGACTAAAAGGAGAAGGGGAAAAGGGACATAAAATGTAACATAGTACTTAATGTCTAAACGAAAGTCATGTCATGTTGAAACGGAAACACAAGAAGTGCATCAGAATATTAACTGTTCCTGGTTAGTGACAAATGACAGTGTAACAATCCTACCAACGCAATCAAAATCAGGACATTCCTCCATTGAGTCATTTTGGGTGTCTGACTTGCTGTGGTGCTCCAGCGGGAAGACCGGCGGCCTTGTTCAATCACCTAGAACCAACTACCGCGGCGACTGTTCTCGCCTAATTCACCCTAGCAGCAACCTAAACTTCATTTGGGCGATAGTTTGATCACTTATACTAGCTGCGAAATGTATGGTAACATCCCGATCCGTAACTAGTCCTGCATAAATGTTTAAAGCAACGCATTGAGGTAAAAGAGGCAGACTGCGTCCTGCCAAGTCATGTTCAGAAATATATTTCCAGTGCCCTCAACTCTTGCCGCCGTCACCTGACGTCGCCTGTGAATGTGGGCACATCAAAAAAGCCGCTTCTGAATGCCGAGACGGTTTGAAAATTCTCGCCTGGTTGAATGTCCCGCTATCCCCGATCCGCGTCCGGGGGGTCAGTCGCCGGACGAAATTGGATGCTTTACCCGCAGCATTGCCCAGCGCTGCACTGGGTCCTGGAGGTGACCTAGAAGATCCTGTGCGTCTCAGGCGGGCCGAGATAACTTGCTCTGACGGTGCCCCGGATATCTAGTACAATCTTTTCCAAGTAGACCTCGGGCGAATTAGCCCGCCACACCAGCCGGTGAGCACCCTCGGATGCCTTGCCGAGGCTCAAACGCTTGGTCCAGACATTATCGGCAACATGGTCCATCCACTCGGGCGGAATATCCCCTGCATTTGGGTTCTTGATGTAGGTCCCGAGGACCCGCGTGAAATTTGCCGGTGCATCGTCGAGCGTCAAGGAAAACTCCATCTTCAGGCTGGGATCGGTATCTAGGCCGGCATTGATGTAGACCGTGGCTTCTATCTTGTCGGCTGGTGCGAAAAGCCAGATGTTGTAGCTGACCCATGCCGCCATGGCACCGGCGCGGGACGCGCGGGCGGTCTCGAAGGGTCGCAGTGCAATTGACCCCGACTCGCTGCGAGAGCCCAGGAACGGGAAGGCCTGAAAGTGCGTCAGGTCGGCGCTGGTTGCCGAAGTTGCGTCAAAATGAGGCCCCTCGAGAGACACCATGCCATTGGTCTCGGGAAACACCCGGCGTCCGGACACGGCACTGCCCATGGGATCAACGAGGGTGTTGACGACAGGCACACGTATCTGGTCGAAGTACGGAAACGGCGCCGGTGTCGAGCGAATTCCCACTAGGACTGTTTCCTTGAATCCAGGAGGCACCCTGCTCCAGTCAACCGTGACATTCAGACGCTGGTCGCTCTGCGTCTCCCTGCTGAGGGTGCCGCTAGTCGGCGTGATCGAAAGCCAGGGGACGGGCACGGGGTCGAGTTGCCAGCGGATCGGCACGCGGTGGTTGCCCCGCATGAAGAGATCCACGTGTCGGACGGGGGGTCCGTAGCGGTCCATTGGAGGAAGCAGCGGCGCAAAGTTCGTCGTGGGCATCGAGGCGTCGACCGACTCGGCCCATCTGCCCTGTTCGGTCGGGCTGGTGGAGCCCTCGGCGCGGAGACCCAGGTTGCCCAGCGAGAATTGCATGTTTTGGCGCAACTGCACGAACGAGAGGTTGGCCACGATGTCGCGGGATGGCGATGCCCACATCTTTGGCTCCTCAACGGCGTCATACACGGCCTGGGACATCATCAGCGCCCACTTGCCCTCCAACATCTCGTCCCAGTCTTCGACCAGGTCGTATGCCAGCTCAAAGTCGGAGAGCACCTGCTGCGCAACCGCGTTGGCAGAGTTCCGTCGTTCGAGCGCAAACCGATAGTTTGTCGCGACTCCGATGTTCACGGCGTGGTACAGCGCACCCGAGACAACGGGATGGTACACGAGCTGAAAGAAGGCCGGCCGGGCTGCGGCATCGACACTCGCATACAATGCCTTGGCCCGCGCGGCAAGTTGGTTCCATCGTGCAAGGACGCGCTCAGCCTCGTAGTAGTTGAGGTGTGAGAATGTAGTGGGCGTGACGAGCTCGTAGCGTCGAAGGCCCACAAGATGGCTGTGTTCGAGGAGAATCGAACCAATTTCCACGGCGTGCTCTGACCCGAACTCGCGCTCAGCGAATTTGGTCAAGTACTCCGGGATGCGATCGAAGCTGAATTTGCTCACATCCCAGGCAAGATCCATCGCGAAGCTGAACGGGAGCTCCATCGGCTTAATGTCCCCCACGTTGATAACCCACATTCTGGTAGCCCCTCGCAAGTACGAGTGCATCAACTCCTTCAGCACCTTGGGAAGGTTATTTGAGTTCCCCCATTTGTAGCTTCGCGGCAACCCAACGTACTCAAGGTGAAAGTACACGCCGTTCCCGCCCTTCCGGCTTGCCTCGTTGCCGGTTGGGAGGCGGTGGACATTGCCGGCATTGTCGTCCGGAAACAGAATCGTGACGTCCTCTGGCGGGTCGAGCCCAGCGTCGTAGTATGACGCGACCTCCTTGTATAGCGCCCAGACTTGATTCACAGCCGACTCAGAGCCATGATACTTCTTAATCATGTCGCGTTGCACTTGAAACACGTCCTTCAGCATCTCGATGGCATTCTTTGTCACCGCAGCCTCGTCTCCTAGCCCCCGCAACCCGATAGTGAAGTAAGACTCGTTGTTGCCAGCCCTCTCCACTCCTTCCTCCATGAACTTGGTCATTCTGGCCTTGTTTTTCGACCAGTCCCACAGGCCCAATGTCGTTTCGTTCCACTCATTTGTCGCCCGCTGCATGGGCTCATGATGGGCGGTGGAAATCACGATTCTGAGTGGGGTTGGTCAGTGTCGAGACATCGCAAGCATTGGTGAGAGCATGTACACACCCGTAATCGTCCGCCAGCTGTTGATTTCCGGGGTCATCGGTAAAGAAAACGTTGCCGGGAGGGGCAATGAACGACTTCCACATGGCAGGCCACATGTAGTTCGCTTTCAGTCTCAGAAGGAGGTCGAACACATGAGAATAGAACTCGGTATCGAGCGGATATCTTGTCGCATTGTGTGCTCGTGCCCACCATGTGTTCAGCGCCGGCTCTTCATCGTTGATAAACAATCCACGGTATCTTATGGACGGTTCTCCGTGGATGGTTGTTTTTGGCTGCGCATGGATCTGCGCGTGCTTTTTTGCAGGCACGTCTGCGAACCAGTGGAGTGGAGACTGACCCGACTGCTCGGCCAAGGTGTGTATTCCGTAGATAGTCCCCCGTTTGTCGCTTCCCACAATCACAAGCGCCCTGCTGACGCCTGGGAACGGTTTCTCCACAATGATCGTCTTGAAAGTCTCAAACTTCCCAGCAATATCCTTCGTATCAACTGCTCCCTGCTCGGTGATGTGCCGAATCAGGGTCGAGTTGATCGAGCCGGCCAAGATCACACTGCTGAGGGTCGTATTTGCGTACTTGAGGATACTGGATGTGGTCTCTTTTCTGACATCTCGTACCACACCTGTGATCTGCCGCAGGTCATCGCGCAAACTACTCGCGGCGATATGTACTCCGACAAAGTCATCTTCGGATATGAGGATGTTTGCGTTGGTAATGCTTAGATACGCGCTTGTCGGCGCAATGGGCTCGAACGACACAAATTGTTCTTCGAGGAGGGCCTGGACTCCGCACACCAGTGCCAAAAAGGCGAGCAACTGAGTGGGGAACTGCATCGTTATCGTTGCTGGGGCCCGTGGTTCTGTCGGGCTAGAGTTCGAGCTTCACGGAACCTGACCATCACAATTCAAGATGGATGGCGGCCGTGGATATCGGGCGCCCTGATTTCGGCTGAGCGGCATGTAGCAGCAAGTGACGAGCCGAGATTTGGGATATTCTCTGGCTCCGGTGGGGACCATAATTGCCACCAGGCGGCTAATACCCTCCGCCCCAGGCCCAAAGCTACCTACGCAGCAGTGAGGTTGACTTGGCACCTATATTCAGTTGCGGAGAGGGGCATATAGATCAAAAAAGCATGGCAAATTAGGAAATCGCGACCATCGGTTCCGAGGTGCCGAGTTCGTGCAATGAGCGGACAAAGCGACTATCAATTTGGTATTACCAATACAAAGTAGGTAGCAGTAAATGCTGCACACAACAAGAGACAATGAATCCGTCCCCTACAACCAGGTCCATAACGCACATAGCTATAAACAAAGAAAAGGCTAGGCCCACCAACCGCGCCCTCTTATTGAGTTCCGTTGGGTGTTGCTTCCACCTCAATCACCAACGGATGATTTCGGGGAGATAGTTCTTATTGGGAGTAACAGTGACGCCATTGACGAGTTCGCTGTCTGAGTATGAAGGATAGATGATGAGAAGGTTGTTCCAATCAGCGAATGACCAGGTGGTGAAGCCCTTGTCAGGACCAAAAAAGTCACTCCAGTTGGAATCGAATGTGTAAGGGCCACATTTACTATTCTCAACAGAGGCGTGGCTGGCCGGGGAGCCAATGATGTTGTAAGCGCAGTTTGTGACCGGCTCAAGGTGAGTGTCGATCCCGAAAGACACGAAGCATGAAGTGTCGGCATCGTTGCAGGTCCTCTGGAAGTCTGTGATAGTCCACTCGGGGACTGACGCCACGGCTGAGACGGTTTCAGCGCGCGGATTGAGAGATGGGGCGGCCAGGGCGGTGGAAGCTGTGACAGCAAAGCCAAAAAGAGCTGTGGTGAAATACATGATGGCGAGGACTCGAGTATTGGGGGGGGATTGTCGGCGAGAAAATGCAAACGGGTATTTTCCGGCGACGGAGGAAAGGTTTTTTGGTATGTGTGTTGATGAATAGCGACAGAGGAGCATGAGAGGGCGAATGCTACTCTTTTATACTATGAGTGACGGGAATCATCGCATCTATGCATTTTCATCACAGAGAAAGAACCTGCTGACACAACTTGGCTTGAGTGGTTGGCTCTGTTTGATTACCCGGGGACTCCTTAGGGTTAGAAATCTCGTACTAGTCTTAGCGACTACCTGCCTCTGGTGACCACAGCGCAGTATTCTCATAGACTGTAACCACCATGACCACTAAAATTCGTGTTGGTAAAGATACGAAGCCTCGGAATCCTGTTCAATATAACTTTCCACTTGTTGTCGCAAAGCACCAAATTTAGCCTGCAGCCACGAAGTCAGATGCCAGCAGCGAAGGATTTGGTGTGGCCCCTGGGAAAAGAGGCACGGCAAGAGTTGTTGGTCATGCCGATGCAACGTAAAATCAGATCGCCTCAGGCAGGCAGCTGATACTCCATCTCGTTTAGTTTCTCCCCGCACACCACAATCCGGACGATTGGTCCCTTAGGCCTTGAAAACACAGAGGTTATCCACGAAGTCCGCATTCAATCAGCCCCAGTACGACGTTGTATCATCACTCAGAAAGGGCCGAAAAAAATTACTTCAATATGATACTATGACAGATGAGCACCACCGTTGTTCTCGTTCACCTCAGCGCTATTCTACGTTAAGGGCTACTTCTGCTGACTGAAGGCCCTTGGCTGAGGCCATGACCGTAATTGTACCAGATGCACCAGCCTTCGCACGGACGATTGCAAGAGCCAGCCCTCCAAATGCCTTTCGCTCCTTCGATGGGAACGGTACCATGTCTGTTGGGTCGCCGTTGTCGGTTGTAACAATCTCTCCCGGACCCTGGATTGAAAACGTGATCGCGTTGTTGCTTTGAGGAACTACATCCCCCTTCTGGTCCAGGACAGCGATGCTAACAAATGACAAATCACTGCCATCGGCCTTGATAGACTTCTGATCTTTGTATGTTGTCGCGCCTAGACGAGTCGCCTCCCCGGTTGTCCGGACTGTGGCATTGGCCCACAGACTTCCGCCCTTGTACGTTACCACCCGGAGTTCGCCGGGCTGATATGCAACTTTATCCCAACGGAAACGATACGAGTATTGCGCCTTCTTCTGAATCCCTTGTGATACACCGTTGAGGAATAACTCTGCTTGGTCTGCGGACGAGAAGACGTGGACTGGTGTGACCTCTCCAGTTCGGTTTGGCCAATTCCAGTGCGGAAGGATATGTGCCATCTTGACGGTTGGATTCCAGCGAGCCTGGTAGAGATAGAACCGGTCTTTGGGAAATCCAGCCAGGTCGATGATACCGAAGTAACTGCTCCGGGATAAGTCGTATGGTGTAGGTTCCCCAATGTAGTCCCAGCCAGTCCAAACAAATTCACCAGCGACGTAAGGATAACGGTCCTGTGCCTCAAAGACTTTGTCTGGAGAAGCTCCCCATGACACAGCATAGAGTTCATACGCGCTGACGTATCGGTTCCGAGAGTCACCGCCTTGGCCTTGGCTATTACCATGGGTCGTACTGCTCGCACCGGTGACGGGAAATATGTAGGTACCCCGGGTGCTGATGCCTGATGAACTTTCCGTGCTGAATATCATCTTTGACGGAAACTTTGCACGGTAGTTGGGAAAGGTCGCTGCGCCAGTTCCCCGCCCTTCACCCTGGTAGTTCAGACCGATCAAGTCAACGACACCCGTGAAAGCGTCATTGGGGCCAGCTTGATCCATTCCAACCGTCGTAAAGCGGGTAGGATCCTCCTCACGCACAATGCTTTTGAGCCTTTGAGCTGTAGTGTCGCCGGTTTTCCTCTGTTCAGCTATCTCGTTGCCGAAGCTCCAGATGACGACAGACGGATGGTTTCGGTCTCGCCTTACGAATGATCGGAGGTCGGCCTCGTGCCAATCCGCAAAGATGAGGTGGAAGTCGTTGCGCACCTTCTGGCTGTTCCAGGTATCGAATATCTTGCAATGTGTCAGCGACATTGCTAAACACTGCGCAAATAGGGGTTGGGGTGGCAGGCTTACTTCATCCAATATCAAGATGCCAAGCCGATCGGCAAGATCCAACAGCTCGCGAGAAGGGGGGTTGTGCGAGGTGCGGACTGCGTTGCAGCCCATGTCTTGGAGAATTTCCAGTTGCCTCTCTGCTGCGGGGATGTTGAAGGCAGCGCCCAGAGACCCAAGATCGTGATGTTGGTTGACCCCCTGCATGTAGACCCGCTCGCCGTTTATCTTGATTCCGTCGCCTGTGTATTCGACAGAGCGAATGCCGAACCGCGTCTCGTATTCATCGATGACTTTCCCACCGCTTTCTAAGCGAGTGATGGCAACATACAAATTGGGCTCTTGTAGCGGCTTTGGACCCCAGAGGCGGGGACTTTGCAGCGTGATGGTTGAGTTGACAGTCTGTTTCGCTCCAGGTCCCAGGCTGATTTTGGTGCCAGGGAACTGACCAGCCTTTGTAGTGGGCTTTCCTGATGCCGCATCCAAAACATAAATATCGGTAGAGACGTCGATCTGTGCCGCATTCGCAGATGTTGCAGTATTCTCGATCACGACCGCCATGTCGAGAGACGCAGACTCTCGAGAAACTATCTTGGAAGTGATATACGTCCCTTCGTATGCAATGTGCTGTGGGGCGACCTTGGTCAGCCAAACGTTGCGGTAGATACCTGCCCCAGGGTAGAAGCGGGATGAGTCGACGGCATTGTCGAGCCGAATCGCCAGTTGGTTGTCGCCATCTTTGATGAATGGGGTGAGGTCGAGCCGGAAGGAAGCATATCCATACGGCCATCCACCCACGAAACGCCCGTTGAGCCAAACCATGGCGTAGGACATGGCACCGTCGATATCCAAGTAGATGTTCTTGCCTGCATCCTTGGCGGTGATGGATATTGAACGGCGATACCACGCCACTCCATGGATGGGAAGCCGGCCCATACCACCCCCAATCACTGCGTTTGCCTCGGCGTAAAAGGGTCCCTTCACAGCCCAGTCGTGGGGGAGATCTACTGCCTCCCATGAATTGTCGTTGAAGGTCGATTGAGTGAAGGTGACGCTGGCGGGTTCTTCGGACGGCCGTCGGAAGCGCTTGGTCGGGTCCTTGATGAAGTCATTGGCAGAGGGCATAATCCACGCTTTCAATTTGGCATAAGTGACGTTGTCGGGGCTTGTTGTTGATCGTTGAAACCGCCAGCCCGAATTGAGGCTCGTGCGATCCCGGGACGCGACCGTGGGTGCATCTTGTCGATTGAGTACTGCCGTCGCCGGCACCTCCGGAACACTGCTGCTGGATGCCGTGTAAAGCCCAAGGAGTGCAAGAATACACGCGCTGCGAAGTTGGCGACAAAAAATCATCTTCGTCGACTTTTCCTGCCTTGTGGGAAAATGACAGGGTTGAGGCAAACGGAGGTAGCGGGGTGCGTTTTGCCCCTTTCGAATACCGCGTTCGATGCTTGGATTTTGTTGGGAAAGAAATAAATATGGTAGTAGTAAGGAAAGGTAGCATTTATGGCTCGACTGTCTACCAAACAATTGAGCCCTTCTATAATTTTAGAGGGATAACCGCTCCAATTGCTCAGCGACGGCCATAGCCTATTTCAAGACAGTCAGGCCGGCAGTGCCGTCAACACGACTTACATCCTTGCGGCCCGCAACGGGGCTCTGTTTTGCCGCCAATCGGCCGCTCCTGAGCGGGGGAAATCGCTTGCTACCACTCGCCAGGGCCACCGGGCGCGCAGAACTTCCCTCCGGTCTGATCCTCTGGGTGTGACGTCAATTTGATGGTATCAGGATCCGCTCGATGTCTTGCGATCCCAATTCCTTTTCTCAGCAACATAATCCCAACGCCTCCAACACAGGAAGTCACCAGTTACCGTTTCCTTCGCTCCGGCCTTGGTAAGTAGCTCAGATATCAACCCAGCCTCGAAAATACTACCACTGTCAGGCATGGGCAGATGGCCCAGAGCTCGTCTAGTTCAAGCCGTGGAATTCCCTTCTAAGTAGCTTTACACGGAGGAGTAGCTACATCTGGGGTGGTCTTTATATATATACCTGATTCAATGAACTAGATGGTACCGAATGACAACCATACGCCCTTTCTTGAATGATACCTTCTCTTGAACCGTCATGACGTGCTTCACAGTTCTCGACGCAGCCCAGACCGCCATAGTCACCCGCCCTATACTTCTTGAGTTGCTGTCGGGGCCGATTTCTTTTTGCTGATGTCATGCCATCCCATCCCCCAGGCTGAAAGAAAGATACCAATACCCGCAACGAGCGCCACGTAAAACACGCGGTCAATTGCATCCGAGTACGCCTGCAGGGCAATCAGCAGGTCATCGCCAGAAACCACATCCCTCACCCCTCGAGCACCAGCTTTCAAAATAGCAGCGACCACCGACCCTGGCAGGTGGGATGATAGCTCCGCACTAAGGCTATTGCTAAAGATGGTTTGGCAAATGGTCAGAAAGATGGCACCGCCAAAGGTTTGCGCGAAGACGAGCAAAGCTAAACCGATCGATATCGTCTCTTGGGGTAGGACAGCGGAGATAGCAACAAAGGGCTATCATTCTCGGATGTTAGTAGAGTCCCGCTGTACTGGGGCGGAATCAGGGTGGTTGGAGATCGTACCATCTGGATTGCTGCACCACGCAGTCCAAGAAGTATTTGATACCCTACCCATTGGCTTGTTGTCGTAGACGGCGAGAGCGTGGTAAAAAGACCGCTGGCGATTGCCACGAACACGCCACTGAGCACCACCCATGGGATATAGTAGCGAAATTTTGTTGCTGTGATGCTTGTCAGCTGCAGTTCGTTGAGTTCGTCTCAGTTCGGACTGGATAAAATGGGTAGGAACTGACCAAGAACGCCGCTCACCACTGAGGAGACAGTGCTGGTGAGGATATTTGGGAGGACATAAAGGCCGCTGGTGAAAGGTGAAACGCCCTTCACGGCCTGGAAGTATATCGGGAGGTAGAAGCTGTACACAATCACTGTCCCGCCCATGATGAACATTCCGGCCAGCATGCTCGTCCAAACCTCCCGCTTCCGAACCATGGACAGAGGGATCATAGCTCGATCTCCCTGGCGATGCTCCCACGCGGTGAAGACGCCAAACATTGCAATAGAGCCAACCAAAAGACCAATGACCGTTGCTGAGTTCCAGGGATGCTGCCTTCCGCCGAATTCTAGTCCAAGGAGGAACATCACCGATGCTGGCGCGAACATTGCGAATCCCGAGAGGTCGAGTTCAGACAGGACAATCTTGGTGACAGAGGCATTTAACTTGATGGTTCGTTCAGGGATTCGCACCACGACGAGAATCACAGAAACAACTGCTGCCGCAGGGATGTTCATGTAGAAGCCTGCAACAGTGAGAGAACACAATCAGTCAGCATATTTGCTGGGGCACGAGGGGTGTAGCGGCGGGCATTCGGGTAGTGTTGTGAGAAGAAACAATGCAACCAACGTACACCATCTCCATGTCGAGTACTCTGTGATAGCCCCGCCCATGAGGGGGCCGAGGACGATACCAAGCTGTGTGACTGATGAAGCCAGGCAGTTAGCAGCTAGTACAATAGCGCGATGTTGGCGTGACTCACATCCAAGTAAGATACCAAGGAGTGCTGAGCAAGTGAGGAGTCAGAAGTTAGCATGATTCTGCAGTTTCGGGGTGAGCAAACATACCCGGGCGCTTGTGGGACGGAACAGAATTTGTGATTATTGTCATTGCCCCATTCTGAAGCCCGGATATCCCCAAGCCAGCAACAGCGCGGCCAGCAATCAGCATGGCGCTTGAAACTGCGAGCCCGCAGATGAGAGACCCTAGTGTGAAGACAAACAAGAATGATATGAAGGTCCACTGGGTAGTGATCAGCCTAACCCTCGCCGCAACTTCATTTTGTGGAAGGGGGTGGTACCTTGGCCTTGAAGTGCGTATAAATCTTGCCAGTCAGGGGTTGAAGGGCGGCACTGACGGAAACCACCAAGTTCAGTAATCGCAATTGTGAGACGTTTGTGGAACTTGTATATTACCCGGCGAGGTTGTAAGCCGCCCCATACCAACCAATATCCTCGATTGAGTGGAATTCTGTAGTTATTCGCGGAATCGCCTTTGGGACCGAGCATCAGGCTTGTCAGCGGAACTCCTAACTACTATGCCCAATAAATGCGGCCTCGGGATAATGTTGGACAGCGCAATTCCGAGACCTCTGGACATTGGCTAATAAAAAGTGGCATACCGTGGCGATGATGGACATGTCCAGGAGCATCAAAAAGCCGACAAGAGTGACCGACGCAGTCACCGCGAACAGCCTCATGCCGCTGATGTAGTCTTGGCCGGAATCCGAGATCATTTCGGTGGAAGTGCCGGAGGTTCCGAGGTCCGGTGTCGGGGGTTCTGGGTCGCCCTCGCTGTGTTTCTCGCCCGTGCTTGCCATTGTGAGGAAGGTGATGCTTCACAGACGCGCCAATGCCGAATTGGTAACTGCAGATGTCGGGCTTTGATCGTCGCTGCCAAGGTTTCGAGGGCAGCCACAGAGATGGGTGATGAAAAGAGCAACCAATTCCAATCGATGTCGATTTGACAGAATACAAAATTTGAACTTGCTCGTGTAGGTATGTTGGTAAACAACTCTCTCTGCGCTCGCGGTGTTATTACCGTCAAATGTCGGGATTCGGATTTCCCGAAGACCGAGAACCCCTGAAACAAGGAAGGCGATTGACGTCCCAATGGGTGCCTAGAAGCCAACACACCGAGTCCGGGAATTGCGGGGATTGGCAACTCCTTCAGTGGCTTGCAGCATCGGGATTCTTCAATCCCGGCATTCCGCAAACCACAAATAAAGCCTAAAGTCAGCAAGGTCTGCCAGCAGATGCCTGAATTTCGGGATTCCGTCATGTCAACCCCACCACTTGTCAATTCACTGACAGGACACCTCCAGTACGCCACAGTATGCCCAACTCCGAGTTTACAGATGCGTCGCCGTACGGGCAAGCTTGCATGGACTGCTCGAAGTCCAAATGCAAATGTATGCGACGACCCACAGGTGGTTCATGTGAGAGATGCATCCGCCGGGGCTTCGATTGCAGGCGTGCAACAGCCGGTCGACACAAATCCAGCAAGGGGCTTGGTTCTCGCACAACCCAACTTGAGGCGAAATTGGACACTCTTGTCACCCTCCTCCAATCATCATCCAGTGCGAACGCGCCTTTGGATATAACGAAATTTCGGGGACTCGAAACTTCGGGTATTGGTATTTCCTCGCCAGGGAACGCTCCGGCGGGCGGCGTTGTGGACCATGGAGATAGGATCGAAGATTTGGTTTGCCTTCCTTTTCTCAGCATTCAGAGCCCTCAGCCACACCGAGCACAGATCTTCAGTGACTAACACCATGCCTGTAGAGCCGACAATTTCCATCTAATGACATGCCACAACCAGCTGTTTCACCACCTCGGACTTCTGCCTTTCGCGAGACTAACTGTCTCTCTACTGGACCCTTGGAATCTGTGCCGGGGCCCGAAGACATCTCGGATGTGGAGGCCGACAATTGCTTCGCGTATTTTCGGTCTAAACTCAAGTATTTCCCTTTCATGCATATTCCCTCAGATCTAACCGTCACTCGACTGCGAGAAGAGCGTCCATTTCTCTGGCTTTGTATCTTGGCTGTATCTACAAAATCGTCAGCGCGCCAGATTTCACTCGGCTCCAAGATCCGTCGACTCATCGCGGAGAAGCTGCTCATCCACCACGAAAGAAGCATCGAACTGCTTCTTGGGATGCTCGCCTTCCAGGGATGGGCAAACTACCAGCTGGGTCCTAATCAGCCTTTCCTCGGCATGGACTCGCACCTTGTCGTCGGGTTGGTACAAGATATGGGCATTGAGAAGTCGCCCCGGAGAGCCGACGAGCCCAGCCACCCCATGGCATGCCTGAAAAACCACCACGCGGTGCAAAGGTTGACGGCAATCACTGATCGGACCATGGAGGAGCGTCGTGCTGTTCTCGCAGCGTATCTGATTACAACTGAGTGGGTTGATGTTTCTTTATTCCAGTACCTTCGTGCTTGAATCACCCGAGAAAGTGACTCACCCAAGACTTTGTAGAGTCGCGTCATTCCGAACGTACTGCTTCAACCGCCAGATAGATGGCTTGCGGTGGACTCCTCACTTGGAGGGATACCTGCATATCCTGGATGAGCAGCAAGAGGCTCCCCTCGACCATCTTTTAGTCACACTCGTCAGACTGAAACTTCTTGCCGACGAGGCCAACAAACCTTTGCTAGCGCCCATGCAACTGCCCGAACACTCAAGTCTTCTCCAGGCCTTTCAAGTACGATCGCTTCAAGCACGGATTGACCAAATCAAGGAGGCAGCCACAGTGGGCACAGAGTATGATGGTATGTACTTGTGAACTCGCCCATTGCCTTTAGGATGTGTACTTCTACCCTAACATTGCTTGCCTATGGAAAGATATCATTAGACTACATGTTCTCTCAACAGAGCTCGATATCAGTGAGGTTGGGCTATATCACTTCCAGCCGAAGAGGACTATCATCCCAGACACTCATCGACTAAGCATGCTTGCGAAGAGCCTACAGGCCGCCCGTTCGTGGCTCGATGTCTTTTTCAGCATGGAGCCCTCGACATCGGCCTCGGCCAGCTTCTTCATATGGTGCCAGATGTCACACGTGATCACTTCCCTGTACCGACTTTCGGTGATCGACGAGCCCGACTGGGACAGAGTATTGGTCCGGGACACCGTTGATTTGATGGATGTTATGGACCGGCTCATCCAGCGATTCGCTCGCGTGTCTGCAGACGCCAGTCTAATATCCGACCGCCCGGATGGACAGGACCCCTATGCCGCCGTGATAAAGTCCATCCGAACAATCAAAGTTGCGTGGGAAGCAACCGTGAGGCAAGCGGGCTCAATGGTGCCCCAGGTGGGAGACATCGAAGATCTGGACAGCTTCAGCAATGAATTTCTAGAGGGAATGAACGGTTGGATGTCCGACATGTTCGTATCATGGGAACCAATTGTTTTTGGCCAAGATACTAGTACATAGGTATCTATTTGCTTTTGGTGTTCTTTCGATGAGTTATCGAGTTGGCGCACCAGACCTAGATAGGTGATGAGCCTCCAGGTTCAGATCAATGAACGGGTTTCGTAAGCCAGTGCCACAGATTCATCTTCCCCTTGCACGCGGTCTAAGATTTACCCGGTCAGCATGTTGTTAGCGTTGCGAATGCAAGGAAGCGTCACTGAGCATCGGTTTAGAAAAGGGGGATATTTCCCTTACAGCCCTCGAAGGCTCAGCATCGTGCCTGCCGCCGTCGTTGTGAAGAGGGCCGAGTCAGGAGGAAGGAGTTAGCTAGCCAGACAGCCACGCCCACTGCGCGCAATTACCTCGGTCCCGGGTAACCTTCTTCAGATTCGGCTGCCCTCGTCGCCTTTGCCGCTTTCGCTCTGCAACTCTCCCTCACCAACACCACCACCACCACCACATCGTTGTTGTCCACAGCGCGCGCGCGCCACGGCCCATAGGTTCAATTCTTGCCATTCAATTGCACTGGAAATTGGTCTCGATTGGATGCACAACTGCGCCAGCCTTCGACGACTGATCGAGCGAGAGATGCGTGGATCAATGGTGGTGGTGGTGGTGGATTTCCACCTCCGACCCCCTGGCCCACCACCACACCGATGCGCACCCGGCCTGGTTCGTCTAATTCTCGGGATCCGAACTGTACTGAAAATTACCAACATTGGATGCACGACTGCTGCAGCCCCGGGCGAGCGGCCGATCGAGCGATGCGCGCAATTGAACATGGGAACACTGGTGGTGGTTGCGGGGCGAATCCCCGACCTTCCAGGTGTTGGCAGGTGAAGAGCTGATGCCTGAAGCCAGTTTTTCTGGCTTCAGGCAGAAACGCCAAGCACCTCGGTGTGGGTATGTGCTCGGTCAGCTTGGACCAGGAACTGGTTTGAGCGTCTCGTCGAAACAGTCGCGTGCCTGCGGGGAAGAGGCGCTAACACGCTATCGGGTAATTCTAGTGAGGCCGGGATAGTGTACCTAGTGTCGCATGCCAGGGAGAGAGATTGCCGCCCCCGCTACCCACTGTGTGCTCGCAACGTGCCCTTCTCCTTGCGAGTGTCCAGCGCTTCAGGACCGTGGGTGCATTGCGCTGAGCTCAGTTCTTCTAGGACGTCTCCGCCAATATCGCCTTACCAATCAGTCCTACATGCAGGTAGAAGGCCAGGGTTGCAAGGGTTTCAC
>Ga0247758_1000806_pt1 | contig 26793 bp, 39 predicted proteins | sample UWRJL156409C4_FD_180950 | JGI IMG/M metagenome (GOLD analysis project Ga0247758, IMG submission 180950) | Plant litter microbial communities from Arlington Agricultural Research Station in Wisconsin, United States - UWRJ-L156-409C-4 | ecosystem: Environmental > Terrestrial > Plant litter >... | reverse complement strand
ATAAGGGGGAATGATCGGGGGCGAGATATATTGTTGGGCGAGCAAACTGTGGTTGCTAAAAGCAGTCCGTGTCCTAGCGGGAAGCTATCAAGCAAATGACTTGCTGAAAGGGCCTGAAGATAGAATATACGAGCAACAGGACTGGGAAGTGTTCGCACGGGGACCAGACACTGGTGGTAGGGGCACTTCGTATGTACGTCAGGTTTGGTGGCTCGCCTCGTACATTGTGTTCTCGAGCAATAGGTAACCGACCTCTTTCCAGCTATTCCGCCGCTTACCTCACGAGCTTGTCTATAGCAACGGAGGGAGTGAGTCGTTGCAGGGTACGCCGGAGGTATGCGTTACAGGGTATAGACCTAGGCTTAGATAAAATAGGGAAACATAAAAGAAAGGGGTTCGCCACCACCAGGATGGAGCAGCCCTTCTCAGTGCCCGGCCAGCATATTCCGAGGAGTCTCGTAGGGCTGTATGCGAGTGTATTTGATGTCGCCGCATTGAGCATAATGTCCCCTTTGCTAAAGTCTTCGTTCTCCCGGGGTACTCAAGTGCTGCCAGTACAGGGGCGAGATCGCCACGTATTCGGAATACGATCCAGCAACCCTACCGAGACTTTCTCTTGCGACAAGCGTGTAGATTTCCATATGCATCGCCATTTCGATAAGTCCAGCCCCTTTTTTTCGCAGGGCTTGCCTGGCATTGAGCCACCGGAGTCGTGATTAGTCAATGAGCCTCGGAGGCGCATATGTTCGTAAAGAATCGTGCGTAACCGTTGTCTCACACCGATAAGCAAATGCGAACGTTCGATAGAGGATGACAAAGCTAAGCATTCTTCGGTTGTAGGTAACAAGGGTTAAGAGAATAGTCCACATCTACAGAATTGAGACAAGGGTTGCTGTGTAACCCCTGTCAACTCAACTCTCAGTGAGTGAATAGTACCGATACCTAAACCAACATAGCCGAGTAGTGCTTATGAATATTGTAATGTATTACGCATGAGTATTACTTTCTCAGCATTATGCGACGATGGAGAGAATATCGCTTATCGAACTTTTGCAGGTGCTCATGTGTGGAAATCAAAAACGTGATCAAGAGGAGGCGACCTGCGCCTTGAACACAATCTTCCTCCATGTCGGCCAAGCAGGACAGGCAGTATACTTGGCCACTACTTATCATGTGGTGCATATCATATGTGTTGAGTGTGGGTTGGATAGCTGGTGACTCGCAAATGACGGTATGATTGACAGATCCACAACTCAAAGTTAAAGAAGAAAAAGGGGGTTTGTTTATTCGCTCGGCGCAGACGTCGGTACCACTGGGTACTGCACAACAACGAACTCGACAAAGCTGCATTATTTGGTATTTTTTCCTTCTGGAAAGCCATGTCTTGTGGGTGGGACTGTCTCCGAGCCTCCAAGCGGTTTACCCAGACAAGGCACCGTTGACTCTAGATTCTCTAGTTGGATCTCCCGAGCGGGAAGCCATTGTAGTCGAACCCGGACTGAAACTGCAGATTCGGCAGCGACCTGTCCTGGAAGCGAGTCGCCTTGGACCGGCTGAGATTGTCGACCGGAAAGTTGAGCTGGGGCTGTCTGACAGCGGGTGTTAGCGCCAAATCGCCGCGAAGTGTGCGGAATGACTGGTGGAAAGCAGCCGTAGCCTCCATTTCTTCTACCAGTGACGGCTCAGAAATCATCTGCCGCTGAGCGATTTTCTCCTAGTCCGCAGAAATGCGGTTCACTGGAATCGCCTCCCGTGGTGGTGGTGTCCCGGAATGCAATGCTACCTGGGCAACGCGGCCGGCAACTTTGACCAACCGCTTTGAACACAGCGGCCTCTGACAGCCGTGTCTAGCTTCATCTTTTTGTCTGATTGGGGTCCCGGATCTGGGTCCCCGCAATGGCTGGTCTGTTTCTGCGCAGAGGGGTGTCGCCATCCCAATGGTAAGAGTGATAGCGGCTGCAGGTTGTAGCGCATGGTCTCGGAGATCGAACGATGCTCGATCACTGCCGTGAGAGACAGATCGAAGGGACTCCCGACTCCCGCGTCCGGTACCCCGCCGCTTCACTGTTGGTGATAGGGTTGGGGTACGAGGGCCGGAGGGATTGGATCATGGAACGTGTGTCCAGCCGACGGGACGACTGCATGTTCTCATGCACCCGATTCCTGATTTCTCACAACGCCGAGACTTAATGAAAGCGTTCTCCATGATTAAAAGGGTGGAGACCTCTGTGACTGCTGCGGAGCATCGTCCAAAGTGCACAATATTGTTAGCAAACAAGGCCTTGATCGCATCGCAACTGGTCCTCAGGTAGTATAGCAAGGCTTTCTAGCGTCGGTGATCAGGTAGTTGAGAAGCCGTTATGCGCACCGATGTGTGTGACCCTTTCCTTTTGCCGGAACCTTCGCAGGGTCTGGCCGGCATCGCTGCCCAACTGCGACACTGTGTGTGGTATACGTACCAAGGTACACAGCGGCGGCCTTTGATCATGGAAAGTCATAAGAAACCGCTTCGGATCGGAAATGCCGGGGGCAGTGTAACTGAGTGAAAGCTGTGTCGAGTGGTCGACGTGGCAGAAGGTGGAGATCCCAGGACAGTTGTTCTTTCCGGAAGTTATTCAGACCCTCAACTACCCAGCCTGAGAGGCCGGCCAACTTTTCCGTGCTCTGCGACTGGCTGTTAGAAACTCTCTTGGTGACTGAGAAGCACTCATGGTGCGCGGGAATTCGGTTTATGCATTCCGCGTACCTTTCCCAACGGTTTGCGGTCTGGGCGAGCAGAAGGAAAGTCAGAGAGTGTGTGCGATGTACCGCGCGGGTCAACTCCAAACCCTCCGTCGGCCTCGAGTCCCGCGTCTCCCATGGTGTTGGACTTTTCTAATTAAGCGATCCCCACGCATCATGCGTCCCGTCAATGTTTACTGCGCTGACACCCCTATTGCCTTTGGAGGTTTTCGAGTATTAGGTTCAGACCGACCCTAGCTCCCCTCCCTCGGCGGTTATATCGAGTATTAGGTTCAGACCCGAGCCATAGGCGCGAACTCTGTCCTCCTGTGGCATCGGTCATCTCGGCCGCAAGCATTGAAAGAGGGTTAAGGAGGTCCAAGATACTGTGGTGACTCGATCGGAAGGTTTGCTGGGGAAAACGTTCTTGAAGTTAGCAACCAACGGTAAAACGTTGGTACACGGGAGAAATTTCACTGCAGAGGGTTGAGAAAGTAGTTGCGGTCACACAGCAGCCCACCGAGCCAAAGCATAGACGCCAACGGCGGTTCCGGAGGGAACATCGGCGTTCGATGGCTCACGGCACCTAGTACTGCTTCCTACGCCCCGATTGCCTATCCGTCTCCTACTGCCCGGTCCATCAATCGCGCCCGCATGGATTTAAGGGCCGGCCCGGAGGAGCGCTGGAACACCCAACCCAATCAGACACGGGCAGCCTCGAAGGTCGTTGCGGCCCGGGGTTGGACCAGAAGCTTGTCTCACCAGGCCGCGTAGGCGGTGGTAGACAAACTTCTGAGCCTCAAACTTCGGTGTAACGCAATCAGCTCGGTGTCGAGGCGAGTTACCCTGAAAAAGTAAAACAGCCTACTGTCGTGTCTCGACCCACCGCGATATAGATACTGGCCAGGAACAAGCCCGACACACACTAGAGCGGGAGATATCCCTGTAGCAGCTTGACTTTGAGGTCGGCCGGAAAATACTTGCTCACCTTCTAACCTTCTAACTGCACAGTCGTGCGATGTCACACGACAGTATCCTTTTGCTCCCGGCGGTACCACAGCAATGGACGGGCATAAACTCCATGCGAATTGGGGCCTTCTTTCCCACCCTACCCCCTGTTTGACCTCCTCCAACCGTCGCGTGTGGCAGCATTCACGTACAGTACCTTTGGCCGTGCACGACAGCAGGCCTTGCGACCTTCCCCCAACACCCACGAGGCAGCCGAGGGAGCTTCCTAGCAAGGCCCTTGTTTTTCCGACCCAACAGAAATGACCTATCGCGTTGTGCACCGACGCGACTCACTGCCAACAGAGGAGGCAGAATCGGCGCGCGCTTTTTGTAGTTAGCTTTTCAACTTTTCCTAATTAGAAAAAAAAACACGCTTTAGTCAGGAGAAGGGGGGTGGTGTCGCCACAGCACAGAAGGCCAAAACAAACACTCTCCGCTTTTTATTGACGTTCCCGCCAGTCTACGTATCATGCGGGAAGCCCCAAGGGCCAAAAGGGGGGGCGGGGCGGCTGTAGCTTGTAAGCGGGTGCTGTACGCCAGCCGGTTAGGGCGAACCGGGAAGAAGCACACCGTCCCGATCCAGGGCACCGGGTGGGTGACTTGACGCTGCCCCTAGGCGGTGCGATCTATGGAGCACACCCTGGCAATTTTGACTTGAGCAAACTTAGTGTTTCAAACACACAAGCGCTCGCGCAGCCGATGCAGACAAAAACGCCTCGAAAGACACAAAATTGCAGGGGAGCGAGCCACTTTGTCGAGGGATCCAAACCGAGGGAAACAGAGCGCCATGTCATGGCTGATTGGGAACCTAGGCGGGCAAGATTGGCGACCGAGATTCAGGTGACATGGTGCCCGACCAAGAAACGCCCAGGCGCCTGCCGGTGACGGATGGACAGACCCCGTTGCGTCTAGCTTGGGCGGATTCCGCCGTGACATCGGCTCAAGCGCCGGCGCATCAGCTGACGGCGCCATACCTTCCCAACGCATCCACTCTGCTCCCCTAGGAGTGGTCGCGCCCGCTCTTGGTCCGTCGCCGGCCGCCGAGAGGCAGCAGCGGTGTGGCTGAGGACGAGCTGAGAGTGGTATCGAAAGCACCGTAGCGCCGTCAGCACTCGGTCAGTCAGTGGGTACCAGGACTTGTGGAGTTGGAGTGGAGGAAGGAGGACGACCCTAAGCTGGTAGAGCCAAAGGCTGCCCGGACCGTGCCTCTTCACTCCTCGACACGTGTCGAATGACTCAAGGGGATGAGTGAGGGGGGGACGGGGCGCCTTGACGGCTTGCTTGGAAGTGCGGAGTCCTTTCAATCCATGGATGTTCCAGACTCGGGCTCGGCCTGTTTGCGGGACGGGAAAATGTAGTTGAAAAAAAATGGAACTGAAAGGGAAATGGAAACGAAAATGGCATGAAAGCACTGTACCCCGTGAGACGAACGATTCGTGCGACGTGAGAAGTGACATTTAAACAAAAGGCCATGAGACCAAGTTGATGATTTGCATGCCCACATCCCGCTGCAACGCACATGAGCGCCATCCGAGTTTGTTAGATTAAAAGAAGGGAGACTTCCAAACGGTCGGTTATCCCACCTCCGCTTCCCACCTCCGCTTCCCACCGCCGTCCCACTTGCGTGAGTTTGCTCTTTCGTCACACACAGTGCGCCATCACCGCAACACGCACCCTCACACCAACGGTGTTCCTTGGCTGGGATACCGTTGCTTTCCGAGACATCCTCCGAAGGAGGGGGAGGAAATCAAGGATTGCTGGCGCCCACACATGACATGTGACATGGGAGTGAAATGCGGATGGATGAGTATTGACTTGTGATGCGGGCAGATGTGTGAAGGCAGAAGGATGTCCCCCTTTTCCTCGGGTCAGATTTGAATGCAAAAGCTTAAGATCGCAAAGTCAGCCAACCTGGCCGTACAGGCCCAAACATATGTCGTATGCGACGAGGCGATAGCGGGAGGCACGATCCGGTGCGCTATCGGGTTTGACTCGCGCGTCTCGGCCCTGGGATTAATCAATGGATTTTATTCAGCCAATGTACGCAACTGGTTACACGTAGAGGCCCTGCATCAAGCCTGCGCCTCCCGCTCGTGTAACCCCCTAGAGCGCATCCGTGAGATCCCCCTTAAATAGAGTGAGTAGATACCATCAAACATGCACCAGCCCCTGGCAAGTCCAACGAAGCTGTTGGACGGCGGTTCAGAAACGCTGAAGAGTGTGGTACGGGAATGGCAGGAATTGAAGAAAAACAATGAAGCAGACAACTCGTCGCTATCCCGCCGTGAGGCAATCCCAGTCTTACTCGACAATCTCCCTAACCAATGATGTGTCCGGAACGGGGACAAAGGAAACATGAAGTAGAATAGCAAACAGAGCTAGCCTCCCGAGACGAGCAGCCAACCCATCGCTTGTAGTTGCTGCTGCAAAACCGAACACCAATTTTCTGAGCCCAAACACCCATCGGTTTCCACCCAGTGGCAACGACCACAACGACGTGTAACGCTTTGTCGTGAAAACATTAGACGAAAAGAGGGGGGAAGCAAGGCCCGCAAGGCCGCTTAGTCCGGCACGCGAGCTGCCGCCCTCCATGACTGTGTGACATGACGAGTTTCAAAGATACCGAAAACATGAACTGTAAGCGCAAAATATAGTAACTGGGAAAAGAAGGCCGGTGAGGGTGTTGACGCTGGCCAGCAGAATAAACTTCCGACTCATTACGTTGGAATAACAGAACATCCCGTGGTCGAGAGACTCCCTGCCTTGTCCTACGGTCGCCTGTCCAGCCGAGCCATCATGTTCTTGTCAATGTCGCTGCCGGAGACTCGATTCGTCCCTGTGTCTGGGGCGATCAGATGGTTCAAGCTCATCGGATTTCTCGTTCCGGAAGACTGCGAAGCTGGTATCGACTGCGACTGCGAAGTAGACGCTGATGACGGGCCACCAGGGCTGTTTCTATGGGGGGTCGGAGTCCTGTCCGGCTGGGGCGGGTAGCTGCCTCCTTGCTGGTAATAGGTAGTTGGGGGCGTGCCGTTGCTACGGGTAGACGCCGGAGATCGCCTGCGAGGATCCTCGTCAATCGGATAGTTCGGCGGCGGGAGGCGGAGTTGGTGATCTTCTTCTGGAGGGCGGGTTCGGCGGCGGCCTGGATCCCGATCCCGATCTCTCTCGTCGTATTGTGCATACGGGGGGCCCGTCGGGGAATGTAACGAGGAGGCATAGTCGGATGGCGGAGGAGCGTAGGATCGCTGCGGCTGCCCCTGTTGCTGTTGCCCCTGCTGCGACTGCCCAGCCGCAGGAGCCAGTGGTTGCCCATATGCGCCGTAGAGTGGCGTTCCGGGAGGCACTCCTCCTGGGACTGCCGACACCGGTACGAACGCTGTGGACGCGTTTGAAGACACTGGCTGGAATACACAATCAATTCTCAGCTTATCGCAGTTGGTGCATTTGCCATTGGTGGTGTTCGCATATCCGCTACAGCGAATCTGATGTGATTATGTCAGCAGTGTGACAACGAGTGTTGTGCCTTTGCAAACTGGGAAATCAAAAACCAAAAGAAACATACCTTTCTCTTTCGGCAGTAGCGGCATGCGATGGATGTCCGCTGCCTCGGCGCCGCCTGCTGCGGTGGGGGCGCTGTCGCCGGAGGGGGGGCGTTTGGCCCTCGGGCGTAGTCTGAATAAGGAGAATAAGATCCGGGTTGCTGGTATCTGTTGTATGGATACGGTTCCGGGGCTGGGCCATATCCCCCACCTCGCCCGGGGGGAGCTGCATGCTGATAGTACGGGTCCCCGTACCGCGTCCTTTCGTCGTACTGTCTCCGATCATCGTACGGTACGCGCCCATCGTACGGTCGGCGGTCGTCGTATCTGGGGCGGTCATCGTACCTTGGTCGGTCTCCGGCGGTGTGGACTGGCGGTAGGTTAACCCGATCCGGCGGAGCTGCATAGCCGTTTGGGTTCGTTGGGGATTCCGAGGACCAGCTCCTCTGGTCGGGGGGGTATCTCTGGTCGTTGGCCGGATATCTCTGGTCGGATGGATACCTCGGATCTGGGTAACGTTGCTCCGGATACGCCGGAGCGGTAGGCGCGTAATGCATCGAAGGGAGCGTCATGGTGTTTGGCGCGACGGGAGGCTGCTGGTGCGCTCTCCGGTCGTCGTCTTCGGGAGGGGGAGGGTAGTGCGGATCGTCGGGGTTCTCTCTTGGTGGATACCCTCGGCCTCCACGCGGGTCGTCTGCCATGCTACGGTAAACTGCAGGAGGCGCCAGAGTGAAAGGAATTGACGACTAAGTCCTTTGGGGAAATGGATGCGCTCTTTGGCAGAGGATGCTGACTCCTCGTTCTCGCTCTTGCTTATAGGTTGTAGAGCAGGCCGAATCTTCGAGACCTGTTAGGAGCTGCGCTGAAGCCGAGGAATTTGTGTGCTGCTGGTGGAAAATGCGTTGTTCCCGTCGAAGTTACGAAGAGGTCCGGTCCTCGCGGCGTCTAGGCGGATCAGCAGGCTGCGTAGTAGTGCGCTGAGACCATCTATCGGAGGTGGAGTGCAGACACTATGGCGATCTGAAGTTCAGTGACAAGGTATGTTACTGGAATGCTGCAGGCGAGGGAGAAGTTTTTGCAAGGGGGAAGTGAGAGGGATGTGAGAGGGATGTGAGAGGAATGTGAGAGGAATCGGATTTGTCGATGATGCGAAACGGGACGTCTAGGAAGGGGCTCCCAGCCAGCTGCGGAATCGTGGTTAGGAAGGTGTGGGTAGACGAGGCACGGCGCGCTGGAAAGTGACTGGTACGAGTCCTTTTCAATGTGCGGGAGTTCCCTTGTTGCTGACGGCCTGCGCTGTCGTTAGTTTTATGGATTCGAGGCGAACGGACGAGACCGGCGGGGCTGAGAGGAAAAAGGTGCAGGGAAAGTCACTTTTCACCAGAACAAGGAAACCCCGTACTCGGAGGGGATGAAAAGGATGATAAAAAAGACAAATCCCCGCCTGATCAAAGGTACGAAGAACTGTAAGTCAGGGCGGATGCAGAGAACCTAGCCCAACAACTTAACCGCCAAACGCCACCGTCAACGCTTTCCTTTCCTCGGGAAGGAGGCGGGCGCTGGGAGATGTGGGCAGACGGCTACAGGGAGGCTGCCTGGCGGCGCAGGACGGGTGTGGAGGACGAGGTGGAGGAGGAAGGGGAGAGACTTGGTGGAGAGTGGAGGATGTCCTGTGTGTAGTGTGCATGGTCGAACGCTGCAAAAGCGGGCTCGACCGCCGACTGATCAAGGAGCCAAGCACAGGATCATCCGAGTCGTCGGCAGAGCTGCTGGCTCCAGCTGCAACTTGATGAAGGACGGCCTCGCATTCTCCCTCTTTCAAGCCACTCCCCACCACTTTCGCGGCCGGGGCGCTCAGCTCTCCCTCCCTCATCACCGTTCCCCAACCGCCTGCGGTAGGGAGAGGGGTATGTGGGCAATTGAGGTGCAAACATAGGAAGCTTGAGATGCAATCTTGACAAAGCGCCTATCTCAGAATACGTACCTGACTTTGTGACGGGTCCTGCCAGGAACCTGAGCAGAAACCTGAGCAGAATTGGTACAACGAGTACAGTGCCTCTACTGTATGAGGTGTCCCACTGTCGCGAGTGCGCACGAGGCAGAGAATATGTTAGCCTCTGCGAGCGTTGGACGCATCGCCCGCGCACACTGTCGGGAGTCGGGTCTCCTAAGCTGTCGGTTGCGGCGGCGCCAGCATGGACAAAAAGAGGGTGCGATGCGAGCCACCCTTGGTCGTTAAGGTTGTTGACGTAGTCCACAACTCAAGTTACAGCTCTTTTGCCTTTGCCCTCTTCCCCACAGAAAACGCAAGCGTGTGCCGAGCTCGACGGGAATGGGGCGTTTGGCGTTCGGGCGCTGGCTGGCGTCTTGAACCCAATATGGAGGGCACTGGATGTTGAGGACGAGGAAGGGGGTGGGTTTGTCTCGTTCCTGGTCGCACCGGAAAGGTATGTAGGTACAGCAGGTACCCCCTCGTTACGGTTATGAGATAAAGTATCAAGTGTCGCCGTGCCCCAGCCGCTGGGTGTACCGAGTCGCAACCGAGCCGAAAGCAGCGACAAACTCGAGGAAACCCAATGCTCGCGTCAACTCAATGGCGGACGGGTTGCGATCAAGGTCGAAGGTGAGGGCGATTGCGAGAGCAGGAACTGCAAGACCGGGAGAAATGGAGCTAGTTGGAGAGGGCGCGGCTTATGACGGATCGGTGCTGTGCGCTGGGTCACAGGCTCAGGCCCAGGCGGCGGGCGTGTCCCAGATTTCACTCTCGCCGATGGGTGTGGCTTCTGGCGGCTCCTGGGCGCTGCTGGGGGCAGCTGCAATCGGCGTGGTTGCTGCCGCGGTGGAGCGGTGGAGCAGCCGGGGGGTGAGGAGGGAGAGAATGCTGGTAGAGGCGAGCCAACACAGACCCCCTGCACGGTAGGCTCGTGGGCTGTGGGCTGGGCTGCTGGGATGGGTGCTGGGGTGCCCGCTGGGGTGGGTGCATGCGGGCCAAGGTAGCAGGGAGGGAGTGTACGCAGCGGCAATTGTGGCGTGCGCGCAACTCATTGGGCTTGCCTATTCCGAGCAGGCGCAAGTTGTGCTGCCAATCAGCCAGCGGTCAGGGCAGGGCGTGTCCAGGCCGTGTAAAAGTCTTTTGCCAGTCTCACTCAAGTCACTGAGGGCCGCGCCTACATGCTCCCCCACCTCTTTGTGTACCCACCAGAGCGGCAGACGCACCACGGCCGCAGCTGGGGCCGCAGGAGACAGGAGCCCAAAAGGAGTGAGAAGACGAAAAGGAAAGCTGAGAAGGCGGAAAAGACCACAGCTGCCGAGGGCGCGAGCGATGGCACCTAAGTATCCCGAAGCTCCGCTCCGCATTTATTTGATTCCCTCCTCTCCCGGGGTCTCCTTCGACGGATGGCCACGCGAGCGCAACTTGGCGAGTCACCTGAACGTAGCCAGCCCTTGTTGCGAGTGTGACCTTCCGCTGGGCCGGTCTGAGGTGATGCTCAGATTGACCGACACCACCAGCAACCTCGCCTTCGGACGCGCATTTAATTCAGCCGGCTCGCCAGCAACCCCAGATAGTCAAGCCCGGCCAAACGATAGCGTCTCAACCTCTTTCGCGGCGTCTGCTCAGGGCAAGGATCCTTGATGCCCACCGCCGTTGGGTGGCTAAGACGATGGTCAGTCAGTCATCAAATACACAGAGCCGGCGCGCTGTCATCCAGCTCGCCCGGCCAGTGTTGAGTGACGATGCGGCGACAAATGCGGCTTTCAACGGAGATGAGAGCCGAGGACCGAGGGCTTGCCGTTCAGGGTAAACCCCCCAAAAAGACATTGCCGCTGGAACATATAATCGCCTGGCCTATAGCTCGGATTCGCGCAGAATTCTGGACAACCCCGGTTGATACCAGAACAGAAGACGACGCGATCTGCCGGGATGGAGGGTTACGAGATTGGATCGCAGTCCTTCCTTTGGACCACGGGAAGTGAGGTTGCAGCCCTGCGTGCAGATGCGGCCCGGGAGGCATTGGTTGAACCTAGTAATCTGCCCGCCTTGCCGATGCAGTGTGAAGGACTTGGTGAGCTGGCAACGGAAACCGTAGGCGGGCACCTATCACGCCTCGGTGACCCGAGACGGGTCTTGGCTTTGTTGACTACCCCAAGCCCGATTTCCAAGGGTGCCCGATGCGAGGCTCATATGTTTCCAGCGGCAGACATTTCCACATCCGCCGTCAGCCGATCCGAGACCTGATCTCGGGCGGCCGAGGAGTAGGTACCCGATCTGAGCATGGAGTCGCCTGTCCCGCGAAGGCAGGAAACAGGACTATTCCGTGTCCCGTCGGTACGGACTACAGGTATTTGGATTGGCGTTCAGTATACGGAATAGGGTACATTAACATCATCTCCGGCATCGGTAGCCTGCCATCCCGACAGGAAGAAGGCATTTTTTGCGGTAGCCTAGTGGCTTTTTATTTTGGTCGGAGCCTTTCCATAGACCTCCCTTGGCTGCGACTGGGGGACGATTGAGCCGAGCAGATCGCCGCCTGCGAGTGCTGGATGTAATGATGGGCGCTGGGTAAGGACAACCACAGACTTGTTGGAGGGTTGCAAAGATGGACCGTCCCGTCAGCAGCGTGACCTGACTACCTCAATATACGCCGGAGGAACCTGTGCACTACAGAACAACCTTGGAACTGCCCGCGCTGCCCTGTGGAGCCGAGAGATGCGAAACATTTCCCGCCTCCTCGTCAGAGGTACCCTGGTAACTAGACAAGAGCGGCGTCCTTGGCCACCCCGCGACCTCAACCGCCAAGCCAGCCTACTCCTGGGCATCAGCGACGTCCACGGGCGTTCACGCTGTTCTCAGATGGCAGACACTATGAACCTAGAACCGAATGCCTCCAGTACTGAATCAACGGAACGTGCACTTTTCCCGGCGTGTCCATCACTAACGACGCAGTAATCCGTACGCGGCAGGCATGGTCGACCGGCTAAATGTAGAGGACGCCCCGTGGTGTAACAGATAAGCCAATCTGAGTGGATCAAGGGAGACCCAAGGATCAGGTTTAAGGCAGGCTGGTAGGATAATTTGGGGAACAAGTCGGAGGTAGAGGTGTCATCTTTTGGATAGAAAATAATAACAGACAGCGTGTGGCCGCGGGTTTACGTGAGATGGGTAGCTTTTAGAGGAGGCCATCCTTCCATGGTCCTCCCCGCCGTCCCTGCTGCCAGTTTGGATGATGGATGATGACGGGCTGCCTTATATTGCCTGTCCGCTGTACGGGCCTTGCATGCCGGCCCCGCGCGCCGCACCGTTCAGCCACCCGCCCGACTGCCTGGCTGGGTCGACGGTTGGCGGTTGCACGCGGTCCAACGACCAAGGAAGGCGCGGGAGGTCAGTCGATCGGCATGAGTAAGGGACGAACCACCTGCCGCAAAATGCTCAACCGGAAGGAAGGGAGCGGGAATGGGGAACGGGGGACGGGGGACGGGGCAGGCAGCACTACATGATCGATCTCGCAACCGTCAACAGAACCCAAAGAGAGCACATATCTCGGGACACCTAGGACAGGATACCGCAGCATCGAATACAAACGCCCGTCAAGGAGTCGCTCGCGCACCGCACCGCACCCCGCGACGTTTGCGCACGCCCCCCTGTGCTCATGTCTCCACTGCCTCCGCTGCTTCTGCCGTCCTGCTGGCGTTTTGCGGTCAAGTGACGACAGCCAATCCGCCACGCCTCTACCTCCTGCGTCTTGCTTCTTGCTTCTTGCTTCTTGCCCTCCTGTCGATCCCAGCGAACCGAACCGGGCCGACAAATGGTTTAATATCCAGAATGCAACTCCCCGGCCGCTTATGAGCAGGTACATGTCGGTACCATGTACCTCGCGCAGCGCACCATCGCCGCTGATGTATGGGTGCGGAGGGTGAGGGTGTGGACCGAGCCAAAGTTTGGGTGTCGGCTACCGACAGGCCATTCCGGAAAGCGACAGCTTCACCAGAGGGGGCATCATAACATATCACATTTTCCAAGACCGCCGCGCAATACGAGTGGCGCGCCCTTACGGGTATTTGCCGCCAGCGACAGACCTGCGACCTCTTGCTGCGTGGTGATGAGTGGACGCTGGCCATGGAGGGGCAATGTCGTGCAGTGCTACCCCTCTCTGGCGGAGGGGGTCGATGCTTCAAGGTTCTAGTCGCTCACACTGTCTCTTGCTGGACTCTAGATTCGTTCCTCGAAATCCAGGCTACCACACGGGGGAAAATGACGGGCAGGGTTACTGAAGGCCTATTGGCGCCCCCGTCTCCCGGGACCGGATAGCCCAGCGGCAATCGAAGCTTGGAAACTTGGGCGGCGATGGAGGTACGGGCTGCGACTGGCCATCCAGGGGTGGCAGGCTTCACACCGCAACAAGGCCGTGGAGTTCATCCGGACGAGGCCCACACGGCTCGATCCCCACGCCTATTCTTGGGCCGCTCGGCCTATCGATCTCGCTTCTCCATCCCAAGCTTGATCCGTCATTGTCGTCGTCATGTCCTCGTGAGAAGCGGGACCGCGAATCATGTCTCGATACGGCGTAGTGCGGGCAGGACCGGGACGCTGGGGCGGTCCCCAGTTCGGGGGAATTATGGCATCCTTGTCCCACCCATCACGCCGCATTCCCGATCACGGAGGGTTTCTAGAACCATACTGTGGTAGACAGGCGGTCTTCCAGGTACGAAGTAGGTCTCCCGTCCCTCCGCTGAACACGGCGCTGCCTCGCTACGTCTACGATCAAGGGCGCTGGTTCTTCTTGTCTGTACGGCATTGCGAGAGAGCGGGGAGAAGGTGTGAAGGCCGTTCGTTCTCTCAATGCTGTCTGTCTCACAACCAGTCCCAACCCAAGATGCACACCCATTCGGACTAGACGAGGGCCCGGTGGCGTTGGCGCTACGACATATCTGTCAAGAGCGGCAGGCAAACCGCAGAAATGGGTGGGTGGGTGTGTGTGCGTCGTCTGTGCCGATTGTTTGCTGAATTGCCTTGCAGCGCCGAAAACACCAATCGAGACCAGCGGAGTTGATTCTCCTCGATGGGCCCCAACCCCTGGGACCGAAATCTCTCTCGGGCGGGAAGGCTTTTTACGGGGCATGTGCAGAGGTGGGGAAGCGTCCCGATGAGAACACGCTAGCGAACGGGTGCGAGTATCGCCCTGCCCGTGCTCGCATTCCCGCGTCCCGTGTGTTCGCTTGGGTCCAGGACGCAAATCGCCAGAGAATAAGCACCCCCATCTGACCTGTCATGAACTCAGCCAACACATCCGACCCGCCTTCCGGTGCGGCACTCTCTCAACCACTTCGCATTGAAGCAGAATATCGAGAAACAGACAGGAGACTATGGTTCTATGCAAGATCGGCCATGCTGCATGCTCGATGTGCCCTTCGGCGGAGGTAGATATTTCCGATAGGTATTTGTACCCCCGGCTAAGAGAAGATGACGGCAAGCCTTCGCGTGCCGCCCGCTCCTCTTTTAGGCTCATCCCGTCTTTCTTCTTCCGGGCGCGACCTCCTATAGGTTCTCCAGGTCAGGTCTGCATCCTGCCACGGTTCCTCCCACACCCACATCGCTGGAAGCTGGAGTGGCCTATGGTCCAGCGGTTCTCACCCCTCGATCGCATTCACATGACGGGCATGGCGGCGCCATGAGCGTGAAGAAACACATTCTGCTGCGGCCGAAACCGAGCGCGACTGTTGCGTCTGAGTGTTCGTCTAGGCGGAACGGACTTTCGAAGATGTATAGGATACGTCTTCACACCCGCCACCCGAAGCAGGAATCCGTCCGGTCAGTGAGGTGCATTTACTATGTACTCCACAGGCTCAGAAGTTTGCAATACTGCCTGCAAATACCATCATGACCTGGTTCTCATGCCCGCCGTGCTGCATGCATTTCAGCCCGGACTGTTATTGGGTAACTTCAGCTGCGAGCCGAAGAAAACGCTGCAGTTATTCGGCGGTATCCAACCCGGGGCCTCTCCCATCGGCTGCTATTTGTCCGCATCTGAGGGAGCTCAGCAGCCGCAGAGCAGGTCTACTCTAGAATCCTGTACTGTACTGGGACGAAAGATATCCATGTGGCCAGTACACCGCATGTCACCGCGTCGACATCCGCGTCATTCTCGGCAGTCATTCCCCGCCATTCTGAACGTCGCCCTCATCCCTGGCCAAGACTCGCAAATATGGGGCATTTCAGCCTGACTGCCGCGGCAGCCTCGGCGCATACCCTGTACTACCTATCGTTGCGGCGACTGAATCCGGGATGTCAATCATAATCGGGAATACCCGCCACCTGATTGATGTGCGGAAGGGACCGCCAAGCAAGTACCGGGGCAGGATTACATCCAAAGACGACGGATAAGAATTGTCTTCCAAGCTGCAAAGTCGACACCCGCGTTTGTAGCCTGCAATGCATGCACTCGGAATTTCGGTTCACCTTTCCCAAGCGACCGTCTGGAGAAGACAAGTCGACTGGTGGAGCCCGGCAAGCTCACGCAGTCTAGGTGCGAAAGAGAGAATTGGTCGCCGACCCTTCTCCTCTCCTTCAGAGAGGCGAGGGAGGTCTGCGCCCTGGTCTCAGTTGGCCCCAGAGTTCAACTCAACGCCTCAATCTGCAGCTTAGGTGCTGGCAACACCAATATTGCATTTAGGCTCAACTATTCGGAGATGGAATTGCAGTCCACCATGAAGGTTCGGAGCAACCGGGTTTGAGCGACGCAGGAAATCCCCCTCTTCGATCCTTCGATATGGGCTGGAGCAACTCGACACAGGCCTTGGCAGCGGGTTCGCTCCAAGGATTAGCCCCTCGATGAAAGCAAGCTTTGCGACCCGGCACTCTGTTGCGCTCACGCCAGCCAGCAGCATCTACTCTACAATACAACCCATGAATGATTGTTAGCGCGATACTTTGCGGCTCGCTTAGGACGCCACCATCAGATCCTCACCCAGAAGGCCCTGGAAGTTCTTCCCAAGAAGGAAAGGTGAGGGCCAATTCCCCTGCAACAGTCGAACAGAGGCCTGGAAGTGGCTTGAAACGATCAAGCCCAATTCGCCAGAAAACCCTGTCGAACTCCTGCTCAAGAACCATGCTAACAATCACTCATGGGTTGTATTGTAGAGGGCAGAACCGAGCACGGCAAAGGCCTAGTCAATTTTAGTCCGGATGACGGCGTGAGGGGAGGTGGGGTGCGCCAGCGTTCAGACCGTCTCTCGGCTGTCCCCCCCACCATCATGATCACGATCAGTGGATAGTGGTAACAAGGGGCAAGGGAACGTCCCGCCCCCGACCCCTTGGATTGGGACCTGTAGTTTCCTCCTCAATCGGCGCCCTCTTCAACCTCTCCGTCAGATCCCATCGAGCTTTGGGCAGTGAGGTATGAACATAATGGTTGGCCGCCCGACGCATCTCGCTGCTTTCCATTTCAACTATGACTCGAGCGGCCACCCTTCACGTTATCTGGAATCAACATATCCGTGAGAAGTGGGCGAACATTGGGACTTTAAAGCCTCTCTCTAGGCGTGGCTTGAGGGATCTTAACCCCGGCATTTAGGATCTAGCGTGATGGAGCTTCAGCTGGGATGTAGGCCACGTGCATCGATTTGAAATTGGAGCTGGTCCAGCGGTTTGCTCCCAACATGCCATCACTGTTGGAAGCCGCGTCAAGCTTGATAACAGCTGACTGAAAACGGATATGCTTGTCCCAGCGTGGACATCTAGGCCGCGCGCTTTCCGAAAAGTACTGCCAGACTCGGCCTTTTTCTCAGCCACAATAGCGTCACACCACACCCCATGCATCGGTCTTTGCACAGGAACATTCAAGTTCGATTCTTCCACCTCTGTTTGCCATGTTAAATCAGCCAACGGTGCTGATTCAAGATCCCAGTCCATTTAAGAAGCCAAATTTTTTAACAGATGTGACAGCACAGTCTTAGCATGGCCGGTTGTCTCGTTGGAATCAACCGCGAAGTTGATCGTCGACAAAGAGGGGCACAGGAAGGCCCTGTTTCATCACAGTTTGCCGAATTTCAAAAAAGGAATGTCATCACTGAATTCAGTGACAGATTCTTGAGAGATCTGGGGTGTAAGCGGGTTCCCTATATCCTATTTTTGGGCAATGGGTCGGTTGGATGCGACGAGCCTTTCATGTGTCTAATCCGCCTTTCCAAGATGCTGGGCTCTCCTGCCGGGGAAGTGTGATCAGTCATATTCTGCGCCAAATGCCGTCATCACACACCAACATGCCATCACAGTGCAAGTCATGGTCCAGTGGATAACCAGCCTGCACACCAAGGGAGAACAGCCTATGTATCCCACGAACTACTTGTCCCCAGGTTTCTCAGAAATGGCGTTGGTGGCGTTATTGACATGGCTTTTCTGCCCAAAGCAACGGTATCGAATGCGCAACTACATTCCATTGATGGGAGAGCGGGCAGACCTGAGCCTGAGAATGCCGCAGCGCTGGTAGAAGCGGTCAAGCGGATGGATTTGAAATTAATGTCCCGATGGTGGGCGTGTTATTTTTGAAATCGAGGCACTCGGCAGCGGCGGGTGCCAGTCATTCTCGACGCTATGGACGAATGCTGCGGCCCAAGAGGCATTGGCAATGGCCGGAGCCAACTGGACGCAGACGTGCGGCGTAAACTACGGTCCAAGGCAGGGCGATCCCCTTCGGGCCACGAGCCGAATCGCGAAATGGCGGTCTGGGAAAATGGCAGCAGGGTTATTTCAACGCGGGTGGCCATTCAAGATTACACACGCGAGACGCCCAAAGTGGGTGACGGGTGAAGTGGGTGAAAGTGGACACACGACGCGCTTCAACGACCCTCGACAGGGCCCAAGTTTGCGGTTCATCCTGACATCGGTTCATTCTCTCTGGACACGCCGCACCCCTCGTTCCTTGCGCCCCAGTGACAGGGATAGAATCGGAGCTAGCGCGTAACTCGCTCATCACGTGCGGGGACGCTCCTGTACTCCACATCCTCCCTTCCGTTCGATTGCCGCCGGGAAATGCGCGTGAGGGGCAGCGTGTGGGCTCCCTGTCTGGTCTCCCAGCGGGCTGGCGGGGGGGGGGACAAAAAGAAAGAAAGAAAGAAACAAGGTGTGGTTCGTCCAAAGTGGCTGGGCTGAGACTTGGCTCCCGCCCTAGCAAATGGCCTCCAGTTGTCGGGCAACATCGCAGCGTGAGAGCGCGCTCTCTCGGCGGGTTGGAATCCCCGGTTCGAGCCATTTGCTATGGCCGACCTACGGGGTCGATAGGCATTCACCGGCGCGACGCTGGGGGCGGCATCTCGTGGTCTGCTGACTGGTCTGCGGCGCTTCGCCAAATGGGCCAACGTGACAACGCCAGCGCAGAGAGATGGTAGTTGTATGATCGTATCGCATCGAATCGACAAGTTTCATCTGGCCCCCGCCAGAGAGAGCTCGCCGCATGATGGATGCAGAGCCAGAGAGGAATGCGTTCGAGATATGCTCGCCCCTAGCAATTGGGCGCTATCTCTCCCCAAGTACCCCGCCGTGTTAGGGGCTATACGGTGCAACACCACAGTAGCTGCCTTCCATCCCGCCACGGCCCCTTGCACATTACCGTCCTTGCCTCGCTCTTGGGCGCAACCAAAGAAGGAGAGATGCGATCGATGGGAATATGGCTGGAATATGTCTTGCCGAGCTCGGTGACTTCATCCCAGTTGAAAGGCGAGCTGGCGGGACCGAACCAGTCAGATGCAAACACAGGCCGACGTCACCCACTTCTTGCAGCTGCTGTCCGACCGCCGTGAGCAACGACCTGGACACTACGGAGCCACGACGCCAGGGGAAGAAAGTTCAGAGCTTCCCGTGTCGCATCCATCTTGAGCACAGATACATGACTCAAAAGCCATACTCCTTTCGAACAAGTCTCGCACCCCCAGCGGGACCGGAATATTGAAAACGGCCCATCACAACAGTCAATCAGCACGGCTCGCTCGTTTCATTATTCACTCGCTGCAGAGGCGTACGGCGGAGAGAGCACCAATGCGCCTGTGATCCTTCAATCTGTGCCTCACTTTACACGCCATACTGACTCGCGGCAAGCTTGCGACGGCAGCGGGGTTCCAATGTCTGTGCCGTCGGAGCATAATAACCAAGTCCAGCTCGACCAGGCCGACCAGCACCCCGCGCGCCCACATTCTCGCCGGACGCCACTCCGAACCAGCGGGTGAGAACTGGATCGTCAGTTAGGCTGCCCCCTTGGCTGGCTGAGAAGACTGGGGTCTTGAGCTCAGCTTGCGCGCTTTCTTTGCAGTTCTTTGTTCTGCGATCAACTCCAATCATTGGCCACTCAAGGATGGGTGGCTCGCACTGTCCGCTGGATTGACGAATCATGTTCGCTCGATCTCAAGCTCGCATTGGCGGCTGGATGCATCAGGTAGCATGGTTCTCGCGAAGCTTGATCTACTCCCCTATTGCGCAAAAACTATTTTTCTTGCTTTCTTTTCCCGACGCCTCTCTAGCCTGGTGCTCGGTGCTTCGTGCTCTGATCTCAGCTCGGGCGTGCGAGCGGGAGGGCGGGCTGCGCCGGCAGACCACGCCAGATACCTAGGACCCTCGCTGTGCTGGGTCCGAGCCAAGTTGGGTTGGCGAAGAGCACTGTGTCCTGCCGCCTGCCGCAGACTACCACTGCAGCTATGCGCACATGGCCGCGATTTGCAGAAAAGGCAGGCAATAACTAGCTGCGGTCCATATTGCCAAGCAGAGACCCAGTGCCACGTCCGGTGTTGCGCTGCGGGTTTGAAGGAAATGGGACCAAGGAACATTCGCCTGGCAAAACGGCGGTGAGAACTTCGTCCCCTCCATTTCGAACCACTAAATAATGCGTTTCTCACGTCAGTCGATGGCCGCGGAGCGCCAGATATTTATGGGAATTCAGGGCCAACCGTCACTGCATGGAGCAAGCGAATGCATCGGAAGCACAGCTCCCCAATAGGTTGAACATAGACAGTCACCTACTAACGGCAACTCTCGTCACCGGTCAATCCAACGGGCGAGGCGTGGTGACAAGCCCACGGGTCCCAAGCTCGGCAGTGAGCGACCACACCGGGGTTGGTCGTACAGGGAGGATCACATTAATGTACCACCGTCTAGGGCACGGCGCGGGTAAAATTCTGGTTACTGTACCAGGCCGTGCTGCAACAGCGACAACACAACAGCAAGGGGGCACAGAATGTGATAACTGACAGGTCGTCACCTCAGACAGAACGACCAAAGTTCTTGCGAGACCCCCTCCCCGTTCCCCCCGGCCGATGAAGCGGTAGAGGCACATCATCAAGCCTTCCGCCCGCAAGTCACACACGGCGAACCTTGCGACGCCCGTCCAGTCCCTAAACCAGACAAAGACCCGCGCAGCTCCCTTTCGTTTTCACTCCTCTATTGCCCACGGCCTCAAATTCCCAGCCGTCGATGACCCCGCGCAAGCGACGTCCCTGCCGTTTGCTCGTGCATGTAGCCCGTGAGTTGCCGCCGAGGCTTCCGTTTTCTGAATGGTCGGCCGCGCAAGGATAGCTTCCCCGGCTGGCTCGCTAACGGGGTGACCGTCACCTTGTTGTAGGGGGTACTGGAAGAGCCGGCACTGTAAAGGGGCATCTTGATTGTTGTTGGGAGGCGCTAGGCCAAGCAGGCGAATGTAGCTGGAAGGAAGATGGCTGTGCTCGTACGCTCCGGCGCTATTCGGATCGTGTGCAGCAAGGCGCAGAGACACCAAAGTCTCAATCTGAGACTCGGATGCGCCAGTCGCGGTTTGGATTGGCACGTCTAACAATTACGTCTGAACTTGACTTTACCTGCAACTATCCTACCCTAATGAACATGGTAGGCATAAGAAGAAGAGAGAAAAGTTACTAGTATTCTTCCATCTTGGAATGCATGTGCCGTGGTCTGGGCTACTAATTTCCGATTGCTCCATTTCCCCGTGCTTTGGATCCCATCTCGCACTCTAGCTGCTCGGAGTCTCCTCGGAGTCGGGAATTGTTGTGCTGGAGCGCCGCGGCCACGCAGCCACGGTATGGATATTTGACAACCGCTTGGGTGCTGCGTGGCTAGGTGTTTCGGTGAAAGGAATCATTGGGCTGCCGTCAGGCGGAGCTCGGCATGCGGGTGCCGGGCGACCAGAAGGAGCACGACTAGGCGTTTCGGTAAACGGGACCGTCTGCGAGCCATCGGATGGGGCCTGGAGCTTGCGTCGGTGCAGTTGCGGCCCTCCGGACGAGCTGGTTGCTGGCCGGTCTCGCTCGTTTGTCAGCGGCCGGAGGACCTTGGTTGGCAAGCTGCTGCGCCCTAGCACGAAAATGCTATGAAGTTGTCTTTATCTAGGCCTAGTATCTCTTCCAGCAGCTCTACAGCATGCTCTAGGTCGACCTGCACCTCCTCTTCACTGGACAGGCTCGCGTCGGCCGTCTCGAGCCAAATGTCGTAAAAATTTGCTGAGGTAGGTAAGCATCTGGTAGTCGCGCTCCTTCTGTGGTTGTCGCAAACCGTAAAGTCGATCGGCGTACTTGGGAAAGTAGGCTGGATCGGGTTCTTGGGGGTCGCGGACTGAGTTGAAGATGGGAACGGGGCGGATTCGGGCTGTCGGATTCTTGAGCTTGCCGTTACGGGCGCGGCGCTCTATCAACTTCTCATTGTAACCTGCATCTCCCCTATTATAACATTTTATTTGCCCAACGACGGCCTCGCGTCTTCCGACTCTCTGGTGGAAAATGTCGAAAATTCGGCCTTTGTTTCAATCCGAAGGGTTCCGATTTCCATCTCAATAATAGCCCACGTGGCCACGTCTTAACTCACTGTCGTCGCGAGGTTGTGCGGGATGGTGGTCGGGAATTCACGTGAACTTCACGTCGCGGGTGGGGCTACAGTACGGAAAAGTGTTTTTTTGACGATACGTCGAGTGCTCCCCAATGCGTGCCATGACAAAAAACAGGGACACCAAACCTTTGGATGCGCACTTCATGCCCAAAACACGATCAAATAAATCGTAAAAAGCTGCAATGGACTGCCCAAATTTTTTGGGAAAGCCTTTTTCATGCTGTGGCCTCAACTAAACAAACTTTCGTGGTACTGTTGCAACTGCATTTCGTCAGTTGTCTCCCGTCCAGTATTTATTCCGTCGAGTATTTATTGTGCGGGGTTGGTGTATTTGTATCGTGTGAGAAATCATTCATACGGTGTTCCCCCACTCCCCACAAACGTCTTCCCTGCATAAGCAACAACGATGGCGGCAACAATCGTTTGCCTCCAGCTTCTTGCTCCTCCGCCTCCTCTAGCTTTTCCAATCCAGTGTATTGGAGCCATGGCAGAGATGGCAGAGGTATTTTCCCCATCTTACCCTTAGCTTTGCCGTCGCTGATTGTCATAGCCCTCAGAGGAGGAAAAAACTCTCTACTACTATGGCCTCCCCAGCAGACCTCGACTTGTTGCCAGAAGCAATTTCGCCACGTTGTGGACCCAAGAGTGGGAAGACAACCACCTCGTTTCCAAGTTCATTGGCCCAATTGGAAAGCCTGAGGTTGTTCAAGACATCCGCCACAAGTACAACCCCCGACAAGATCATTGCCTGCCTCGTTGACATCGACTGGACAACCATCGACATGGTCAGAATCGGCACACAGGTCGACACCTCAGACCCTATTATCTTATGGGTAGGCGTTGCACCGGGCTCTCTGTCCTGGCAGCAGGGCGTCGAGATTGCGTGCTGCTGCCGCAAGGTGCTCTTAAAGGCCGGGCTGGACATTCACTGCGAGATCCGGGAGTCTATTGTCAAGCGGACAGCCTCGGTCATCCTTTTCCATGAGGGAAACGATCTATCTCTTCGATCTCTTAGCGCAGCACTTGGCGGCCAAGCCATTGCTGGCGAGAAGACACCTACTAAGGAGGGGACCTTAGGCCTATACCTTTTGGTTGGTGGTGTCAAATGTGCCTTGGTGTCACGCCATGCTGTTAGTGATGACAACTACAGCTCTCTTAACGGCTAGCACGTTATTATGCCTGGTCAGAAAACTTACCAAACAATCTGCGACAAAACAGAGGCCGGTTTAGCGACAGTTGCAACCCAAAACGACAAGGCAGCCCACCACAAGCTTCTTACCCATCTAAACCTACTATGAGAACCGACTTCCCGCCGTATTGGCCGCATTATCTTCTCTCCTCCCCGTGTACCTGCAGCACGCCTGGGATATAACAGCCCCTGGCTGCCGGACTATGCTTCAGTGGCATTGGACAAGGAGCGACTTGATAAAGGCCTCAGCAATACCATACAGATCAATACAACCATTCGGTGTCGACAGCTCATGAGAAAATACCATCCTAACCTACACCTGCCCACTGGGCCGCTACAACTTAAAGGTACCTTTCTACCTGGGGACCAAAAGGTGGTGGGAAAGCTGGGGAGATTAACGGGCCTGACGTAGGGTGTCAGCCACTAGATCCAAAGCATTGAGCGGGAGCGGGCAGGTAAAGGCTTTATCCTGCATTGGGTAATCGCGTCGATGGACCGGACTGCATTCTTCTCCCAGAAAGGCGACTCTGGGTCTGTCATATTCGACTTGGACGGCCGGGTTGGGGGCATTCTTGATGCAGGTACTGGGACCTGCTACCCATCACTTGACCTCACCTATCTAACACCAATTGCGTGGATCATGGAAGATCTCGAGGCTAAGGTTGGGCCTGCTGCTTTCCTCTAGCAGCTTTCTAACACAAATGGGCGATGATTGACAAGATCGAGGCCAAGGTCAGGCCCGCTACTCCCCTCCAGCGTTACTCCCCTCGAGCAATAGCATACAGCAAATGCTCTCAATAGGATCATTCTGCGGCGTGATGATATGATGATATCCCAGTCTAAATTGACAAGTATAAAGAATGGCTGCCGATATTATGGGAAATATCCAAACCCTCTGAGAGTAAAAGCAGTCAGAATTGGCAGCCATGGCGGCAAAATATGAACGAAAATCTGTGTGTTGCCGTCGAGGCTTCCGTGTTCTGACCGGCCGGCCGATACTCATTATGGGCGGCGACATCCACCAATCATAATACGGCGTACGGGGCCTAAAACTTGTCTTGATCCTGGTGTCCCGGCGTGTCGGGTGCTGGATCACAAGGTCAACTCTTCACGACAAATATTTTGATGCCCTCTGCCCATCGCCTTGATTCTGCCTTTCCTCCCCATTCCTTTTATTTCCTCTGGCTTCGATCGCATGTTCTAACCAATGGCAAAAATGCCGCACTTAAACTCAGAAGCGCAAACGTAGCGCGAACGCAGGACGACGCGCCGCCCCTCAACGCGACATTCAAGGGACCGGATCAACTCTCCTGGACACGAGTCCTCCCCGATCCGCTACGTTTCGACGACCTGAGTTCGAGATCCGCGGACTGGCGTGGGCAGAAAAGCTGGCTTCTCAACGAGCAGGATGCAAGCACCTCGAGTCCATGGATCGCGATCGAAGCCGGTCACGCGAACCGCCGCACAACAGACTCGGGTGCGAGATAGAGAGCGATCTGCATGAATGGGCTACGTGAGCAAGGCCCAGAGTGTTGCTCCGTTCCATGCGAAATCAACGCCACCACCCAGTACACCACGACTTTGGTCAACACCGTCACCTCGACCCTCATTCCCCAATAACCGCTGAAGAGGCGCAATAAGAAGATCCGCCGGGGGGAGTAAATGCGGATAGAAGTCTCCATCGATACCATCGTCTGGGTCTTCATCGATGCCCTCATCCTCGACGACGTCTTCCGCCCTGTTCCCCATCGCAGTCGACTGCCCCAGCCTGGAGGAATACTCGTCAAGTGTAATGGGACAGTATCTTAAATTTAAATCTCTTAAGCACCGTGCTCCAGGATTCTGGCTCTAGGCTATGGTGTGTAACCGTAAAATCGGTTGCTCCTTTGGAGTTCCTGCGCTGTGAAGTGACTTTGGCAGGTACTTGGTGGCCTGAGCTCGGAGTACCTGGAGGGTGGTTAAGGGTGCCGGAAAGAGCAGGTCGGGGCTAGCCAGAATTAGCACCCAGGACGGCAAAATACGACTTTTTTCCTGTAATACATCCCATCCACGAGTGTGTTGCGCCCGCTTGCCCCGTTCTTATTCGCCTTGCAACATCAGCAGCAGATACTCATCCTGTCGTTTGCTGCACGACGTGCCGCTGCTCTCACCCTTCCGCTTGTGAGGGAATTCGTCCTGGCCCCCTTCCTTCTCCTCGCAGCAGATCGTCGCCTGCGGTCGATCAGAACGCAACCTTGAGATTGAAGGGACGTCGCAGCGCCCCTCTTCCTTCTTCCTTTCACCATTCCGAGGTAGAGCAAGCGGAGTCGGCGGTTAGTTCCGTCACAATGCGGGCTGGCGTCACGAGGGCCGACCGCAACAATGGGCCGGCTTCGAAACAAAACCCAGGCCGTTGGCCGCCGCGGTTCACCCCGCTAGCCACCACCACACATGCCACATGTCCGCAGATGGCGGGGGATGTCAAAATCCAGTCATCAGGGTCAGATCAGGCACTAATGAGTTACATGTAGCCGCGCAAAAGGGGGGCCAACGAGCCCAATCCCAAGCTCCCAGGGCCCCCAGCACGGCCCCAGCCCCAGAGGCACCGCATGGACGGCATTCCCTTGTGACTGCGGACCGACGCGAGGGATGCATCCGCCCGCCTGCCCGAGAGGCATTCGGTTTCGGCGATCGCCGCCCGTTATTCCTTTGTCCCTTGTTTCGTCAGTCGCCCGTCCCACCGTCTTTGTTGGGCCGTGACTTGGCCGTCGAGTTTCTGCCGATTTCCCTCTTTTGGACTCGTGCCAATTTGTCACTTTGGTGCCGTGCGCGGGTCGTGTCTGTCTTTGCTGTCCATTCCTTTCGTTCCCCGGCCGCGCCGCTGTGTCCCCGCCAAAGCTAATCCCAAACTACCTTGCGAGTGCGTACCGGTGAGGTACTAGCTACCTCAGCCGGAGCGAATTCGCACGTCCTCCTCTAACTAAACCTCGACAGGTCCCGCGACGTCTTCTATTTGAGGCCTTGGCTCCATTCTGACGTGTCGGGTCGCATTTGGATGTTTGGATTGAAGGAACGACGCCCAATCGACACAGGCATTATGCGAGAGTGAGGTGAGACAGGCGAAACTCGAGAGAAGGGTGGTAGTAGGGGGTGCAAGTATCAGCTTTATTGCCCGTATAGGTAGGTATCGCTGGACCAATTGTTCGCCCGCCTCTCTCGATACCTTTGACTACTTACCTGCCCGTGCAGTTGTTGTCGTACGCACATGGGGCTTAACGAGGGAATGGTTGAGCGGTTTGTTGAGCTCCTCTAATTTCGAGGCCTTGCCTCTTTGTTGCGCTCAGCCGAGGAGGCAGCCACCAGCTTACCTACATTGCGCTGGGCTGGCTGCGCGATATGTACATCCACGCTACCTGTGCGGGCCATGTAGCCGCGCAAAATGGTTTATATCCTTGAGACCCGCGTATGGAGTACATATGTATGCGCTCGTACCGGTTGGA
>Ga0247758_1000805_pt1 | contig 26824 bp, 15 predicted proteins | sample UWRJL156409C4_FD_180950 | JGI IMG/M metagenome (GOLD analysis project Ga0247758, IMG submission 180950) | Plant litter microbial communities from Arlington Agricultural Research Station in Wisconsin, United States - UWRJ-L156-409C-4 | ecosystem: Environmental > Terrestrial > Plant litter >... | reverse complement strand
CCGTGAGGGTGGCCAGTGCACGGAGTGCATTGGCCACACTCGCTTCTGCGAAGCGAGGTTAGCTGACTGAATACGAGGTTGGCAGTGGAGTCTGGCGTTCTTGGCTGTGCAGATCCACGGATGCAGCTGCGGAGCGGCTGCGTGGATCTAGCCACACTGTTCTAACCACACTGGCCGGGTTAGGGTTGTAAAAACCCAACATTATGCTTATACCTCCTGTAAGGGACTTTAGTTCCTTACGTTAATATTTAATTATTTATTTATATCTTACTATTTAGACTTACCTTTATATATTATAATGATAACGACTTACAGTGACATTAAACCCCCTGTCTAGGAGTGTTAGCTTAATAAGCCGTCTTCAGAACGCCCCTTACCAGTTAGCGTCCTGCTATACGTTCTGTCTTAACCCGCGCTAGTCCTCTCAAGGCCTGTATCGGGTGCAAGTCGTAATATTACAGCTGATCTAAACGTTTGTAACACCGGTGCCTGGATTTATAAGTGATATGATAATAGAACTGGGTATATGTTATTACACTAGGCTATAAGTAAAGGATATAAGAATATAATGATATTATCCACTTATTACTTTAGGACGTTACTTGTATAACAGCTTACTGTGCTGTTAGATTAATATAAGCTACGTAGCCGAAGTAGGCAGCGAAGAGACTATAATGATTCTACTTAATAATTGTAATGACATTAAGTTACGGGATAGTATAAGCTAGAATTCGTTTAATTTATATAGCTATTATAAGACAATAGTATATTATAAAAGCTGTCTTAAATATAGATGGTAATATAAAGTTACTTAATGTAGTTAGTAAGATAATACTGTTACAGGTTGTAAAGAGCTGCTAGTAAGTGATGTGCAACCTGCTCTTTAGTTAAAGTGCTAACGTTAAGATAAAAGATAAATGTAACTAAATCCCTATACTCTTAGTTATATAAGGCAGCTACTCCAGTGTCTATTAGTAGCTTTTAATAGCCGATTTAACCTTTAGTTATATTAAAAATCATACTTTAGTAATTTTATTAGCTATCTGTAAAAGAAGCTCTAGATAGAGAATTGTATATTAACTCAGGGCACCTGTTCAGGCTAACCTGTCGTTCTTTTTAAACTCTGTAATATTACTGTAGCCGTTTTTATACATAGCGATACGTTCTCTAGCGCGTGCCACCGTTAAAAAGGGGCCGCGCCGCACAGTTCTTTAAACCGTGCTTTCTTCAATTCATCATCCGACGATTTCACTACAAAAACCTTATATTAAAAGCCTAATGACACTCTAGCCCTCTAATTAAAGGAAGATGACTTAGCCTACAGTTGCGTTTCCTTTATTGTTCTATATTAGGCTCCGTTTTATACTAAACATTATTACATACTAGGTTTTATTCTATATTAAGTACATATCTGTTTTTCTATGTTAATTACATTTATATCTTTCCAATCGGAGGACTAACAGTCTAGGTGTCGGCCTTCTAAGCTAACTGTGATGTTCTATAAGTGTAATTCTCTTTATAGTTTCTTCCTTATTACATCACTGCATCAGTTCATTATATAAAAAGTAATAGTTTATAATAACCTTAAAAGGCTGGATTAGTAATAATACTGCCTTAAAATAGCTAAGGAAGGTATTTATTCCTTTAACTAAGCTAGTTAAACTCTTTTAAAAACGCCTACTTATTATTAACAGTTACAGTAGCTATATAACTGTTAATTATATATAGCAAGCTTATTTTAATAATATTTCCATTATTTACTTACTTACCTATACCTTTTACATCCTTTAGCCTTGTAATCTTTTATGCTTTAATACATTAAAAAGGGCTTACTACGTACACCTTAAAAGGTTACTTACTAACACTTATTATAGTTTATTAATTATTAGTAAATATATATATTTTAAATATTATTATCTAGTTAAGTTTAAAGCACATATAAAATCTAATATTAAAGCTAGGTAGATAGTAACTAGCTTGTAACTTATTAATAAGTTAAAGGGGGGGGAACTGGCTACCCCCCACACTGGCCACTTCTGTAAGCGAATAGGGGGGCCCTTACCCCCCTCTTAATTTTATGATCTACGGCTAGTTCTAACTATAATACACTCCTCTTCTGAAGAACTAGATTCTTCAGAAGAATAGCTATCTGATGATAACTCTTGCAGTGGATGCCCAGCTTGTTTTTTAACTTCCATAATGTTCTGAATGTTAGAAAAGGTAGTGTTTAGATCCAGGACCACCTTCTTTCTTTTAAGGGGTTTAACGGCATCTAATTAAGCTTACAGGGCCTTAATTATACATTTCTAAGCAGCGATAAGGGTATCTTTACTTCTAAAAGCTTTTTTATTCCGACCTGCACCCGACTATTACGACCTGCACCCGACACAGGCCTCGAGAGGACTGGCGCGGGTTAAGACAGAACGTATGGCAGGACGCCAACAGGTAAGGGGCGTTCTGAAGACGGCTTGTTGAGCTAGCACTCCTAGACGGGGGGTTCAATGTCACTGTAAGTCGTTATCACTATAATACACAGAGGTGAGTCTGAACAGTAAGACACAAATAAACAATTAAATACTAGCGTGAGGAACCAGAGTCCCTCACAGTGGTTATAGGCATAACTATAACTATCTATACTAACTAACTAAAAGGTACCTTATACCTTAATCACTATACTCTTGTTAAGAGGCAGTAAGCAGAGTAATCACCTTTCAGGGTTGCTCACCTTAATCACTAGGTCTTAGTGAGATTAGAGTAAGTAAACAATAATTAGTCGTAAGGGCTTCAGGTCTTTATACCCCTGGCCCAGTGTGTAATACCGTGTGTACTACCTTTCTGCACTGTTCCTTCTGCGGGGGATTTATCAGGCCGCCCCAGCCTAAATGACGGCTTACAGGGTCGTCACATAATTCCCCCTCTTTAACATTCTTTTTCTATAAAGAATTCTAGTAGGCTCCTTCTTTCCACAACGTAACGATACCTACTAACGGAGTAAAGAAGAACAGGAAAAGCACTACCCCCTCGTCCACCGTTTGCCGTACTGCTTTTGCAGAATTTATTTTAACTTTTAGCATCGTAATACCTGTAAAGTGCAGTCGTTATTAACACTTAGAACTGGCTAACTGTAAGGTGGCCAGTAAGAGTAAGTTATATGGCCATTACGTGGTGGCCGGTGGGACTGTATACTCGTCTTATAACGTTTATAAAAACGACTTATCCGTCCTCCGCCAGGTTCTGGATAAAAAGAAGCGTTTTGACTCTAAGGAACACGACACTTTTATAAAGCTCCTTCACATTAAGGACTAGTAGAAGTCCTTAGCTACTTGTGTTAATAAGCTCTTCGGCTATAAGTTAGAGATTATTGCCGAAGAGGAGCGCTTAGCGCGGGAGGTAACCATACTAGTTCCCAAGTTTAACTAGGGAGGTTTCCTGGCAAAATCGGCACGTGGTCCTCTTTCTAAGGGGTCGTTACAGCTAGTAACTTCTTCTTAACTTAATCCGTTACTCTTTTCTTTTAATAAACGAAAACGGCCTTTCCTGGTATAGCGGTAACGCACCTGCTTATTCTCTTTCTATTAACTTTTTTTTTTTTAATAGTATTTATTTTTATATAGAACGCACTGGGAACTTTAAAGGTCCTTTTTATTAGGTTTAAGGTCTTTCTAACCCTGGTTAAAGGTTTTAACAAATGTCTTTCTGTACTTATTAAGGAGTTTCCTGCTGTTTCTTAGGCTTTAAGTCCTACAGTGGTCTTACTTTTCAGTATAGTAATTTAAATGTCAGATCTTATTTTATTTCTAGTTCTTATCGTTAGTTTTAATTGGTCTGGATTTTTCCAGTAAAACTCCGTAATTAGATCTGGGCACTTAAGATTTTTAACTAGTTCCCACAAATTACTTTTAGGGCTGTAATCTAACTATTTAATAAGATATTTAAACGTGTTCTTTCCCTTTTATAAATCTATAACTTCCTTAACGTTATACTCGTCCTTATCGGTGTTAATCTTAATCTTCTTTTCTAAAGGAACTCCTTTTAAAGTAGGTTCTAGAAGTGAGATATGAAAAACCTTAATCTGCACCTTTATACTGGCAGGTAAGTCTAATTTATAATTAAAGGTGGTGACCTTTTTCTTAATTTAGAACGGTCTATACCTTTTAAAGTTAAGCTTCTTATTAAGTCGTTTTAAATACAGGTTTTAAGAAAAAAGGTAGACGTGGTCCCCCTCCTAAAAAGTCAATCCCTTAACTTATTTACCATTATAGTAAAGTCCTTTCTTAAATATTAGTTACTTAGTTTAATATTTATTAGTAAACTTCTTTATTTATTCGTGTATGAACTTAAGTTCGGCTTGTAAGTGGTTATGTAATTCTTATATTTAGTCTGCGTGGATTACGGCTTAGGGGGCGCCAGTAGGCGGGCTTTAATAGAGCTTAGGCTCCTTACTGTAGTTAGTGAAGAACGGTAATATACCTGTTAACTTAACTGGTGTTATATTATAAGCTATCTGTGCTATTAGTAATAATTTAAGCTAATTGTCTTATTTAAAGTTAACGTAGGCTTAAAGATACGTTATAAGTATCTAGTTAACTTACTTTATTTAACTATCTGTTTATAGGTGGAATATTATTAAAAGTTTACTCTTTACACTTATTCTTTACATTAGTCCTTATTAAAACTTTAACATAATTAGCTTATCTTAATCCGTGACGATATTATCTAGCTAAAGGTGTCGTAAAACCACCTCTTTCTTAAAGATATAAGTAAGTTACTCTACTGTTATGTTCTTTAAGGTTGGTAGAAAGTAAGCCTATTTTGTTAATCTGTCGACTACTATAAGGATCTGGTTATAAGTGACTCCTGTAACAGGGTCCTTAAACTTTAAGATCCCAGTGATAAAATCGAGCAAGATCGAACTCTATAGTACCTGTAATACGGGGAGTGGTTTAAGAAGCCTATAAGGCTTATAATATCGATTTTACTTCCAGTAGCAGATGTTATAGTTATTAACCACTTCCTTAACTAGCTTTTTCATTCCTAGGAAGGCGTACGCTTACTAAGCTTATATAAGAGTTTTAACTCGGCCTATATATCCTCTAAGTCGAGACTTATAAACCTATTAGACGTACTCCTTCCACTTTCCTAAGTTATAAATATACAGTTTCTCTTAATACTAAAGCCTTACTTCTAATTTAAACACGCTATTTACACTTTTTAACAGCTATTCTAGTTAACAACCAATTTTATCGTAATTTAAATATATTAAGCACTCTTTCCTATAGTCTTACACGTACCTTAAGAAGTCTCCTAAAGGGCACTTATACTTACAGGTGCCTTCCATTAACCTTTTTACTTAAAAGTCCTGTTATTATTAATAGATGTTATACTTTATTTATAAATTTATACAGATTTTAATAGTTTATTCTAGTGTCTAGTTATCTAACACTTATAGCGTATACTCTAATATACCGTTCTTAACTTCGTTAAATATAATAACAGGGACCAGGATTAGATTAGTATCCTTATAATCCTATCTCCAGTTAAGAGCATCAGCTTACCTATTATCTTTTCCTTTAACATAATGGATTTAAAAGTGGAATAAGGCCATCAATTCTACCCATCGTGCTTACCGTAGGCTAAATTCCTTCGTTAGGAAATACTAGAGGTTATTATAGTCTGAAAAGACCTAGACCAGCTCTTCTATACTATTTAAATACAGTACCTACTTAGTAAAACACTAAATAATCGCTATCAGTTCCTTATTATAGATTAGGTATTATAAAGCTAAACTATGGATTCCTTTTAATAAGAAGGTAACTAAATAACGTTTCCTATCATCCTAGACTTAATTAAGTTCTCTACCAATTATAAACTCTAAGGAGTTAGTCTTAACTTAAAAAGGCTTTAAGAAATTAGGGAGGGCTAAAACTAGCGCTATAATAAAGGTATACTTAAGGTCTTTAAACACCTTCTGTTATCTATTAGTCCACTTAAACAGCTTTCCCTTACCTGTAAGTTTATAAAGTAGTCTTACAATTTTCATAAAATACCTGATAAAACAGCGATAAAAGTTTATAAAGCTGATAAAGGCTTATAACTCTTTTTAATTCTTTAAAGTAAGCCAGTCCCTAACTGCCTTTATCTTCTCCAGTTACATTTCGAGCTTTCCAAGAGTTACTTTAAACCTTAAATAGTTTAGTTCCTAAACGTAAAAATGGCTCTTCTTTAAGTTCACTGTCAGTTTCGCTTTTTTAAAAGTTATTAAAACTTATTATATATACTTTTAATGTTCTTTTAAAGTTTTAGAATAAACTAGGACGTTATCTAAATACATAAAGACGAACTTATCGAGGAAGGGGTAAAGAATATTATTAATAAGGCTTTAAAAAGTTACAGGGGCGTTTATTAATCCTATTAGCATAATACAGTACTGGTAATATCCGTTATAAGTTTAAAAAGCTGTCTTATACTTATCCTCTTCTTTCACTTTAACGTAGTTAAATCCTATAGGGAAATTAAGACTGGAGAACTAGTTTACCTTAATAATCTATTCTTACATTTCTATAATAAGTAATAATAGGTAACAATTCTTAATTATATCCTTATTTAACGTTTAGTAATTAATAACTATACGTAACTTACCATCTCCCTTTCTTAAGATAAACAGCACTAGGTACCCTGTTAATAATTAGGACTCTATAATAAACCCATTCTTCAGGTTCTTATTAATATACTCCCTTAAGGCTTTAGCTTATTAAAGGTTTAGGTAATAAGGCTAAAAGCTGCGGAGTTTCGCTCCTAGCTTCAGCTTAATTTCGTAATCCTATAGTCTATAATCTAGTAATCACAGTATCTTTTTTTAAAACAGGGTAAACTTCTTATACTCTACAGGTACCTTAGATAAATCGACTTTTTTACTTATCTGTAAATTAACTTCTTACTTCCCTTTACCTTTTAAATTATTATTTAGGTAATACAGTAGACTTTCTAATCCTTTAACTATCTTTATAAACCTAACCTAAACTGTGCTTAGTTCTAAGGGTTTAGCGTACTTCTAAATACTTCATATATCTCTAGAACAATTTAGGGCCTTTTTAACTTCCTTTAAACGATGATTACAGTTAGGGGACTTGCTAAAGGCGAGGTGGCCACTCCTTTAATTAATTATAAGGTTATACTTTTCCAGTTAGGGTAAACTTAAGATTATGTTATACCCTGCCATTAATGTAACGTTAAAATCCACTTATTATTTATCCCTATCCACTTTAATTAGGAATAGTAAATAATAGGTAACCTTACCGTTATTATACTAATATAGGCCTCCTTCTCTATTCCAAATAAGAATAACCTCTTTATACTCTTTATTAAGGAGTTTCCTTTAGTTAACTAATAAAGGGTACATTAGGTTAAAAACACTCCCACTATTAATTATTACTCTTACCTTAAATAGCCTCCCTCTTCCATTTATTATATCGACACTAACAGAATAGTGCTTATACTCTTTTAACATCTAAGTTATAATAACCATTTATCCTTAAGGTCTTATCCAACTTAACCTTTAAATACCTTTTCTTCTTCTTAAGGTTTTTACTAACCAGTAAACTACTAATTTCCAGCCCTTCTAAAGGGCCTGTAACCTTTTCCTAACTCCTTCTAGAAAAACAGGTAACTTTAATAAACCTAATAATTAACCTTTTTCAGGTTCTCACACCTTAACATCTAATTAACTTTAAACAGTATAATGTTCTGGAAATCTTTAATAAGTTAATAATATACTTTACAGGCCTGGATTACAGTAATGTCTTTTTACTCTTAAATCCGTTAGTAATCTTCCCACTTCTACCATTCTTTAACTTTTCCATTAAGGTATAGTAAGCACGTTATAACTAGGCAGTTATTAAGTACTCCTCTTTACTAACACGTGGTGGGGGTTTAGTTAACCACAGTAACCTTCCTCTTATTACCAGATTCTCTTATTAGGGAGTAGGAGACCTGGTAGTGGGCTAATTCCAATTCCACTCTTACGATAGCGTAATCCTGTCTTTATATGCTAAAAAAGTGGTTATAAAGGGCCTTAAGTCTACAATACTAGTTAAAAGCGCAGTTATTATACACACAGTTAATCTACAGTATATCCCTATAACTAGGGTGGTCGATATTAACTGCAGGTGCTACGGTTATAGAGTATAGAACAGATAAAATAGCGCCTTCTTTCTTCTCTTCTTCCACTTACCTCTAAGTACGTTATTTTTCCCAAACCTCTTCCTAAAACTCAGGTAACAGTAACCCAGCTTATTTTTCCACAAAGTGGTTTTCTTTAATAAGACGGTGTTTAAGCTAATTAGTAAAGCGAACTCTGTTACAAAGTTACAACCTAATCTTTATTACTCTGTCTTTAAACGTTACTGTAAAGCCTTTAACCTGTAAGTCCTCTATCTCATCCACTAACTCCTAATGTTTTTCCTTTAACTCTTAAACTCTCTACTAATATGCTTACTTCGTGCCTTCTCGTGGGACTTTTAAAGTACCAGTCTAAAGTACACTAATTTTAATACAGAGTAATTATCTAAGTTATCCTTCTTCTAGGGAGGTAAGGGTGCTAATCCACTCAGCGTGCTTAAAGTGTTTAAAAGTCTTAAGGGGTACTGTTAAGAAGAACTTCCGTTTCTCCAGTTTAATTCTCTCAACTTACTCTCTTTTACCTTTTAAGGCTTACTTCACTATTTAAGTAGCCTAGAAGGCTAATTCTTCAACTCTTTCTACCATCTTAATAATTTCTAAGTTAGGGTCCTTCTTAAACTTCCTTAGTTCTTAAGCTTACAGGGTGAGGTTTTCAAGGCCTATAACAGCTAACTGGAACATCTCTTCCTAAAGTTGGTCTTTTATAACTTACACCTTTAGTAATTCTGAGTTTCCACCTTAAAGTCAGTCTTCCACAACCTACACCTCTATGGCTAATTCTTTTAAAATACCCTTAAAAACTAGGTATATTACGTCTTGGGGTTCTTCCTCTTCTTCTTTATCTCCTAAGTTACACTTATCTATCTAGGTATAGTCTTCTTCGTTACCTACCATCCTAACATAAACGTCTTTAAAGTTAAACTTAACGTGTTTTCCTCCTTTTAAGACAGGTTTTTAATTAACTTACTTTAATAACGGGTATTACTGTGCTATATATCTTTTCTTATTACAGTTAAAGTATTAGACTTATAACAAGTCCTTAAGCTGCTTTTATTACTGTTATCATTAAGGCTTATCGCGGTTAGGTTAGTTCTGGCAGTTTACTATACTAATATCTATTAGCTTAGGATGGTAACTTATTACAGTTAACTGGTTTCCTTTTTTAAACTTACTTAATTAATAAGGGGCCTGTTCCTTCTAAAAGTTCTTTTAGTAATAGTGATTATAATATTAATTATTAACCTTAATAGCTATCTTAACTAGCTTTTACAGATAGTCTGGTCAGTCTTCCTAGTAAAGGTCTCTAGTAATATACTCCTTTAGACCACTTTAAAACAGTATTATTAAGGCCTCCTAGCTAAGTTTAGTCTTTATTACTTCCAGTTTAAAGCGTGTGGAGAACTTAAGGATTAAGGACGTCTGCCTTAAGGCCATAAGGCGCTGCTTAGCCCATCTTAGGGCATCTAGTTCTCTAAACTTAATCTGGAGTTAATTAATAAAAACGTTAAAGTTATTAAAAAGAGCTTAAATCTCGGGAGCTTCCTTTTATACTCTGTTTATAAAAAGGTTATTAATTATCTTTACATAAGGTTTATACTAGTAAACAGCTACTTTATTTAATAGGGCTCCAGTAAACTTAACCTTTCCTTCTTCTTTAAAAAACTACTTATCGTAATAGGTGATATAACTTTAAAGCTAGGCTATCTAGGACTTTAGTTACATAAAGTCTCCCTTAAAGCGTAAAGGTAGAGGGAGCTTCACTTATTTCTTCTATAAGCCCTTAAGGTCGTTATTCTCTAACTTAACAGCGTTAAGTTAAGCCTGGAGTTTTTTAATAAGACTGATACAACTTTTAATATCTCTAGGGAAAGCTTTATTAAGCTCCTTAACCAGTCCCTACTAGTTAAGGTTTAAGTCTTTAAAGCGTATAACTAACTCGTTAATAGTGGGGAGCCAAGGCTGGGCTTACACCTCCTTGATCTCCTTACCTTTTCCAGAGGTCGATATGTTAATAGGAGAGAGGTGGTGTCTGGGAATTTAATAAACAGCGTTTAGAACTGGGACGTTAGTATCGTATTATAACCTATACCCGACACAGGCCTTAAAAGGACTAGCATGGGTTAAGACAGAACGTATAGCAGGACGTTAACAGGTAAGGGGCATTTTAAAAACAGCTTATTAAGCTAACACTCCTAAACAGGGGGTTTAATGTCACTGTAGGTTATTGTTACTATAATACACAGAGGTGAGTCTGAACAGTAGGATATAAATGAATAATTAAATATTAGTGTGAGGAACTAAAGTCCCTTACAGTGGTTATGGGTATAATTATGACTATCTATACTAACTAATTAAGAGGTACCTTGTACTTTAATCACTGTGCTCTCGTTAAGAGGTAGTGAGTAGAGTGATCACCTTTTAGGGTTACTCACCTTAATCACTGGGTCTTAGCGAGATTAGAGTGAGTAAATAACGATTAGTCGTAAGGGCTTCGGGTCTTTACACCCCTGGCCCAGTACGCAGTACCGTGCGTACTGCCTTTCTGCACTGTTCCTTCTGCGGGGGATTTGTCAGGCCGCCCCGGCCTAAGTGACAGCCTGCAGGGTCGTCACACCAACACAGGCCTTGAGAGGACTAGGACGGGTTAAGACAGAACATATAGCAGGACGCTAACAGGTAGGAGGCGTTTTGAAGACAGCTTATTAAGCTAGCACTCCTAAATAGGGGTTTAATATCACTGTAGGCCGTTATCACTATAATACACAGAGGTAAGTTTAAATAGTAAGATATAAATAAATTATTAAATACTAGCGTGAGGAACTAAAGTCCCTTATAGTGGTTGTGGGCATAACCATAGCTATTTATACTAACTAACTAAAAGGTACCTTTATACCTTACTTATGGTGTTATAAGTGCTTACAGAGCGAGCACTCTGCATTACGCGAGCGCTCTGCTTACGAGACTTCTTCTACTTATGGTGCAAGCACTTAGCATGCCGTAAGCAGCACCTTATTAGTTATAAGGGCTTCAGGTCTTTACACCCCTGGCCCAGTGTGCAGTACCGTACGTACTGTCTTCCCGCACTGTTCCTTCTGTGGGGGATCCGTCGGGCCGCCCCGGCCCAAGTGACGGCCTGCAGGGTCGTCACATTTTTTTACCTTACTGAAAAGAAGCCTAGTAGTCCTGTCGACTTTAATATTAGATTGTAATTGCCAGCTAAGATCTTTAACCCCCTTAGGGGTAAAAATCTTAATATCCACTACCTTATAATCGCTATAGGTTACTTTTATTAGTATTAAAGGGAGTTAAAGCTCTGTAAATGGCTTTTAAGGAGTAATAAGGGTCTTTTCTCTCATAATATTCTGGCTTATTAGCAGCTTCCTTATATTAACTGGCTATAACCCACTTACCTTCTACCCTACCTTATAATTAAACTTTATAAAAGCTTTAAGTCTAGCCTTATAATAACACTTAAGTATAAAGCGTTTTCTAACAACTGTAGATTTATAAAGGCTAGCCTAAATATACCGAGAGAGGTATCGTTAGTAAGCACGCTTTAAAAGGCTAAATATAGCTAAATCTAAAGGTTAAAGGATATAAGAAGTATATATTAGTAAATATAACAAATAGACCTTATTCTAATAACATTTCCACATAAAATTAGCTGTAATATAGCTATTGTAATTATTAAGAATAAGAAAACGGTGCTTAGAAGAGTTACTTAACTTAGTTAAACGTAAGAAGACTTTTTCTAACTATCCTAAATTAATAAAGTTATTAATCTAACCTTTCTTTATTATAGTAAATTTCCAGTTCTTATACTTCTTTAAATCTTCCTTAAACTACTAAACGTTAACGTTTTTCACCTAAAAAATAATAAAGGGAGGGAGAGCTACCCTTATAGCTAAGATGCACTTTACAATATTAGTTTAAGTATAAGATCTAAAGTCCTTTTTGTAAGTTAAATGCTTATTAACAGCTTTAACTATTAAGCCGTTATTAGTAATGCCTTTTATAATGCCTATCTTATTAATATTATACTAGTTTTATAAAGGAATAGCTAGAATCTAGGGTAGCTGAAGATAGTTAAACTAAAGGTAAATAACTTCCTCTGTAATGTAATTAACTCTTACCAAATCAATTCGTTATACTCTTTAAGTCTTTAAAACTGGATTTCTTTAAAGAAAGGCTGTACACTAACCCTTACCAATATGCCTATCGTTACTAGATTTAATGTAAATACGTTATGTTAACTCCCTAATTATTCCATGCGTAAGGGGGGCTCTGATAGCTGCCTGTAGCTAAATAAACTTAGCTAACTTAGTCTTAAGAGTTAGTAATAGCCTCATTTCGTGTATGTGAGCCGCTAGCCTAGGGAAGAGGCTTTAAAGTCGCCATTGTAAGGTAGAGTGTGGAATTCCGTTAAGTTTAGTAATGCGGCTGACGTTACCGTACCTCCTGGCCGTAAAGCAGGCGTTACGTACGTTATCTTCAGTGTAGGCTATTAGAAGCGATTAATGAAGTAAATTCCAAAGTTTAGAAGAATTTAATGCCATTTTAAAGGAGAAATGGTGGTGTGTTTAGTGTTCGAGAAGATTCGGATCTGTGCTTACAGAAGTGGCCAGTGCGGGGGGTAGCCAGTAACCCCCCCTTTAACTTATAGTAAGCCTTTAAAGAGTAAGCTCCTTTTAAGAAATTATAACTAAACTATTACTTTAAAGCTTACTAACCATAACTTTAACGTTTTTACGTTTTAGAAACGTATCTTAGAAGATTTTAACAATAAGTAGGTAGTTTAATCAACCCTAAGGAAGTCTACAGAGTATAAGGAGTAAGCTAGGTAATTTAAACAGTTAGTTAAGGTAATGTTAACAGATAAGCTGTTTCTCCAGAAAGTTAGTAAGGCTTTAGATGAAAAGGACTTCAAATTAGCCCTTTATAAGCGAAGAATTAAATCGCTAGAGGCTGAGCTTAATTGGTTACAGCATACGAAGAGGAGGAAGGTTAAACTGGATTTAAATTTACAGTTCGCAAACATTAAGTCGATTCGCACTACACAGAGAGCCGTAGGGCGTAATCTAGTAAAAGATTCGGATTTAGAAGAAGAAGAGGATTCTAATAATTAGAGAGTTGTATTTAAGTGCTTTAAATTAACCGTTTTTTTTGTTATTCTGTAAAGGGTGGTAGTTGTGGGGCTTATAGTTCGGCTTGTTCCGCTTTAGGTGGTGTTTCGCTTTAGGGTGCACGAACTTAGTAGGTTATCCATATATGTAGATAAGGACATGAGGAAGGAATATCTAAGGGCTGTCAAGTACTATAAGAAGTTATTAAAGGCTGTGCTAGAGGTGAATTATCTTTATAATTTAGAAGGGAAATGGGTTTAAGTTAGGAAGTAGCCTCCTGCTACTTAATAAAGAGCGGCTGGTAGATGTTAAAGGAGGGAACCGCTACGTTGTTACGACCTGCTCTTAACAAGGGCCTAAGAGAGGTCCAGACAAGATAAGACAGAGTGTATAGCAGGATGGCAAACTTAAAGGGTAATCTAAAGACAGTTTATTAAACTAGCACTCTTAGATAAGAGTACATTATTACTGTAGGTCGCTATCACTATAATATATAAGGGGAAGCCTGAACAGTAGGATATAAATAAATAATATAATATTAGCGCGAGGAACTAAGAGTCCCTTACGGCTATTGTAGTTACAATAATAATTATCTATATTAACTATTTAAGATATACTTTATACCTTACTTACTATGCTCACTCTTCCATAAGAGGAGCAGAGTGATTAACGCTTCCTGGTTGCTCACCTTAATCACTATGTCTTAACGAGATCAGAGTGATCAACTAACAATTGGTCATAGGGACTTTGGGTCTTCGCACCCCTGGCCTAGTGCGTAGCACCGTTTACACGGTCCACCGCACTGTTCCTTTCGCGGGGGACACGTCGGGCCGTGCCGGCCCAAGTGACGGCCTGCAGGGTCGTCACATGCGTGTTGCCGGCAGCCTAGATGTTAGTCTTAGTGGCCTGACATAAGGCTGAGAGTGCGTTGCCAGCAGCGATGTAACCTTTAAGATCTAGCGTTAGGTTGCAGCCGAATACCCAGTATAAGCCAACACCAAAGAGGTCATGATGGTAGTATGTCATTAATAAGTAAGATCGCTGCAGGGGTTTTGATTGTAAGACCATGTCACGGGGCTAAGACCCCAAAGTGGGTCTGGGCTGAGAGCCCAGACCACCACTCCCATGGAGGCGGGCCTCCGCCTACATAACTGCGCTCCGCACAGCTCCTGTATCTACTCTTGATCTTCTTCTTCATAGAAACCATAATCGATTCAGTCACCAAGTAACGGTTCCCACCTTACTTGGCCCCTCACACACCAAAGCAAGCTGTTTCAACCCAACACAGGAGGGACTTGCCAGCCAAGCGGCCGCCGAAGGAGGCATGGAGGAAGTAAAGCCACTGTCAAAAGGACATAATTGATGGTTTTGCCAAGACGGTCGGGGAGGTTGCCCATCCAATGGTCTTCATGATTCAGGGTGACTTCAGCTCTCCCAGGCCCACCAATCAGAACGAACGAGGGCGAGCTAGGGCCAGTGAACGGACTCCCGAAACCGGGCCCCTTTCAGTTAGGTAGAGGAGCAATAGCCGGTTGCTAGGGTTAGACGCGTGCGTTCATACGGCAGTATGGAACGGTACGGACACCCGCTTACCGCCAGATGAAACCCTGCTCCTCCCTCGCCTCCTTCTCTCCTGCACGCATATCAACCTCCACTCTAGGCAACGACAACTCCGAACAGTAACCCACAGACATCCAACAACGAAGCTTCGGCTATCATAGGCGTTGCAGCGAGGTCTGAGCCACTGCTCCCTAAGATTAACTGGGTGTGAGTACGCTCTGGTTGTAAAGTTCGATTTCGCGCGAAACTAACCAATTTCCAACTCTAAGAGGACCCTGGCAGGGCTGGCTCAGGCTGGTTCCTGGATTACGCCTGGGCCGTCCTTAGATTATCGTACCTCTCCTCTTTGTCATCTTCTGGATTATCCTATGTGCTTTCACCAGCGAACACGAAACGCCAGCTACCTAGACCTTGTTTTCGCCATCTGGCACGTCTTCGGACTTTTGTACGTGCCGGCGTCCGAGTACCTGGCGTATTATCAATGTGGAGAGAAACCAAACGTTTCGGAAGTGAACAGTGTATTTGGTATAGGGGTCAACATGTCATGGATACCAACGACTAACAATACATTCGTATCACCCCCCTCACTGCTTGATCGTCACCGACGCCTTCGTGATAAGTGATTCACAGATACTAGCAATCTGTTGCTGCATCTCCAGCGCACTTTATTCCTCTATCCTCAGGCAGCCGACGAGCAGTCGATCCACTAATGAGCTCGTGTCGTATATGATCGCCGATAACATTGTGCCTGACATGATATCACTGTGTCTGATATGATCCGTCAGCTATTCACCCGAAGAGACGCCAGCGGCTGCAAGTGATTCGGCGCTAATCTTTACTTGCCGGGGCGCCCATGCCCCTCCGGGACCTCAGAGGTGGGAGGCTTCATGCGAAATCGCTAGTCGAACGTTATGAAAGTGATGTTGGCGGGTTGGGCCGAAGACAGACGAGTGCTCTAAAGCTAAAGTATGCATCATCCGACATCGTCTACATCCATATGTAAACATGTATGTTTATACACGATAAATGGGGCCATCATGTTGCAGTTGACTCGGCATTTATTTTCAGCCAGAAGATCTCACACATAGCAGACTGAGACCCAGGGCATCTACATGCAGAGTTGAACAGCAGCCCGAGAGAAGCAGAATGGTTTCAGCCAGATGTGCTTGAGGATTGAAACCCCAGCGGTGGCCCTTACAGCGAACAAGGAGGTGGTAAGAGACAATGATCTTTAACCAGTCGTGGTTGAGTGAAAAGGCTGACCAATAGGAACCGTGGACCTTCAGCACGTATGATGGGACTTCCTGTGATGACGTATCCGCTCGCATAACGTGGCGTGCAACATGTTACCAGTTAGGTTGGCCACAACGATCAAGCTAGGCCAAGTTCGCCAGAGGGTGCGTCCAGAGAGGCTGTGTCGAACATAACTGTCTGGACCAATCAGAACACCACTCCCACCACCACCATCTCGCCGAGAGCAGCTGTTTCGCACATGACTGTTTGGACCAATCCGAGCATCACTCCCACCACCATCTCGCAGAGGGAGGCAGCTTACGCGCGAACGCGTTTTTTAGGGGGTGCATGCGGTTCGCTCCACGCGAATTGTATCCAAACAAGAGGGACGTCAAATAAAGCATCTCAGGTAATCAGAGACCAGCTGCTCTCGAAACCGTCGTGACTTCGTCCGTCAACGGATTCTCCGATCGGCTTCGTCCGCCAACTATTTTCATCATGTCTCTCGTCAGCTTGTCCATCATCAATCTCCTATCGGGGCCGGGCCAAGCCAGAGCTCCATTGGCTGGTCTGGCTAACAAATCTCGCAACAACGACGGCGACCTTCTTTGGGACATGGACGACGTGAAGGACCTGAAATCTGCCTCGACGAGAGCATTCGCCACAACACTGAGTACCAAATCAGGTGCGCCAAGCGCATCCCGAAGCCATCGGTCTGGAATTCTAACTTAAATTACATCATAGTCATTCTCCGGATGCACCGCTCCAAAAAGGCCGGCGGCTCAAACTCCGCATGCGCCGAATCCCACAATCTACCGAGCATGCTTCCAACCCCGGAGGCCCCCACACGCAGCGCGTTGACAATTTCGGGAAGCACTTCCAGAGCGCTTCGCCAACTCCGAGTGAATGTCCCAGCCTGGCGGATTCCGTGAGCAGCGCCACCGAATCCGAAGAGGACGAGGTACATGAAGGCATCCCTTTCGTCCAAGCGGATGTCCCATCGTCACCTCCGACGAGGAAAGGCAGGCTGCGCTTAAAAAGCCAAGGTCTGGGTGATCGCCCAGACCCCGAGGCAACCATCGAGACGACGGAGAACAACACAATGGCAGGAGGATACGCGAGTCCCAAGGGCAGTCGCAGGCTACGGTTACGGAAACAATCACAAGACGAAGGCTCCTCAGATGACCAAGGCGGTAGCCACAACGGCTGTGGCGATAATGACGGCGGCGGCGGCGGAGACGGAGACGGTGGAGATGGCAGGGAGGATGGCGACGACAAGCGTTCTTCACGACAGGCCAACATCAGAAAGAAGCAAAAACTTTGGGAAAAGAACATAAACCTCAGCTGCCCATATAGGAAGCGGAACCCGCTGAAGTTCAACATCAGAGATCACGGAAGCTGTTCCTTGCGTGGGTATCGCGATTTTCCACACCTGATGTGCGTGCCCCAGTCCCCCGCCAGCCATCCGCGTGAATGCTAACTCTGAGTGAAGGAGGCATCTGAAGAGCGACCACACATCGCCATGCGAGTCTGACGAATGCCAGCTGTGGAACGATACTGACCCTGATCTTGGATGCGCACCAAACCCGGCCGCGGCTAACGGCGATAGGCCTGAGGGAATGAACTTGTCATTCTTGCCCGAAGGGGTCATTGACAACAGCATGGATCGTATTGTGAACGACCAACGCCAAGAAGACGCTGAAGAGAAGTGGCACAGGCTGTGGGATAAGCTCTTTCCGGATGTTGTTGTACCAACCAAAGGTGCGCATCTCAGTCTCTTAGGTATGCTTCGCGTGGTTCTGCGAGCTGACTCAACTTCGGTCGCCATAGGCTTTGTCGCCCCCGTCGAGCTTGACGAGGTCCGCGCCCAGTTTCAGGACAGTCTTAACGTCCTGAAGGGAAGGATCGGGCTGGCACTCGATAAGATTCCGGATCGAATTGACGACAAGATTGCAACAGTTATCTCTCAAGACATGGAACTCCTTTTCCGAGACTTTATATCCGAGGTATTTCAAGTTTGCGAGATGCGCTCAAGCGGTAAAATCTTAGCCGGACCTGAATACCTCCAGAGATGCCTTGACCGGGACAATGCGATCGCCCTGCAGAGCACTCAAAGCAAGTCTCCAGACCCGAGCAGGCAGTGGGAACAGATTTCAGCAATGGCACCGCTGCAACCTAGGATCTTGGGCAATCACTCGCCGGTTGGTTTGCCTCGTCAGTGGTTTTCTCTGCCTTATGGCATGGTCGATGTCGATCAAGCCTTGACTTTACCTTCTACGGACTCCATGGAAATCCCGCTATGTGGAGACGATGGCAAATCCAAGTCCTGCCAAATGGAGCTGGACCTAAACCAACAGGATGAGCCCAAGGCTTCTTCAGTGGAAGCATTCACTCCGTGGGTTACCATAACCGCATGCCGCTGAGTCTATCGCAACACTAATTCGCTTCTTCTAGGGCTAGCGAGGAGGAAACAACGGAACAGAGCAGTACCTCCCACGATGCTAAATCATCAGCTTGTGGCATGCATGATTCCAGCAATGAACCGACAGAAGACGAAGAGTACGGAAGTGATGAGGATAGCGACGACGATACGGAAGATGTCGTGAGCAAAGTGTGCGATATAGTTATGAGTCACTGTGGAGGCACGCAAGAGGTTGGCTTCGACGCCATAACACAGAGTGTGAAATCGACTACCGAATTTGTCCTTCGCCTCATGAACGACCTCACCTCGCTGCAGGCGAGTCCCGGTTTCACCCAACATGGAAGTACAGGAGGTGGGCCCTCAGGCTCCGGCCCAGGTGCTCCCAGCGGGTCGGGAGGATGGCCAGGAGGGTACGGTGAGGCCGAGGGAGCCGGAGACGGCAACAATGGAGGTGGATCTGGCGGCGCCGATGGGTCCGGCAATGGCGAGTCGCCGGGAAACGGGAAAGAGAACTCGGGAGAAACCCGAGCGTGGAAAGGTTCCAACTACAGCTGTCCCTTCCGGAAACGCAACCCCGACCGGTTCAACCCCATCGACTTCCACTGCTGCGCAACAACCGCATGGGAAAACTTTTCTCTTTTGAAGTATGCCTGTTTCATGGTGATATGCTACTAGGTTGGGTCTAACCGGTGTATAGACGACATGTTCGCATGAGTCACAAGCAACCGCCCCAAAATCCGTACTTTCATCACATTTGCCAACGGTGCAAGGAGGGCTTCCCAATCGAGATACTTCTGACGGAGCATCTAAAGGGACAAATTTGTCACTTTGTCGATCTCAAACCGCAAGAGTCTATGGAGCCGGAGGACGGCATCACGCCTGAAATGGACCGCTTGCTGTCAGCCCGGAATAAGAGTTGCCAGGTCATGACCTGGCAGTCTCTTTGGAGGCTGTTGTTTCCCCAGGATGAGAATATTCCCTCCCCGGGTAAGTGTGATTTCTTTTGGTATACGTTTTCATATTGCTTGCGGCTTCTGGGAACTCACCATCAGTTCTATGCAGAATTCGTTCCACCGGACACGCTTGAGGATATCCGTCAAAGCTTCCATCACCACGAGCGCGACCTGGAGCAACAACTTAATCACAGGCTGAGTACGGTGATGTCAACAGACAGCTCCGACATCTTACAGTTCATCAGGAGCGACTTGATCAACATTTTTAGAGACCATGTAAATACCCGGCTATCCGCTTGCAAGGGACGTCGAGGAAAGTCCTTGCGGGGTGAGCCGACTCGCAGAGCATATCGCACGACGCCATTGTGGCGAAAAAGGAAAAGCCACAACTCAAACCGTGGCGATGGGCTGACATCTGTCGAAGATGCACAGCCTCAAGGCCCCTCTACCCGTCTGCTTGCCCCCACACCTCGCTCCAACGAAGGGACCTCATCGATTGCACCACCCCAAACTTCCAATGTCACTTTTCAAGCTGGTTTAGCGAATCAAACAGGCGGCCTGGCTCCGCAAGACCAGCCCTCCACACCAAACACCCAATCGACGACAACTTCTTTCACAGCGTTACAACAGCCTCTAGGCTCCAACACAAACGAGACAGCACTGTCCAGCTATTGTTTCCTTTTTCATGATCCATCTCTTTGTTTTTGTTATTTATCAGAGGATTTCTCCTCTAATTTTGGAAATGGGGGTTGAGAACAAAACTCTTCGTACTCGCTGTTAGACGGGAGGGCATGATGCAAGCACAAACGAAGGTTATATACTATGACCATTTCTGGGCTTTAGGTAAAAACTGCACCTTCTCGCAAGCCTATGCTGTATGTTATGGTTTTAATGGTAGATATTAGCTGGAGCTGAACCGGAGTTGCTCTGGACTGATCGAAGGCTAAGAAGGATTACGTGACTGTGAGAATGGGTGGTTGTTGATCTTGGGGTGGTGAAATAGAGGGTTTTCGATCAGCCTCTGCTTGACCACGGTTTCGATGTCATCCTTTGTAAACGTCTGGATTGTGATGCGTTGGCGAGGGTCGAAAACGTCTCTGAATACCCGCAATTTGCGGCTTGAGACACATATCTTCACGTTTCCCTTAGAGTTTCATGTCCACGCTTTCAACTTCATGGCGAGGGAGTGTTGTGAAATGTCTCTGGCCCCTTCGAATTCGTCTAGGCCATCATTGAGAAAGAAGAACCGGTATTTGGCGAGAATGTCCTCATTTTTCACCAATTTGTCAAACGCTTGAGATATCTCACGATCGGTCACATTGGGGGTAGCCTGTTCTCTCAATCTTGCTCCTTTTCCCGGTGAGGGGTTTTAGGCCTCGCAGACTCTTTTGATCCTCTGTTCCAGGCTTCCAGAAGAAGAATTTGGCTGAGATAATGCGGCGAAATCCTGCCCACTCTTGTAACAAGTGTTCCAGCTCCTCATGTTCCGCGATGAATTTCATAAGCGTTGACTTTCCAGCACCGGGCTTGCCCGAAACGTGGAAGACACCACTGCCATGACGAAGCCAGTCCTTGAAGCTAATTTGCAAATCCTTCTCCTGACGCAGAAGTTCCTGTGACTCGTCAAAAAGCCACCTGAACGTGCTTGGTGCTGAGTCCATAAGGGCGCTGAACCTCTCGTCAATGGAAAAATGAAAGTTGACGAAGCACCGATGCAACCTTGACTGCTTCGGCTGCTTCAGTCAAATCAATGACTATGGATCTAAGCTGCGTTGAAGCGAGGTCCGAGCTGATGGTCAGCCCAGCCATGCGGCCGCCAATCTCATTCAGCGTGTCCAACGTTGTCGAGTACTGGACCATTCCACCCTGTAACTGTTTCTCGACCTGTTTCTCGACTTCTTGGAGCTGGAACTTTAGGCTATTCACTTGCGAGCTGTGCCGTGGAATATCGTCAGTAAGCAACCTGAGCCCGTTGGCAAACTGAGTCAACAATGAAACTGGCTTACGAAGTCTTGGCTGCAACGAGAGAGTTCAATGACCGAGAACACTCCTGCAACTTGACCTGAAAACCCTCGATATCCCCTTTATTGAGAGATATCCGCAAACGAGCTACAGCGCTTGAGAGCGCTGAGTTTGGCACGGTTGGTTTGCATTTAGTGAGAAGCGCCCGGATTGCCCGACACACCTCGCCACATTCTTTCGAAACATCGCGCATGCGGATGTCGGTCTCTGTTTGAAGGATGCTGGCCGCAGTCTTCTCAAGCTCATCGGCGACAACGCTCATTGATTGGGCTGCATCATCGAGCAGCTGAAGTTGGTTGGGCAGGCCAGATGTAGAGGCGTAGATTTCCCGGATGATTTTGCCATACTTGATCGCCCGATCGACATTGTCCAGAATATTGCAAGCCAGGCTCAAGCCCACAATAGCCTCCATCTTGTCGCGATGTTGGGATACCCACGCACTCGAGAGACGTTGCTGAGCAGGTGCGCAGTGCTGCAAGAGCAAGAATGAAGGTTAGGTTTTCCATCAGAGGCTGACTGGTGCAGAGATGCGTTATCAACCACGTGTCGCGGGGCGGTTGCAGGGCCAATGAGGAGATGACAAACAGCGAGATTTGATCACCTTGGCTGCCTCAACCGCTCGACTGGCGGAACTGGCTCAGTCAATCGCTTGCGGATTGAGACTCCTTCTCAACGACATATTTTAGCAAGGCACAAATCCATCTATCCTAAATCGCCAGTCCAAGAGTCCAAAAGTCCGGCCTCAATGACTTGAAGGTGTCCTGGATGCAAAGGGTTTGTGGAACTATTCAGAAAGACCGCAGGAATATCATGACCGCGCTTAAGTCTTACTGAATGATTATCGTTGCTGAGAAAATGATGACCAAGACATCGAAACCCAGGAGCTTTGAAAGCAAGGAAAGTCAGCATGAATGTGTACAATAAACGCGACTGCTAAGGCCCCAGAACCCCCATATTCTGTATTAACCATTGGCTTCGGAGAAATGCGGAGGCGAGCCGCTCGTGTCTGCAGCGGTTTCATGACCAGGGGTTGGATACCAATCAATCAACCGGCGCGTGGCGACTGCAATCCCAGCATCCGACCACCCGGAACCACAACTGGGCTGTGCCACACAGCCCCCAGATGTCGATCTCAAGCTTCCATTAATAAAAGAGCTCTTGCCCCAAACTAAAACCTATGCTTACCTACGACAAACATCTTACTCACTTTCAACTGCCGACTCTCCATTTGAAGTGGGTCGACTTCAAACCCGCTCCATGTAAACCTCTTACTGCGAGGAAATGGACGATAGGGCGGCGAACCGATTCGATCTCAGCTTTAGCGCCCGCTATGAGGCCGCTGAGCCGATTTTCCGGGGCAATTCTCCGCCGTGGCAGGCCCCGACGGACACTCATTTGCCGCATCGACGACGACCGGACGGATTCGAGACCCAACCACTTGCACGCGAAGAAACGTGGGGAATCGACAAGAGCTTGATTTCTGAGAAGAAAGGGTCTTACGACGGTATTGGGAACAGAAACCCCACATCCGCCCCATACGACGATGTGCATTTCGGCCATTTGCGATCCAAAAGGGAGTCCTCCGGAAGGTTCCTGATGTTTGGGCTCCTGCGATGGGCTGGGACAGCGGCCTTGAGCGGTCTGTACTATCTCGCGATTCGGCTGCATCAAAATAGAACATTGAGTCAGGGGCAAAAATCGGCGTTTGATGCGATCATTGTGGGCATCAGCATAGCATTGGGTCTCAACATCGCTGCATCGCTGAGAGAAATCGCGATCTACATGCGATGGTGGTTTCTCGGAAAGAAGCAGATACACATTCGAGAGGTGAGCAACCTCGTGACAAAGTCCTGAGACAAAGGGAGACTAACGCAAAAACAGATCGAGGTACACAGTCTGATGGCACTGGTTGGACTACTATGGCGATCACCAGCACCATCACTGAAAGTCGTTTGCCTGTTGTGGATCCTGCTGAACATCGTGAGTATCCTTGACCCCCTTTCCTCAACTCAAGACTCACACCACAGGCCATCCAAACCGGAATCTCCGCTCTAAGTCTCACCTTCCAAGCCGACCCCGGCATTGCAGACATCTACCTCGATCCCTCCCCCGGGACGATCTCCATCCCCGACATGAGGGAGTTCGTCCAAGTAGGGCGTTTCAACGGTGGCGCGGCCCCGCAGCTCCTCGCAGCCCACATCCTCGGCGACATCGGCAGCAGCTACAACATCTCGACCCTCCCTCCCCACCCTCTAACCAACGAGCCCGTCGCACGCTATCCCGCCTCCATCTGGGACGCCGGCAGCCACTGGGAATACATCTTCCTCAACTCAGCTCCGCACCTCCACTCCCAAGACTTCAACTACCTCTCCGTCTACTCCAACGAATCCGTCCGCTCCTCCGGCACCTGCACCACGCCCCCCTACACCTTCACCCTCAACACCACCGCCCGCGCCGTGTCCATCATCTCCCCCTCGAACCTCACCACCGCAGTCTTCCCCTCCATCGCCCTCGGCGCTGAATCAATCTACTACCTCACCACGCCCTCCCTCCTCGACGACGGCTCCAGCCCCTCCCCCCCCTGCGGCCCAGGCTGCGCAACAATCCACGTCCTCGAACCGCAAGCCGGCCCTCCCTCCCCCGAGTCTTACGTCAACCCGTCCACCACCTTCTTCTACTACACCTGCAACATCACCGTCTCGACATCCTCCCCCTCCGCAGGGGCGTTCAACTTCTCCCCTGCAAACGCTGCCGTCGCCGCCCAGGCGATCGCCCTGTCTGAGCAAACCGCCCCTGTTCTCAACCCCCTCGCATCCAGCACATCCACCCCTCCGAAAGACGTCTACACATCCTACCCCTTCTCCCTACAGTACGGCGAGCCCCAGAACAACAGCGCCACCGGAATGGCATCGATGCTCTCGCGCTTTGCGATTGGGGCTGTTGCGGCGGCGGCGCACACGGGGCCGAAGAGGATTGTGGAGGGCGCGCAGCCGAGACAGGGGGTGAGGCTGAGGCTGGAGGAGCCGGTGGCGTTTGTGAGTGTTTTGGCGGTTGGGGCGGGGCTGCAGTTGGGGTTGTTGGTGTTGGCGGCTACGTTGGTTTGGGGGGTTGAGGGGGATGGGGAGGACTCAGAGGGAGAGAGGGAGGGGGGTGGAATAGGGGGGTTGATATGACATGGAACGGGTATTGTCCTGGATGGGTTGAGAGGACACCTTATAAACAGAGTGTACCTACGAATTATGAGCATATAACATCGGGTTGGGCATATAATGATATTAATGAATCACTACATCTTATATTAAAGTTGCGTCTTATTGGACTAGGAGGTTAATGCTGCTCAATTTTCTCCATGTCGGCTTGGCTCTTCGTACCAAAGATGTTGTTATACGACCCTAAAATCGACGCCTCCCCATGCTCATTGTCACGTGACTCTTCGTCACGTTTGATCAGTCTAGATCAGCCCCGGCTCAGCTTTGGCTAATATCTGCCCATTGAACAGCACAGCCTTCCGAGAAGGTGCAGTTTTAGCTAAAGGGCCCAAAAATAGTCCCGTGCAAGCAAAGAGCTCATAATTGGGACATTTACACTTATAATAGCCACTACCCAGAGCTTTATAAGACGATTTATTTAGCTTCCGCTTAGGAATGCTTTTATCTATTATTAATTGTTAATATTAAGGGTATTTAAAAGATACCTTTTAATTCCGTAAATTAAGACCTTTTAATGCTTATTAAATAACTGTATTTAAAAGATATTTAAGTGTAATAATAGCTTAAATGATTTTTAAGAGGACCCTTATATTCCTTTTCTACATTTCCTTACTGCTTTTTAGGTTAGTAGGGGTTACGTATCTTTACTACCTTCTAAGCCCTTTGTGACGACCCTGTAGGCCGTCACTTGGGCTGGGGCGGCCCGACGAATCCCCTGCAGAAGGAACAGTGTGGGAAGACAGTACGGACGGTACTGCGCACTGGGCCAGGGGTGCAAAGACCCGAAGCCCCTACGACTAGTCAGTGTTTGCTTAGTCTTGGCAAACGTGCTCACCTACTGAGCATCTGTAAGGTCATTAAGCAGGAGGTGCTCAGCGATAAGATGCTCAGTCCCTAACTGAGTAGGACCTTACTGAGCAAGGTACAAGGTACCTCTTAGCCAGTTAGTATAGATAGCTATAGTTATGCTCACAATTACCGTAAGGGACCCTAGTTCCTTACGCTAGTATTTAATAATTCATTTATGTCTTACTGTTTAGACTCACTTCTGTGCATTATAGTGACAACGACCTACAGTGACATTAAACCCCCGTCTAAGAGTGCTAGCTTAATAAGCCGTCTTCGGAACGCCCCTTACCTGTTAGCGTCCTGCTATACGTTTTATCTTAACCTGTACCAGTCCTTTTAAGGCCTGTGTCGGGTGCAGGTTGTAATACCTCTATAAAAGTCTTCCTTACCTTATCCTTATCTTTAAATACACCTTTTATCTCTTCTAATCCTATACTTTATATTATATTAATAACCTTAAATTCTCGTAATATAAGCCTTAAACTTAAAGAAAACAGCCTAAAGGGTATAAACCTAAATAACTTAATTAAGAGAGCTATATAAGATAACCTCTTTAAGGATAAATTAGGTATTAATAATAAGCTTATTTATAAAGGACTGATTTTAATCTTTAAGCTGTAATATATAAAGATAATAAATATATAAGTTATTGTTAATTTTCTAGCTACTAAGTACCCTATACCGGGTATCCTGTACTGTAGTTACGTACCCTAAAACTACTAGCTAAATCTTCTAGAACCCTCTGGGGTTCTAGAAGATTCCAACCCACTTTAGGGCCCCTTAAGGCCCCTAGAGCACTCCGAACCTTCTGGAATTCAAGGGGGTTCCACTGTGACGACCCTGCAGGCCGTCACTTGGGCCGGAGCGACCCGACGAATCCCCCGCACAAGGAACAGTGCAGGAAGACAGTACGCACGGTACTGCGCATTGGGCTAGGGGTGCAAAGACCCGAAGCCCCTACGACCAACCAGCAGTTGCTCAGTCTTGGCAAAGGTGCTCACCTACTGAGCATCTGTGAGACCTCTGAGCAGGAAGTGCTCAGTAGTAGACTGCTCAGTTCCTCACTGAGCAGCAGGCCACTGAGTAAGGTACGAGGTACCTCTGACTAGTTGGTATAGATAGTCATGGTTGTGCCCACAACCACCGTGAGGGACTCTGGTTCCTCACGCTAGTATTCAATTGTTCATTTGTGTCCTACTGTTCAGACTCACCTCTGTGCATTATAGTGACAACGACCTACAGTGACATTGAACCCCCCGTCTAGGAGTGCTAGCT
>Ga0247758_1000804_pt1 | contig 26830 bp, 25 predicted proteins | sample UWRJL156409C4_FD_180950 | JGI IMG/M metagenome (GOLD analysis project Ga0247758, IMG submission 180950) | Plant litter microbial communities from Arlington Agricultural Research Station in Wisconsin, United States - UWRJ-L156-409C-4 | ecosystem: Environmental > Terrestrial > Plant litter >... | reverse complement strand
CGCCGCCATCAGCACCGAGACGACCCAGGTCCACCGCGTGTGGATCAAGGCCACGCCGCAGGCGATCTGGGACGCCATCACCCAGCCCGAATGGGTCGACCGCTACGGCTACGGGGGCCTACCCGAGTACGGCGACCTCACGCCCGGCACCGCGTACGTCATCAACGCCGGCACCGGGATGCAGCAGGCCGGCGTGACCGGGCCCGTGATCGACGGCGAGATCCTCGAGGTCGATCCGCCGCGCCGCCTCGTGCAGACGTGGCGGATGCTGATGGACGACGAGATGGCGGCCGAGCGCGCATCGCGCCTGACCTACGAGCTCGAGCCGCTCAGCGACGGCGTCACCCGCCTGACCGTCATCCACGAGCTCGAGGGCGCGCCCAAGACGTTCACGCTGGTCAGCGGCGGGCTGGCCGACACCGGCGCCGGCGGCGGGTTCCCCTGGCTCCTCAGCGACCTCAAGTCGCTGCTGGAGACGGGCGAGGGCCTCGGCGCCTGGTAGACGGACGCTCACCGAGCGAACCGGCGCACAGGTTCCCGCTGAGCGGGAACGTCGTGCGCCAGTTCGCCGGGGGCGTTCGTGGGCGCTACTTCGTGAAGCGCTGGACGAACGTCAGCGCGGTGTCGGCGACGTCCTTCCACCCGCTGTCGATCGTCAGCGCGTGCCCGCGGCCCTCGATCTCGGCGTACTCGGTCACGCCCTCGTTCTTGGACTGGATCTTGAACGACGCCTTGGCCACGGCCGGGGGGACGGTGTGGTCCTGGTCGCCCTCGATGATCAGCAGCGGTCCGCGATCGGCGTTCTTGTGGTCGACCTTGGCCTCGGTCCACGGGTTGAGGTTCGCGGTGGCGGCCTGGAACAGCGGGGCGCCCGGGGCCGGGACGGCGTACGTGTGGTAGAGGTCGATCGCCTCGTCCTCGGAGACCGCGTTGGCGAACGCGTAGCGGAACTGCTCGTAGGTGAGCGGGATCGCCTTGCTGCGATTGGTCGGGTTGCCGAGCACCGGCTTGGACGACTTCAGCGCGGAGAGCGGGAGGGGGAGCACGCCCCGGAACGGCGCGGGGTCGATCGCCACGGCGGTCACGGCGAGGCCGCGGCCCGCGAGGATCTGGGTGAGCAGGCCGCCGAACGAGTGCCCGATGATGACCGGCTTCTTCTTCAGGGCGCCGATGATCTCCGTGTAGTGGTCGGCGACGTCCTCGATCGTCTTGTGCGCGAAGACCTCGGGGTGCGCGTTGGCCTCCTCGACCGTCTCCGGGTCGTCGGGCCACCCCGGGGTCAGCGACGTGAAGCCGGCCTTGTCGAACAACCGGGCCCAGCGATCCCAGCTGCTGGGAAGGAGCCAGAGTCCGTGGATGAACACCACGGGCGTCTTCTTCGTCGCGTTGGCCTTGTCGATCTGCTTCTGCTCGTGCGCGGTGATAGCCATGCGGCCATCATCCCAGCGCGCCAGCTTCGCTGGGGGAATTTTGTCGGAGCCCGGACGAACCCCCGGCTCAGGGGACGAAAGGCGGCTCTGGAAGCGGCGTCAGGACGCGGCGGCCATGCGCTTGGAGAACCGCGCACGGGCCTTGGCGGCCTCGACCTCGCGGTCCTTCGGCGGCGCCGTGGTCACCAGCTCGTCGAGCAGGGTGGCGGTGACCTTCGCGATCTCGGCCACGGCGCGGTCGAACGCCGCCTCGTTGGCCTGGGACGGATGGGTCGATCCGCTGACCTTGCGCACGTACTGGAGCGCGGCGGCCTGGACCTCGTCGGGCGACGCGGGTGGCGCGAAGTTGTGGAGGGTGCGAATGTTCCGGCACATGACCCCAGGGTAGCGCGCCCGCCGCGCGCCGCGGCGATGAGTTTCGCGGCCCCGATCGGTCTCATCTGCAGCACGTCGCATCCGCCGTCGCCGGCGGACGTCGAGACCCCGGAGTCCGCTCCGACGTCTCCCACGACCCCGACTTCCACCCAAGGTGCCTCTCATGCCGGACCATCCCGACACGACCACATCCTCCATCAGCGCGGCCGACGAGCGCCGGCGCTGGATCACGCTCTACGTGCTGTGCACGGGCATGCTGATGATCGTCCTCGACGTCACCGTGGTGAACGTCGCGCTGCCCTCCATCCAGGACGACCTGGACTTCTCCCAATCCAACCTGGCCTGGGTCGTCAACGCGTACCTCGTCCCGTTCGGCGGCCTGCTCCTGCTCGCCGGCCGCCTCGGCGACCTGCTGGGCCGCACCCGGATCTTCCTCGGCGGCCTCACGCTGTTCGTTGCCGCGTCGCTGCTCTGCGGCGTCTCCCAGAACCAGGAGATGCTGGTCGGCGCCCGCTTCCTGCAGGGCATCGGCGGTGCGCTGACGTCCGCGGTGATCCTGGGGATGATCGTCACGATGTTCCCCAAGCCGGCCGAGCAGGCCAAGGCGATCGGGGCGTTCACCTTCGTCGCGGTGGCGGGCGGAACGATCGGCCTGCTGGTCGGTGGCGTGATCACCGAGGCGATCAGCTGGCACTGGATCTTCCTGCTCAACCTGCCGATCGGCATCGTCACCGGGATCATGGCCCGGCGCCTGCTCGACTCCGGGGACCGCGGCGCGGGCCTGGCCGACGGCGCCGACGTGCCCGGCGCGATCCTCATCACGAGCGCGCTGATGCTCGGCGTGTACACGATCGTCGGCGTGGCCGAGGAGGGCTGGACGTCCACCCGCACGCTCGGGCTGGGCGCGGTCAGCGTGCTGCTCGTCGTGCTCTTCGTCGTGCGCGAGACGCACGCCGCCAAGCCGCTCGTGCCGTTCAGCATCTTCCGTTCGCGCAACGTCACGGGCGCGAACATCATCCAGATGCTGGCGATGGCCGGCCTGTTCGGCATCGGCTTCCTCGGCGCGCTGTACCTCCAGCGGGTGCTCGGGTACGGGCCCGTCGAGGTCGGCCTGGCCTTCCTGCCGGCGACGCTGATCATGGGCGTGCTCTCGCTGCGGTTCACCGCCGGGTTCATCGGGCGCTTCGGCTCGCGCAAGGTGCTGATCGTTGGGCTCGTGTTCGTCGCGCTCAGCCTCGTGCTGTTCGCGCGCGTGCCGGTGGACGGGAACTACGTCACCGACGTGCTGCCGATCATGCTGCTGCAGGGCATCGGCCCCGGCCTGGCCTTCCCGGCCCTGATGACGCTCGCCATGTCCGGCGCCACCCCGGAGAACGCGGGCGTCACCTCCGGGATCGTGAACACCACGCAGCAGATCGGCGGGGCCATCGGCCTGTCCGTGCTCGCCACGCTGTCCACCACGCGGTCGGAGCACCTGCTCGACGGCGGCTCGTCCGTCCCCGAGGCGCTCACGGGCGGCTACCACCTGGCGTTCATCGTGGGGGCCGGGCTCGTGGTCGCCGCGCTGATCATCGCGGTGACCGTCCTCCAGCAGCCGCCGGCGACGCCGGAGGAGGACGAGCCCTTCGCGCACTACGAGCCCGAGCTCGCGGAGATCGTCTAGCCCCAACCCGCCACGGTGACGCAGGTATGCGTGCTGTACGCGCATACCTGCGACATCGTCGTGGGGGATGTCGAGAACGGGTGGCCGGCTCCGACGTCCCCGGTGAACCCCGAACGAGGAGCGATCCCATGAAGTACATGCTGCTGATCTACAACAACGCCGACGCGATGGCCGCGCTGTCCGAAGAGGACCGCCAGGCGATCTTCGGTGACGTCGACACGATCATGGCCGAGCTGAAGGAGACGGGCGAGTACGTCGGCGGCCTGGCGCTCGCTCATCCCTCCAACACGAAGACGGTCACGGTCCGCGACGGCGCCACCGCGATCACCGACGGCCCGTACGCCGAGGGCAAGGAGCAGTTCGCCGGCTACCTGCTGATCGAGACCGAGGACGAGGACCGGGCGCTCGACATCGCCGCGCGCTGGCCGGACGCGAAGACCTGGCGGATGGAGGTCCGCGCGGTGATGCACCACGACGCCGGCGACGTGTGATGCGGGCGGGCGACGCCGAGGAGCTGCGCGGGCTGGCCCCGCACGTCCTCGGCGCGCTCGTGCGCCGGTACGGCCACTTCGACGCCGCGGAGGAGGCGGTGCAGGAGGCGCTCCTGGCCGCGGTCGTCCAGTGGCCCGTCGAGGGCCGGCCGGACGAGCCGCGGGCGTGGCTGATCACCGTCGCCTCCCGGCGGCTCATCGACGCGTTGCGCAGCGAGGAGGCGGCCCGGCGCCGGGAGGAGGAGGACGTCGCCCGGGAGCCCGCCGACGCGGCGATCGTCCCCGCGCCGGGCGAGGATGCGCGGGTCGTGCAGGAGGACGACACGCTCACGCTGCTCTTCCTCTGCTGCCACCCGGCGCTGTCGCCGGCCTCGCAGATCGCTCTGACGCTGCGGGCGGTCGGCGGCCTGACCACCGCGCAGATCGCGGGCGCCTTCCTGGTGCCGGAGGCGACCATGGCCCAGCGCATCAGCCGGGCCAAGCAGCGGATCCGGGCGACCGGCGGCGTGTTCGCGCTGCCGCCGCCCCAGGAGCGCGGCCTGCGGGAGCGGGCGGTCCTGCACGTCCTCTACCTGATCTTCAACGAGGGTTACACGGCGACCTCCGGCGCCGATCTCCTGCGGCGCGACCTGACCCGCGAGGCCATCCGCCTCACCCGCGCGCTGCACGCGCTGCTGCCCGACGACGGCGAGGTCTCGGGCCTGCTCGCGCTGATGCTGCTGACCGACGCGCGCTGGCCGGCCCGGACGGGACCGGAGGGTGGGATCGTGCCGCTGGCCGAGCAGGACCGCAGCCGGTGGCGGCGCGCCGAGCTCGACGAGGGCACCGCGCTGATCGCCGCGACGCTCGCGGTGGGGGAGGTGGGTCCGTACCAGGCCCAGGCGGCGATCGCCGCGGTCCACGGCGAGGCGGCGACGGCGGGGGAGACGGACTGGCCGCAGATCCTCGCGCTGTACGCGGTGCTGGAGCGCGTCGGTCCCGGCCCGATGGTCACCCTGAACCGGGCGGTCGCGACGGCGATGGTGCACGGCCCGCGCGCCGGCCTGGCGCTGCTGGCCACGCTGGACGGCGACGACCGGCTGGCCGAGCACCACCGCCTCGACGCGGTGCGCGCCCACCTGCTCGAGCAGGACGGGGACGTCGCGGGCGCCCGGGCGTCCTACCGGGCGGCGGCCCGTCGCACCACGAGCGTTCCCGAGCAGCGCTACCTCGAGGCCCGCGCCGCCCGCCTCCCCGGCGACGCCTGACGATCCGCCTCTGATCGAACATCGTGCGGTGACGTAGGTATGCGTGCAGTACGCGCATACCTGCGTCACCGTACGGTGTTCGGTTGGATCAGGCGGGCTTGCGGGGCTTGGACCACTCGGCCTTGTGCAGGCGCTTGGCCGCCTGGTACGCGACCAGCGCCTCGGGCGAGTCGACGTTCCCGAGCGTGGGATGCCAGGGCACGAGGTCCTGGGCGGTCGCGACGCCGTAGCGCAGCGCGAGCACGGAGCCCAGCGACTTCACCTTCATCTCACCGAAACCCGGCAGCGCCGCGAGGTTCGCGCGCAGCTCCGCCGGTGTCGTCGCGTCCGTCCACACGCGGGCGGCGTCCCCGTCGTAGCACTCGAGCAGGTGGACGGCGAGGTCGTGCACGCGCTGGGCCATCGCGCCGGGGAACCGGTGGACGGCGGGCTTCTCCCGGAAGACGGTCTCCAGGTCGGCGGCGGCGAGCGCCGCGGCGTCGAGCGATCCGACCCGCTCCCGGATGGCCAGGGGCCCGGCGAACGCCTTCTGGACCGTCACCTGCTGGTCGAGCACGAAGCCGACGAGCAGCGCCATCGGATCGTGCGCGTTCAGCGCGTTCGCGTCGTCGTCGGCGGTGAAGTACAGGCGGTCGGGCGCGGTCATCGTTCGTCTCCTCGTGGTGGCGGCGACCGGGCGCTGCTCTCTGTCGTCCGACCTGCTGACTCGTGCGCTGCCGGTGCTTACCTCGGACGTTGACCGCCGCCGCAGACCCTAACGCGCCCTTGCGAACCGGTCGAGATCAGCGTCGCTGAGCGAGGCTGATCTTGACCGGTTCGGGAAGGATGGAGGGGGTGGACGAGCCGCCGTCCGTGGACCACCGGGGACCCACGAATTCCTTACCGTTTCCACACGACCGGGCCCCACCATGGAGATCGCTGCGGAAGCGCTCTCAGCCACCCAGCGTCGCGGAAGCGCTCTCGACGCTGGGTTACTCACGCCTCGGTGAGCCCGGTACTCAGCGCAGGAGATCCGCCACGGCATCGATGCCGTCCCGGATCTGGCGCTCGGTGAGGTTGCCGAAGCCGAGCACGAGCCGGGCCGGGGCCGGCTCCTTCGACCAGCGGTGCACCGCCATCGGCCGCAATCCCACGGAGCGGGCGCGGGCAGCGGCGACGATCCCCGCCTCCTCAGCGCCCATGGGCAGTTCGGCGACGGCGTGGAACCCGGCGCTCAGGCCGCTGAGCCGGACCGCGGGTGCGCGGTCGCGCAGCGCCTCCACGAGCACGCGCCGCCGGCCGGCGTAGACGCCGCGCATCGCGCGCAGGTGCCGGTCGTAGCGGCCGGACTGCAGCAGGGCGGCCAGCGCGAGCTGGTCGAGGACGGGGCTGCCCCGGTCGTGCAGCTCCTTCTCGTGGGCGACGGCCTCCACGAGCGCGGCGGGACAGACGATCCAGCCCAGGCGCAGCCCGGGAGCCAGCGACTTGCTGACCGAGCCGATCGACGCCACCCGCTCCGGGGCCAGTCCCTGGAGCGACCCGACGGGGTCGCGGTCGTAGCGGAACTCGGCGTCGTAGTCGTCCTCCACCACCGTCGCGCCGTGCGCGTGGGCCCACGCCAGCAGCGCTCGCCGGCGCTCGGGAGCGAGGACGACGCCGGTGGGCGCCTGGTGGGCGGGCGTGACGATCGCCGCGCGGGCCCCGCACTCCTCCAGCGCGGCGACGTCGATGCCGCCCGCGTCGACGGGGACGGGGACGGCCTCCAGCCCGGCGCGGCCCGTGTCCTCGGCCAGGTGGGGATCGCCCGGGTCCTCGCAGGCGACGCGGCGCACCCCGCCGGCGGCGAGGGCGCGCAGCACGAGCCCCAGCCCCTGCGCGAAGCCGGTGCAGACGACGATGCGCCCGGGATCGACGTCCATTCCCCGCACGCGGCGCAGGTATCCGGCGAGCACGTCGCGCAGGACGGCGCTGCCGCGCGGGTCGCCGTAGCCGAGGTCCGCGGCGGGGGCGGTGCGGCACGCCTCGCGCACCGCCCACGCCCAGTCGCGCCGGGGGAACGTGCCCAGGTCGGGGAGGCCGGGCCGGAAGTCGATGCGCGGTCCGCCGGCCGACACGGTCGGATCCGCGCGCGGCGCGCTTCCGTTCGCGGGCGTGGCCAGACCGGCGACCGGCCCGCGCATCCCGCCCCCGGCACCCGCGGCCACGCGGGTCGCCGACCCGGACCGGGCGGTCAGGTACCCCTCGGCCTGGAGCTGGGCGTAGGCCTCGAGCACCAGTCCCCGCGAGATGCCCAGTTCGCGGGCCAGCACGCGGGAGGACGGCAGCCGCTCACCCGCCCGCAGCCGCTCGGTGCGGATGGCGTCGCGGAGGCCGCGCTCCAGCTGGGCGCGGAGCGGCTCGGTCCGTGACCGGTCCAGGGGCAGCAGCAGTCCCGGTCCCAAACCGGCCCAGTCCAGCGACATGGAATTGGACCTTAACGGTGAGCCGGTCGTGACGTACGTTGTGCCGATGAACGCCCGTGCCTGGGCCCTCTTCGCCGCGGTCTCCGTGGTGTGGGGCGTGCCGTACTTCTTCATCAAGGTCGCGCTGGACGAGGGTGTGCCGCCGACGTTCGTCGCCTGGTCGCGGATCGCGCTCGGCGCACTCGTGCTGTTGCCGCTGGCCCTGCGCGCGGGCGCGCTCCGCGGGCTGCGGGGGCGCGGGCTGGCCATCCTCGGGTACGCGGCATGCGAGATCGCGATCCCCTTCACGCTCATCACCCTCGGCGAGGAGCGGGTGTCCTCGTCGCTCACCGCGATCCTCATCGCGTCGATGCCCCTGATCGTCGCGCTGCTCGCCTTCCGGCTCACGCCGCAGGACCGGCCCGGTCCCCTGCGGATCGTCGGCCTCGTGGTCGGGCTCGGCGGCGTGGTGGCCCTGCTCGGCGTGGACGTGGCGGGCCAGTCGGACGAGCTGGTCGGGGCGGCGATGATCCTCGTGGCGACGGTGTCGTACGCGATCGCGCCGTTCATCATCGACCGGAAGCTGGCCGACGTCGATCCGCTCGGTCCGGTCACGGCGAGCCTCTGCGTCGCGGCGCTCGCATTGCTGCCGCTGGCGATCGCCGCCCCGCCCGACGCGGTTCCGTCACTCCAGGCGTTCGGGGCGATCGCGATGCTCGGCGTGGTCTGCACGGCCCTGGGGCTGGTGCTCTTCTTCATGCTCATCGCAACGGCGGGCCCGAGCCGCGCGAGCGTGATCACCTACGTCAACCCGCTGGTCGCGGTGGCGTTGGGCGCCGCGGTCCTGGACGAGCAGCTCAGCGTGGCCACGGGGGTCGGCCTCGTCCTGATCCTGCTCGGCTCGTGGCTGTCCACGTTGCGCCGCCGCGTGCCCGATCCGGCAGTCGTGCCCGTCTAGTCCGGCGGGCCGGAGCGGGCGAGGATCCGATCCTCGTCGAACGATTCCGGCAGGGAGGTCGGCAGGCCGAAGTCCGGGAAGATCGCCGGCTCGACGAAGCCGCAGATCTCCTCGATCCGCTCGCCGCGCAGCGTGAGGACCTGCAGGACGGTGGGCAGGAACGCCCCGCGCTCCGGCACCCAGCTGTAGGTGCCGAACGCGAGCTGACCGCTGGCGACGGTGGGCACGGTCCGCACGCGCCGGCGGCCCTCGGAGTCGTAGACCCTGCCGGAGAAGGCCCAGTCGCGCAGGAACACGACGATGCCGGGGCCGCGGTACCAGGTGGGCATCGGCGGCATGGTCAGTGCCGCGTCCTCGGTGAGCATGGACACGACCGCGTCGACGTCCCCTCGCTCCCACGCGTCCACGTAGCCGGCGACGATGGCCTCGACCGCGGCGTCGCCGAGCTGGCGCAGCGTCTGCTGCTGGCTGCGATCGGGTAGGCGCGTCTCCAGCGTCTTGCGCGCCCGTTGCAGGGCGCTGTTGACGCCGGTCTCCGTGGTGTCGAGGATCTCGCCGGTCTCCCGCGCCGAGAACCCCAGGACCTCGCGGAGGATGAGCACCGCGCGCTGGCTGGCCGGAAGGTGCTGCAGGGCGGCGACGAACGCCAGCTCCACGCTCTCCCGGGCCTCGTAACGCGCCTCGGGCCCGGCGAGGCCGCTGACGATGCCCAGCGGCCCGTCGGGGAACGGCTCGATCCACACCGATTCGACGAGCGGCGTTCCGGGACCGAGGTGTGGATCGGCCTCGGGGCCGTGGTCCAGCGGGACCACGCGCTTGGGCCGCTTGCCCATCAGGTCCAGGCAGGTGTTGGTGGCGATGCGGTAGAGCCAGCTGCGCAGCGAGCTGCGGCCGGCGAAGCGGGGGAGGGCGCGCCACGCCCGCAGCAGCGCGTCCTGGAGGGCGTCCTCGGCGTCGTGGAGGGAGCCGAGCATCCGGTAGCAGTGGGCTTGGAGTTCGCCCCGCAGTGGCTCGACGAGCTGCTGGTAGGCGACCTCGTCGCCGGTGCGGGCGGCGTCGAGCAGGATGCGTTCGCGGGCGCTGGTGACGACGGCGGCCATGGCCCGACGATAGCTCGTCGGGCGGCCGGGCCCGCGCGAACCGGCGCGCCGGCCGTCGTCCGAAGGTCGTACACGCGGCGACCTCGGGATGACGCCGGCCGGGCGGGCGGGGCCTACCGTCGAGCGTCGACGTCCCCGACCCCGAGGAGCCCCGCCCGCATGTCCGCTCGTCTCCGTCGTCTCCTGTCCGTCCTCGTCGTGCTCGCCCTCGGCGCGGCGCTGCCCGCGACCGCCGCCGCGGCCGGGCGCGTCTGGACCGACGGCACGACCCTGCGCGTCGTCGAGGCGGTGCCGGGGGAGACCAACGCGACCACCGTCGCGGTGCAGGAGGAGGGGACCGTGGAGGTCTCCGACTTCGGCACGGTCGACCCGGGCGCTGGCTGCACGGCGAGCGAGCGCGAGCCGAGCACGGCGCTGTGCCCGATGCCCGCGGGTGGGATCGTGGTGGCGCTCGGCGGCGGGAACGACACCTTCGGCACCTATTTCTCGCCCGTCGTCCCGCCCTTCGCGGACGGCTTCCTGCGCGTGGAGCTGGGCGATGGCGACGACGCGTTCCACGGTGGAGACGCGGCCGAGGTCGTGGACGGCGGGCCCGGGATCGACACGCTCGACGGCCGGGGCGGCGCGGACGTGCTCGACGGCGGGCCCGGGGACGACACGCTGGACGGCGGCGAGGGCGGCGACGTCCTGCGCGGTGGCGACGGCGGGGACACGATCCGGGCCGATCCGCACAGCGACCGCGGCGTCTTCGCCGACGCCATCGACGGTGGCCCGGGCGTCGACGTCCTGGAGGACTACAAGAGCGCCGGCGGCGAGGGCAGCGCCCCGCCGATCACCGTGACCCTCGACGACCTGGCCAACGACGGGCGGGCCGGCGAGCACGACGACGTGCGAAGCGTCGAGCGCATCGTGTCCTGGAGCGCCGGCACGTTCGTGGGCGACGACGGCCCCAACGCGTTCGTGGCGCCCGAGGTCGGCCTGGCCGGCCGCTACACCGGCGCAGGCGGCGATGACCGGCTGCTCGCGGGCGACGCGTCCGGCGACGTGCTCGACGGCGGCCCGGGGGACGACGATCTCTCCGGCGGCTTCGGCGACGACACCCTCACCGGTGGGCCCGGCCGGGACGTGATCTCCGGCGACCGGCCCGCCCGTTGCAACGAGCACCACTGCGACGTCGGCGGCGGCTCCGGCAACGACACGATCGAGGCGCGGGACGGCGAGGCGGACAGCATCACCTGCGGTCCGGGGACCGACGTGGTGCGGGCCGACGCCGCGGACGTCGTGGCCGCCGACTGCGAGCGGGTCGAGCGGACGCCGGTGCCGGGCCCGCACGAGCCAGACGATGATCAGCCCGGGAAGAAGCCGGTCGCCGCGCTCTCCGGCTCCGCGCGCCTGCGGACGGTCCTGAAGTCGGGCGCCACGGTGAAGGTCACCGGGGCCGTTGCGGGGCGCCGGGTGAGCGTCGCGTTCGTCCTCTCTGCGTCCGTCGCCCGCAAGCACGGCCTCACCCGTGGCAAGAGGGCGGTCACCGTCGCCACCGGCACGGCCGAGGCGACGAAGGCGGGGACGGCCACGGTGCGGGTGCGGTTCACGAGGATCGCCCGCGCGCGGCTTGCCAAGGCGAAGTCGGTCCCGGTGTCGGTGCAGGCGACCGGGGCCAAGACGCGGACCGTCACGTTCCGGCGCTAGGCGGCCCGCTCGCGGGCCCGGCCACGCCGTCCAGGAGGAGCGAGACGACGGCGGGCCCGGCCTGCTCGGGCGGCCAGCCGTGGCCGACGCGCATGTGCCGGTAGGTCCAGCCCACCGCGTTGAACAGCAGCGTGGCGGTGGCGGGCACGTCGTCCACCCGCAGGGTCCCGTCCCGCGCCCCGTCGGTGAGGATCCGTTGCAGCCCGTCGGTGAACGCGCCGCGGGTCAGGACCGGACCGTCGCCCGCCTCGTGGAACACGTGGTCGGTGGCGTCGGCCAGCGCGTCGAGCAGCGTGAGGTAGCGCTCGTTGACCGCGCACAGCCGTTCCAGCGCCAGGCCGAGCCGCTGGCGGCCCGTGCCGGCGTGGGTCAGCGCGGGGAGGACGGCGTCGCGGTGGGCGTCCTCCAGGACGGTCGCGAGCCCGGCGAGCACCTGCTCCCGTCCGATCCCCCGGCGGTGCAGCGTCATGCGCGTGACCCCGGCGGCCCGGGCCAGCTCGTCGGTCGTCACGTCGGGCCAGCGCCGCAGCCGCAGCGCGTGGCGGATCCGTTCCAGCTCGTCGGCGGAGAGGCGGGGCTCAGGCATCGATCGTCACCGCGGCGGCCCAACGGCCGTTGCGCCGCGACACGTCCACCGGGAGGTCGAAGCAGGCGGACACCGCGGCGGACGTGAGGACGTCGGCGACGGGGCCCTGGGCCAGCACGCGCCCTCCGGCGAGCAGCAGGGCGTGGGTGGACGAGGGCGGGATCTCCTCCAGGTGGTGGGTGACGGTCACGGTCGCGAGCGCGGGGCGGTCGCGGGCCAGCGCGCTCAGCGCCAGGACGAGGCGCTCGCGGGACGGCAGGTCCAGCCCGGAGGTCGGCTCGTCGAGCAGCAGCAGGTCCGGATCGCTCATCAGGGCGCGGGCGAGCAGCACCCGCTGGCGCTCCCCCTGCGAGCAGTCCTCGAACCGGCGTTCGCTCAGGGCCTGGGCGCCGACGAGCTCGAGCAGGGCGTGGGCGCGGTCCTCGTGGCGGGTCTGGAGCCGGCGGCGTTGCAGGGCGATGCTCGAGAACGCGCCGGTGAGCACGGTGGCCTGCACGGTGTTCGTGCCGCGCAGCGCCCGGGCCACCCGCGCGTCCACGAAGCCGATGCGCTCGCGCAGGTCGCGTGTGTCGACGGCGCCGAGCCGGTGGCCGAGCACGTCGACGGTGCCGGACGACGGGTGGGAGGTCGCGCCGGCGAGGTGCAGGAGCGTGGTCTTCCCGGCGCCGTTGGGTCCGAGGACGACCCAGTGCTCGCGCGGGCCGACGGTCCAGCTCACGTCGTCGAGGAGGAGCAGTGGCCGGCCGAGCGCCTCGGACCACCGGCGCACGGTGACGCCGGCGGTGACGACGGCCGGTGGGGAAGGCGGGCCGTCGGCCGGCGCGTGGAGCGCGGAGCCGAGCGGGGTCGAGAAGGCAGACGTATCGGTCACGTTACGTCAGCGTATCACCGAGGCCGGCTGGCGGATCGCGGCTCAGCCGATCCCGATCCCGCCGTCCGCAGCCGTCGGCCGTCGCCGGGCGAGGATCGTCCACACGAGGATCGCGGCGGCGAGCAGGAGTCCGGCCCCGAGGACGATGGCGGGGCCGACGAAGATGCCGATGAGGTCGTCGAAGAGGTTGGTGCCCACGGCGATCTCGCCGTCGGGGTCGGCGACCACGATGCGGTAGGACCCCTGCGCGGAGGCGGTGAACTTCCCGACCGCCCGGCCCGAGTGGTCCGACGTGTCGTAGGTGAGCGAGCCGCTCCCGTAGGGCAGGACGGTCACCGTGGATCCGCCCGGTGCGACCACCCGCACGCCGAGGCGGTCGAGCGGCAGCTTCGTGCCCTCCGTGTAGACGATCCGCTCGCCCGGGTGGTCGACGCGGAGGACCGCGGGTGCGGAGGCGGTCGCGCGGGCGTATCCGTCCGGCTGGCCGAGCGTGTCGACGAAGCGCGTGACGCCGAGCGCGGCGGCCGCGACGAAGGCGACGAGCGCGACGCCGCCCGCGATCCAGAAGCCGGTCCGGGAGCGTCGGCGCGGCGGCGCTCCGAACGCGGCGCTCGTGGCCTCGGCGCTCATGTCGTCTGCCTCATCCGGCGACCATATCCGCCAACGTCCCGCTCTGGGGCGGGTCAGGTTGGGATACTGCGCCCGTGACAGACTATACGCTGTGTGCAGACGAGCTCTCAGCCCCGACGATGGCGGCCGGATCGGCGCCGTTCCGTGCGCTCGTGGGCGGCCTGATCGCGGTCGACGCGCTGGCTTCGGCCCGGGTCGTCGTGGACGCGGCCGAGGCCCGCGCGGCCGCTGACGGGGACGTCGTCACCGCCATGGCCCTGCGCTGCGCCCGGGCGCAGATCGGCCACCGCGAGGGCCGGCTGGGCGACGCCGAGCGGGACGTCGCGCCGCTGCTGGCCCCGGACCGCGACCCGGCCCTCACCGTGCTGGAGCCGCTGGCGCGACGCACCCGCACGATGCTGCTGCGGGCGCGCGGCGACGCCGAGGGCGCCGGCCGGACGTTCGCGCCGCTGCGTCCGCTGGTCGGTCGGCACCCGCTGCTGCGCGGGCAGGAGGCCGCGCTCCTCCTGGACGCCGGCCGGGACGCCGAGGCCGCCGACGCGTTCCTGCTCGCGCTGGACGAGGACGGCGGCCACGGCATCGACAACCCCGCCGTCGCGCCGTGGCGCTCCGGGGCCGCTGTCGCGCTCGCCCGCCTGGGCGAGCGGGACCGCGCCGTGACGCTGGCCGCGGAGGAGGTCGCGCTGACGCGGCCGTTGGGGATCGCCCGGGCGTTGGGGCGGGCCTTGTCGGCCTGGGGCACCGCTCAGGGTGGGGAGGAGGGCCTGCGCGCTCATGCGGAAGCGGTCCTGGTGCTGGAGCGCTCGCCCGCTCGGATCTCGCTGCCGTACGCCCTGCTCGAGCAGGGCCGGGCGCTTCGCGCGGCCGGGCAGGCGGTGCCGGCCCGCCGGCCGCTCGGACGGGCCGGCCAACTGGCCGAGGAGCTGGGCCTGGCCGGCGTGCTCGCCGCGGTGGACGCGGAGCTCGGCGAGGCGGGCGGCCGGGCCCGCCGCCCCATGCGCCGCGGGGTGGCGTCCCTCACTCCCGCCGAGCGCCGCATCGCGACGCTGGTGGCCGAGGGCCGCACCAGCCCGGAGGTCGCGACCCGGCTGGGGATCGGCCGGCGCACCGTGGAGACGAGCCTGGAGAAGATCTTCCGCAAGCTCGACATCCACGCCCGGACCGAGCTGCGCGACGCGATGGCGGCGGACGACGGCTGAGCCGCCCGTTCGTCCACCCGCCGGCCCGCGCGGCGGTCGGCGTCAGGCGTCGCCGCCGTACACGTGCAGCGGCGCCGTGGCGTTGTAGTCCGTGCGCAACCGGCGGGCGCCGGAGGCGACGAAGTCGTAGTGCACCTCGTTCCGGCTCGCGGTGAACGACGGCATGGCGTCGAGCGGCACGGTGAGCTCGAACGGGAACTCCTGGCGCGAACCGCCCTCGACCTCGGTCTTGCCGCTGACCGCCAACCCCGCGATCGTCTCGTCGTCGTGGAGCCCGTCCTGGTCGCGGCGGTGGGACTGGATCTCCACCCGGACGTCGGTGAACTTCACGGTCTTGCCCGGCTTCACGACGAGCACGCCCGACACGGTGTCGCCCGGCCGCACGTGGCGGTCCGACAGCGTGATCTCCAGCTGGTCGTCCACGTCCGGCGCGGTGGCGGCGCGCGCGGCGCCGTTCTCCCGGGTCGATGCCACCACCACGCGGGCCTCGGCCTCCACGTCGCCCGCCAGCTTGCGGTCGATCACGGCGCGGACCTTCCAGCGCACGAGCTGGCCCGCGGTCGGCGGTGCGTCCTCGGGTACCCAGAGCTGGACGGAGCGCTCGCCGATGATGGCCGGCGTGGTCTCCAGCGGGTAGTCGATCGTCTGCACGACGACGTCCTCCGTGGTCGTCTCCACGATCGTGCGGGTCGTGTTGCTGTTGGAGGACGAGCCGGAGTGGTCGGTCTCGCGGCGCTCGTACCGGTACTCGTTGACGTAGAGGAGCTCGAGGCGCAGGCCGCGGACCTTGTCGTCCAGCTCGCCGGACACGACGACGGTGACGTCGAGGGAGCCGCCGGTGACGGTGGACGGCTCGGTGACGGAAACGGTGACGCGCGCGCCGCCGGAGGGAGAGGAGGACATGCGGCGATTCTCGCAGCGCCGGGCGGGCCGCTCCGGTGCGGCGCGTCGCCGCTCGCTCCAGACACGCGGAGAACCTCCCCGGCGCCCCGTCGCAGCGCCTAAGCTCGGCGTCCGATGACCGCGCTCCCGACCCGCACCCGCCGCCTCGCCGTCGCCGTGGCCGCCACGGCCGCCCTCGCCGGTGCGGTCGGTGCGAGCCCCGCCTCGGCGGCCTACGACCCCGCCGACCCCGCCCAGGCGGCCGCGTACGCGAGCGCCCTGCGCGCGGGGGCCGCCGCCTACCAGTTCGGGGTGCCGCTGCTGACGATGCAGCGGACGTTCGCCACCGCCACCAGCGCCACCGTACCCAACGGCCGCGGCGCGGGGCCGGTGAACCAGTTCAGCCACTTCGCGAAGCTCGCCGACGCGAAGGACCGCACGGTCGTGGCCCCCAACGCCGACACGCTCTACTCGAACCTGTGGCTCGACCTGCGCCGGCAACCGCAGGTCATCCACACGGTCGCGGGCGTCAAGCGGTTCCACGTGATCCCGCTGCTCTCGCCGTACGAGGAGAACTTCGCCAACATCGGGTCGCCGGCCGGCGCCCACCCCGACGGGGACTACCTGATCACCGGCCCGGGCTTCCGGGGCCGGACGCCGAAGGGGCTCACCCGCATCCGCTCGCCCTACGACCGTGTGTGGATCGTTGGGCGCACGGAGATCGACGGACCGAGCGACCTGAAGGCGACCCGGAAGGTGATGGAGGGCTACGTGGTCACCCCGCTGAACCGGTGGAACCCCCGGAAGCCGTACGCCTACCGGCCGCCCGCCCCGCAGCGGGTCGTGCGCAAGACGACGGCGGCGCACGTCCCCGGCACCGCGCCCGGTGAGGATCCCGCCACGTTCTTCGACGCGCTCGGCGACCAGCTGCGCCGGTTCCCGCCGACCGCCGCCGACGCGCCGGTCGTGGCGACGATGGCCTCGGTCGGCATCGGGCCGGGCCTCCATCCCACGCGGGACGGGAAGCTCACCGACGCGCAGCTGCAGGGGTTGCGCGACGCCGTGACCCAGGGGCCGGGCAAGCTCCAGAACGAGCTCGTCAAGCGGTACTTCGACGGATTCGACGCGCACAACGGCTGGCTCGTCACCGTGCTCGGCCACTACGGCACCGACTACCTGCTGCGGGCCATCGTCGACAAGGTCGGCCTCGGCGCGCCGCTGCCGCAGGTCGCGATGTACCCGACCACCCAGTTCGATCGCAACCGCGCACCGCTGACCGGTGCCCGCCGCTACGTGGTGCACTTCCCCAAGAGCGCGTTCCCGATCCCCGTCCGGTTCTTCTGGTCGCTGACCATGTACGACGCCGACAACTTCTTCGTCGTCAACCCGCTCGGCCGGTACCTGCTCAACGACCGGTCGAAGCTCACGTACAACGCGGACGGCTCGCTCGACGTGTACGTGCAGCCGACCGCGCCGTCCGCGGCCGCGCAGCAGCGCAACTGGCTGCCGTCGCCGGCGAGCGCGGCGTTCCACCTCACCATGCGGCTGTACGGCATGAGCGCCGCGGGCATAGAGGGCCTGGGCGCCGGCACCGGCTGGACACCGCCGACCATCCTGCCCTGCGACGACCCCACCAACGCGACCGCGACGGGGACGCCCTGCGCGAGTTGACGGCCGCGCACCGGACGTCCTCCACATTCCTCCCGAGGGGTGGGAGGAATGTGGAGAACGTCCGGCGGTGCGGCGGTTGATTCCGCGTTCGCGCCCGTGGGGCGTAGGGTGCGGGACATGGAAGACGACGAGATCCAGGCCCTGATCACCAGACTGGCTTGTCGGCATCGGTCCGGTGGCGTCGTGATCGAGCGCGCCGCGATCCTCGCCGAGGGCGCCGACTACACCGAGGTCGTGGAGTGGATCACCGCCCACGACGGCACCGCGGAGACGGCCGCGCCGCCGTCCGCCGGTCGCGGGCTGCACGCCGCGCGGGTCGAACGGGGCGACCCGTCGCAGACCCCGCTGCGCTTCGTCCTGCCCGCCGGCGCACTGGGGTAGCCCGGCCCCGGAGGACGACGTGAACACCGACGCCACCCTGGACACCGCTCGAGAGCTGGCCGCCGACCCGGCGGAGCTCCTCGTGCGGCTGCTGCGCTTCGACACGCGCAACCCGCCGGGCGACGAGCGGGCGCTGATGGACTTCCTCACCGGCCTGCTGCGGGCCAGCGGCCTGGAGGTGCGCACGGTCGCCGCGGACCCGGAGCGCCCGAACCTCATCGTCCGCTTGCCCGGCACGGGGGAGGCACCGCCACTGCTGCTGCACGCGCACGTCGACGTGGTCGGCGTGGAGGACCAGACGTGGACGCACGACCCGTTCTCCGGCGTGGTCGAGGGCGGCATGGTGTGGGGGCGCGGCGCACTGGACATGAAGGGCGGCGTGGCGATGCTCGTCGCCGCCGTGCTGCGCGCGGCGCAGGAGGGCATCCGCCCCCGCGGCGACGTGATCCTCGCGCTGATGGCCGACGAGGAGGTGAAGTCGGACCTCGGCGCCCGCTTCCTCGTCGAGCAGCACCCGGAGCTGTTCGCCGGCGTGCGCTACGCGATCGGCGAGTTCGGCGGCTTCACCCAGACGGTGGCCGGCCGCAGCTTCGCGATGATCCAGGTGAGCGAGAAGCGCCGCGTCACCGTGCGCATGAGCGCGCACGGCCCGGGCGGCCACGGATCTCTGGGGACGCCGAACGCCGCACTGCTGCAGCTCTCCAAGGCCATCGTGCGGCTCGAGCGACGGGGGCTGCCGATCCAGATCGATCCCGTGACCGAACGCATGGTCGCGGGCATCGCCGCGGAGCTGCCCCGAGCACAGGCGGCCGCGCTGAGCGGCCTGCTCCGGCCCCCGGCCACGCGCACGATCCTGCGCGCTCTCGGCGCCGCGGGCCGTAGCCTCGCCCCGCTGCTGGCCGACACCGCGGTGCCCACCGTGGCCCGCGCCGGGTCCGCGAGCAACGTCGTGCCCTCGACCGCCTCGGTCGTCCTCGACGGCCGCATCCTGCCGGGGAGCACCACCGACGGGTTCCTCGCCGCGCTGCGCAAGGTCAGCGGTCTCCGTGACCTGGAGGTGCTTGAGGAGGATCCGCCGGTCGGCCCGGTCGACTGGGGTCTGTACGCGCAGCTCGCCGGCCTGCTGCGCGTGGCGGATCCGGCGTCCACACCCGTCCCGATGCTGCTGGCCGGCGTCACCGACGGACGCTACTTCAGCCGCCTGGGCATCCAGCACTACGGCTTCCTGCCCATGCCGCTGCCGGCCGACCTGCACCTCCCGTCGTTGATCCACGCGGCCGACGAGCGCGTCCCGGCGGCCGCGATCGCCTTCGGCACCACCGTCGTCACCGACCTCCTGCGCCAGTACGGCTCGGCCCCCGCGTGAACCGGTCGATCTGGGCCCCGCTCAGCGACGGTCAGCTGGACCGGTTCGGACGGTGGTTGGTGCTGGCGGTCGCGGTCGTCCTCGCGGCCGTGCTCCCCGCGACGGCCGGCGCGATCGTGAACGGCGTGCCCGCGGACCGGGCCGCGTTCCCGTTCTACACCGTGGTCGGCGGCGGCACGCACTGCGGCGGCGCGCTGATCGCGCCCGACCGCGTGCTCACCGCCGCCCATTGCGTGGTCACGCTCGAGGGCGCCCGCGTGGTCTGGGTCGGGCCCGCCGACGAGCGGCGCACCGTGACCCACGTCGCCCAGCATCCCGAGTACGTGAAGTACGAGCGGGGACCGGGCGGAGGGTTCGGCCTGTACCCGGCCGACCTGATGGTGCTCCAGCTGGACCGGCCCGTCACGGACGTCGCTCCGCTCCCGATCGCCGCCCCCGCCGACGGGCTCACCGCGCCGGGGCAGGTGACGACCGTCATCGGTCGCGGCGTGCCGTTCACGGGCCAGGAGCCGCGTGACCTGATCTTCCGCTCCGCGTCGATGACGCTCGTGCCCGATGCGCGATGCGGCAGCGTGATCGGCGGTGAGCTCAAGCAGTCCTGGTCGCTGTGCGCTCTGGATCCCCGGGGGATCACCGATCCGAAGGGCCCCAAGCCGTTCATGAGCACGTGCCACGGGGACAGCGGCGGCCCTCTGCTGGCGGCGAAGGACGGGGTGACCTACACACTGGGCACGGTCAGCGGTGCCGAGGAGTGCGGCGGCACGACCGGGGACGTGTTCGGCGACGCGGTGGTGGGCCGGGGCTTCGCGCTGGCTCCCGCTCCGCGATGGGCGCCGTACGCGGCCGCCCGGCCGGTGCTGCGCGGGCGGGCGCGGGCGGGCGGGAAGCTGCGCTGCGACGTGGCCTGGATCGACCCGCCGCGCAGCACGATCTACGAGCTGACCGTCGGCCGGGGGCTCGAGACGGTCGAGCGCTCGTCGAGTCGGGCGACGTTCCGCGTCCGCGAGCAGGAGCGGGGCCGGCCGGTCTCCTGCCGGGTCATCGCCTTCACCGGTGGGGGCTCCTTCGTCACGAAGCGGTCGAAGCTGGTCCGCATCGCCCGCTGAGCGTCCGCCCGGCGTGAACCGGTCAAGCTGAGCCTCGCTCAGCGACGGTCAGGTTGACCGGTTCAGACGCCGCCGTGAGACGGATCTGACACTTGTCCCCGGTCGGGGGTCGTCCTACCTTGCAGCCGTGGGCTTCCTGCGCAACGTCGTCACGGCGTTCAAGCCGTCGAACATCTCCCGTGGACTGGACGCCGCGCGTCACCCGCAGAGCCAGGCGGAGATCGAGGCGTCGCTCGTCCACCTCTCCCCGGAGCAGCGTGCCGCGTACGACGCGAACATGGTCCGGGTCCGCCAGGCCGAGGCCGAGTCGCAGGCGTCCTACGAGGAGGCCCGCGCGATCTCCGAGCAGACGCGCGTGCTGGAGGGCCCGGCCGGCCGCTACCTCCACGGGATGGGGATCGCCGACGCGCCGTCCCCCGAGGAGATCCAGGCCCGGATGATGACCCAGGGCGTGCTGCCCACGGTCAAGGAGCTGCGCGCCTCCCGCAAGGGCGAGTTCAAGCAGGGTGTGCGCCAGTCGTTCGGCATCCAGGAGGTCGAGCAGGCCAAGGACCCGGCCGAGCGCGCGGAGATCTCGGCCCGGGAGCGCGCCGAGCGCGCCGCGGCGCGGGCGCCGTACCGGTCCCCGCACGCCGTCCCGGTGACGATCAGCCGGCTGGCCACGCGCGGGCGCACGCAACTCGCCGAGGTGCTGACCCACCTGCACGAGTCCGGATTGGCCGCGCGGCCCGATCACGTCTTCGGCGTCTATCGCGTGCCCGACCGGATCAGCGGGCCGGTCACCCCGCACTCCGAGCAGGGTCGCGTGGTCGAATGGGACGTCGTCCACCTGGCGGACGTCGCTGCCGCCTCCCACCCCGGCCCACCGGTCCCGTCCCTCGTCGCCACGGCGTTCCGCGGCGCCGAGCAGTGGGTCGCGCGCCGGCTCGGTGAGCCGTCGGTTCTCGACGAGGACGTCGCGCTCGCGTTCTGCCAGGCGGCGGGCATCGGGCCCGAGCGCTGCGTCGGCCTGGCGCGCATCTCCGAGTTCCGGTCGCTCCAGGGGGACGGAAGCGACGACGGGGCCGGCCACCTCCACGCGCTCGTGCAGGGCGTGGTGGCGATCCACCCCGAGGACGCCACCGGCGCGTTCGAGCGCTTCCGCGCCGCCGCTCCGATCGCCCTGCCTCTCGGCCCGCCCGCCGGCGGCGACGTCCACGTCGAGGTGCTGAACTGGGAGGCGATCGGCCGCGCCGTCCACCTCGAGGTGCACCACCCGCCGCCGGCTCCGTCGCCGTTCCCGTACCTGCCGGCCACGCCGCAGGAGCTGCTGCGCTCCTACCTCGAGGTCGTCGGGCTGCACCCGTCGGACTGCTACAGCGCGCAGGCCACCGTGGACCGTCCGTTCCCGCTGATCCAGGGCGGCTTCTTCTCCACCAACGTCGGCCCCAAGCAGCCCTGTGCCGACGGGAAGGAGCGCATGCGCACCCACGGCTGCGAGGAGGTCGTCGTGGTCTACCGCGACCGGCCCGAGTACGTCGCGGGGCGCGAGCGCTGGGCCGCCTACGCGTCGGACGTGCTCCAGGCCCGGCTGCACAACGGCCTCAGCCTGCGCCCGCCGCTGTCGCTCGGACCGCAGATCTCCGAGCTGCCCCGGGTCCTGCGGCCCGTCGCGCACGTGTCCGACGCGATCGATTGGTTCGAGACGTGGGGCGTCGAGGAGCTCCCGGCCTACCGCTACTGCTGGCCGGCGATCGACCAGGCCGGATGAGCACCGGCTGGAGCAACCCGGACGTCACGCCGGTCGGCGGTGAGCCGGGGTCCCGGGCCGACGCCGATCGTCCGCTCTCGCGGCCGCCCGGGGAGGACCCGTTCGGGAGCCGGCCTTCGCGGGTGCGTCGTGGCTGGGTGCGGGTCGTGCTCGGCGCGCTGCTCGCGGTCGGCGGCGTGCTGGCGCTGGGCTACGGGATCGTCGAGGCGGTGCGCGCCGGCAACGCGATCACCGACGACGCCGTCGCGCGCGGCACCGTGCGCGAGGGCGGCGGTCAGGAAGCGACGTTCGTGGTCCCCGACCGGGAGGACCGCGAGTACACGGTCTACCTGCAGTTCAGCGGGGTCTTCTCCAACGACGAGGACGAGGATCTGACGGTGCGCGACACCCGCTGCGTGGCGACGACCTCGACCGGGGAGCGGGTCGCGTTCGGCGGCAACCGCCAGGACGTCGCCGCGACCATCGGCGGCAGCGCCTCCGTCAACCACTTCGCCGCCCCGGCGGGGCCCACCGTCGTGCGCTGCGGCTACGGCGACGGCACCCGCTCCTCGCGGGTGCGCCGCCCGGACTCCATCGGCTTCGTGGTCACGCCCGGCACGCCGAGCCTGGCCGGCGACGGCGTGCTCTACATCTTCGGGGGCGTCGGCGCGAACCTGCTCGGGGGCTTCCTGTTCTGGTCGGGCTGGCGCCGGCGCCGTCCGGTGTGAGCGTCAGCGCCGGTGCTTCGCCGGCTTCACCGCCCGCCACTTGCTCGCGTTGCCGGCGCGATCGAACACGCGGACCCACTTCGCCTTCGACGCGCTCTTGAGCACGATCGCGCGCTTGTAGGTCACGGTGCTCGCGTGCTTGGCGCTCCGGGTCGGGGCCAGCTGCAGCCGCTTGACGCCCGACAGCTTGTCCTTGGCCGTCACCCGCAGCGTGTAACGGCCCTTCTTCGTGCTCGCGGCCAGCGCGGCGGTGACGCCCCGAGCCGAGGAGGACCGGGCGATCGTCGCCGCCGACGTGGTCGGCGCGGTCTGGTCGAGGATGATGTCGTCGCTCAGCGTCAGGTTGTTGTCGAACCCGGTGCCGACGAAGCGCACGTAGACCGTCTTGGGCAGCCGTTCGCTGCCGCTCGCCTTCAGGGTGAAGGCGTACTTGCAGGTGCCGACCAGGGGCTTGGCGACCGCGGTGGTGAAGCCGCCGTCGTTGGACAGCAGGACCTGGCTGGCACCGGCCGGGGCGTGGACGGTGACCGTCACGTCGGCGTCGTTGGTGTAGCCGTCGGCACCGTTGATGCTGGCCCCGACGGGGCCGTTGCACGTCGCGGGGGCCGGGGGACTCGGGGTGACCGAGGCGGAAGAGGCGTTGCCCGTGCCCGCGCTGTTCGTCGCGGTGACCGCGCAGGTGATCGGGTGGCCGGCGTCGGCGGCGGTCACCACGTAGGTCTGGCCGGAGCCGACCGTCGTCCCGTCGCGCTTCCACACGAACGCGTAGGTGGGGGATCCGGTCCAGGTCCCCGGCTGACAGCTCAGCGTCTGGCCGGGAGCGGCGGTGCCGGAGATCGCTGGCGCCGCCGTGTTGACCGGGGCCGTGACCATGGGGTCCGGCCCGCCGCCCGTGGGCGTCGAGGCGTCGGCGGCCCAGTAGGTGTAGCCGCCGCTGTCCCACCGCTGCACGCGTGCGTTGCCGTAGTCGGCGAGGAAGAGGTTGTTCGCCAGCCCGCCCCCCTCCTGCTTGTGCTGAGCCAGCGCCGTCGGCGCGTTCACCGCTCCGAGGGACGAACCCGGAGCGGGTCCGTGCCCGAGCGTCCGGAAGAGCTCGTAGCCCGAGTTGTAGAGCGTGATCGCGTTGTTCGCGGCGTCAGCGACCGTGAGCGGTCCGCTGGTGTCGGCGCTCACGCCTGTGGGGATGGGCGTACTTCCGCCGTCCGGTGTCGCCAGGGTCAGCACGTGCGTCGCAGCGGCCCCGGACGCGAAGCTGCTCGCTTTGAAGGTGAGCACCTGGTTCGCGTCGGGGATGGCCACGTAGACCTCGTCCTGCGCCGGCCCGTAGGCGACGCCGCGCGGGACGTCGGGCAGGGTGGTGCTGACGAACCCTCCGCCGTCACGGTCGAACCGCTCGAGCACCGGGGAGCAGTTGAGCCCGACGAACACCGACGTGGACGTGACGACGAACCCGCCGTACCGGTTGGCGTCCTTGGGGTAGTTGCCGTTGCCCGCGCACGTGTTGAGGCTGAAGCCCGAGAGGTACGTGCCGGTCGGCGAGTACCGCGCCACCGAGGAGGGCGACAGGATCCACACGTCGTCGGAGGGATCGACGCTGATCGCCACCACCGGGTTGGTCTGGGACGCCCAGCTCGGCAGCGCGGCGCCGTTGACGTCGATGCGCTGGATCGTGGGCGAGTCGGCGAAGCCCACGTAGGACGTGCCGTTGGACGCCTGGCCGATGGCGCTTGGTCCGCCCGCGAGAGCAGAGGCCGCCGAGGCGGCGAGGATGGTCGCGACGAGCATGCCCGTACCGGCGATGCGTCGTGCGAGACGGGTGCGGGTACGACCCCGTTGCGTGGCCCGCTGAGTCTGCATTTGGTGATCCTTGTGTCGTTGCCGGAGTACTCCGGCTCCTTCCGCGCTTCCCGCTGGAGGCTACGGACAAACCCACGTGGGCACGCCAGCCTGGCGCGCCGGGCCTCAGGCGGCGGGGACGGTGGGGATCTTCGTGAGTCCCGCGTAGCCGGCCAGGTAGGCGGTGACGTCGTCGGGGCCGGCGGGGCCGGACTGGTCGCAGTCCACCGGGCCGAGCAGCGGGTTGACCCCGGCGGGGATCGACGCGACGGTGCCGCTGCGCACCGACACCGTGCCGCGCACCTTGCCGGCCGTGCAGGTCGGGACGTTGAGGTTCTGGACCGTTCCGCGCTCGAGCTTCGCGCGGTTCTTGGCCACCCACGCCATCGTCTGGGCGACGGATCCCGCGAAGTCCTTGGGGTCGGACAGGCCCTGGCTGGTCGCGAGCGCGGGGATGCCCCGCTGGGCGGCGGCCCGGGCGGCGCCGACGGTGCCGGAGAGGTTCACGAACGGGCCGACGTTGGCGCCGTCGTTGATGCCGGAGACGACGAGGTCGACCTGGGCGGGCTTGACCACCTTGGCCAGCGCGTAGCGGATGCTGTCGGCCGGGAAGCCGGTGACCGCGATGGCCTGGAAGCCGCTCTTGGTCGTCGTCCGCTTCACGGTGAGCGCGGTGGCGGCGCCGGGCGTGACCTTGCCGCCGGTGCCGCTCTGGTTCTCCAGCGGGGCGACGACCGTGACCTTGACGTCCTTGCGCGCGCTGAGCGCTCGCACGATCGCGTCGATCCCCGGGGCCTTCACGCCGTCGTCGTTGCTGACGAGCACGCGCAGCGGGGCCGGCTTCTTCTTGGCCGCGTGCGCGGGGGAGGGCGCGGACGCGAACAGCACGAAGCCGAGGCCGAGCAGGAGGGCGAGGGCGGCGGGGCGGGGGAGCATGGCCGGCGACGATAGGCGCCGGCGCGCCGCGAATGGTGAACCGCGTGTGATCGCCGCTACGCCGGTGCGGGCGGGGCGCGAGGGCCGCCCGCACCCCGGCCCCGGCGCCAGCGGCGCATCCGCCGGATCAGCCGCCACACGATCCACGCGAGCACGACGATCAGCAGCGCGGCGATGATCGGGGCGAGGATGGCGAGGATCGACAGGACGCCGGAGAACACGTCCTCGATCAGCGAGACGACCGGGTTGCCCGTCCCGGCGGTGCCGGCCGTCACGAAGGGCCGTAGCGCCAGCCGGCTGCCGTGCGCGGTCTCCGCCGCGATCAGGCCGATCACCGTCACCGCCTCGGGCGAGACGTCGAGCGACTCGGTGGCGCCCAGGCCCGAGAGGATCCCGGTGGCGGGGGCGATCACCGTGCCGATCGCGTGCAGCACGTGGTCGACGGTGGCGATCTTGTCGCCGACGAAGTCGAGGATGCTCACCCCGGTCAGGCCGAGCAGCACGGTGGTGTGCGTCAGCTGCTGCCACTGTCCGTCGAGGTCGATCAGGCCCGTGTACCGCGCCAGCAGCCCGACCGCGAGCAGGGGGAACCAGGCGTTGAGGCCCGCCGCGGTCGCGAGCCCGAAGGCGGTGAGGTAGCCCGCGACGTCCACGGCGGGCTACCGGATCAGACCGCGGCGGTGCGGTCGAACGTCTCCAGCAGGCGGCGCAGCCCGGCAGCGAACAGCTCCTCGTCGCGGTCCGGGTCGGCGGCCGACAGGTCGACCATCGCGTCGAGCTGGGCGCGGACCTCGGGGCTGGCCAGGAACTGCGCGGCCGGGGTGTCGAGCGAGTGGTAGCGCCCGGTCGGGTGGCGGTCGCCGGCGTCCTCGGTGGCGATGCGCCGCAGGGCGGCGAACATCGACGCGCCGGCGGTGAACGACGAGTAGGCGTGGAACGCGGCGCCGGCCTCCTCGCCGTCGAGCCCCATCCGCTCCAGCGCGTTGCCGACGAGGGCGAGCGTGGCCGACTGCAGCTCGGTGGTGTCGGGCACGCCGGCCATGTACGGGGCGATGCGGTGGTGGCGGCCCCAGACCCGCCGGGTGGCGATGCCCGCGGCGACCAGCATGTCGACCGGGGGCGCCTCGAGCGGATGCTCCTGCAGCCCCGCGAACTCGGTGGTCACCTCGGCCCAGACCAGGTCGACGGCGGCCTCCACGATCGCGTCGCGGGACGCGAAGTGGTGGTAGATCGCCGACGGCTTCACCTTGAGGCCCGCCGCGAGGCCGCGGATGCTGGGCTCGGTGCCCGCGTCGAACTGCCGCAGCGCCTCGGCGGCGATCTCGGCGGGGACGAGGTGGGTGTCGCGACCGGCCGCGAGGCGGGTCACGACCCCACCTCGCGGTCAGAAACTCGTGGAACGGGACCGTGTGGAGAACTGGACGTCATTCTCAACACCGTATCCAACGGTCAGGAGAGGCCTCCCGTGGCGTCCCGCTTCTCCTGCTCGCCGTCGTCGAAGCGCTTGGAGAACATCGCCTGGATCTCCTCCAGCGT
>Ga0247758_1000802_pt1 | contig 26839 bp, 4 predicted proteins | sample UWRJL156409C4_FD_180950 | JGI IMG/M metagenome (GOLD analysis project Ga0247758, IMG submission 180950) | Plant litter microbial communities from Arlington Agricultural Research Station in Wisconsin, United States - UWRJ-L156-409C-4 | ecosystem: Environmental > Terrestrial > Plant litter >... | reverse complement strand
CACCACTGACACAATGCACTAGCTAACAGCCACAGACTCCCCACCTAAGTAATAACTAAACGAAGCCTAGTGTATGCACGTTCCACCAGCCCACTAGCCACCACCACTGCCACAGTGCACTGGCTAAAAGCCACAGACTCCCCACCTAAGCAAAAACTAAATGCAGCCCAGTGTATGCACGTTCCACCAGCCCACTAGCCACCACCACTGCCACAGTGCACTGGCTAAAAGCTACAGACTCCCCACCTAAGTAAAAACTAAACGCAGCTTAGTGTATACACGTTCCACTAGCCTATTAGCCATTACCATTGCTACAGTGTACTGGCTAATAGCTATAGATTCCCCACCTACATAAAAACCAAATATACCTTTAGGTATGTATATTCTAACCCTATTATAACTAATACTAACATATATAACTATTATTAATATTAGTATATAACCACTATAATACACCACTTTTATAAAACATTATTATTATTATTAATAACTATAATTATTATTATAATATATATAGAACTACCTTTTATAATCTAATACTTTAAAAGGTGAGGGTTAATAAACTACAGCACTTTAAACCAGCTGGTTTACTATAGGGCATTTAAAGGAAAAAGAGTCTTTAAATACAAGCTAAACTAGTATATTAGTTAAATAAAAGGTAAGTGCAGATTTTAAGATTCCCAACGTTTTATATAAAGCAGATATTAATCTTAAAAGGTCTTCTTCTCCAGCTAAATTATAAATAACTTAAGAGCCGCAAAGGTAATTAATATAGATTATAGAACATTAAGATTTAACTTATTAAAACATTTAATAAAAGATGGGATTATTTTAATAATAATATGTATAAGGATTATAATGGGATAGCTAATTTATATATGTAAGAAAGTGTCTTCCTAATACAGGAAGGTTAAACGACCCTACAGGCCGTTATTTAAGCCGGCACCGCCTGATAAAACCCTATTACGACCTGCACCCGACACAGGCCTCGAGAGGACTGGCGTGGGTTAAGAAAGAACGTATGGCAGGACGCTAACAGGTAGGGGGCGTTCCGAAGACAGCTTATTAAGCTAATACTCCTAGACAGGGGGGGTTTAATGTCACTGTAGGTCGTTGTCACTATAATGCACAGAGGTGAGTCTGAACAGTAAGATATAAATGAATAATTAAATATTAGCGTGAGGAACTAAAGTCCCTTACAGTAGTTATAAGCATAATTATAACTATTTATACTAACTAACTAAAAGGTACCTTATACCTTAATCACTGTGCTTACTTAACACGAGGAGTGATTACAGTGATCAGAATGCCTTTAATCACTGTGATTACCGTGCTCTTAACAAGATCAGAGTGATCATTTAACGATTAGTTATAAGAGCTTTAAGTCTTTACACCCCTGGCCCAGTACGCAGTACCGTACGTACCGCCTTTCTACACTGTTCCTTCTACGGGGGATTTATCAGGCTGCCCCAGCCTAAGCGACGGCCTACAGGGTCGTTACACAATTCCCCCTCTTTAACGTTCTTTTTCCATAAAAAATTACTTGTACGTTCCTCCTTTTCTTCACCAGTTATTATGTCGTCTAACTAGGTAACTAAGAACAGGAGAAACGCAGCGCCCTTATCGACTAAACGCCGCATTATTAATACTAAGTTTATTCTTACTTTCAGGATTGTCATACCTGTAAAGTGCAGTCGCTACTGCCACCTAAACCTACCAGACTGTAAGGTAACCAGTAAGAGTGAGTTATATAGCTACTGTGTAACGGCTAGTGGGATTGCATACTCGTCTTATAACGTTCACGGAAACAACCTGTCTATCCTACGCGGGGTTCTAGACAAAAAGAAACGTCTTAACGCCAAAGAGCGTAAAACCGCTCTCCTTCTCCACGACACGGCTTCTAAGCTCCTACACCTTAAGGACTAATAGAAGGGACTAGCGTAACGGGTAGACGAACTTTTTAGCTACGAGTTTGACATTATGGTAGAGGAGGAGTGTAAGGCCTAGGAAGTAACTGTGTTAGTTCTTAAGTTTGACTGGGGAAGCCTCTTAGTGGAGCTAGCGTGTGGTTCCTTTTCCAGGGGGTTGCCGTAGCCGGCAACTTCTTCTTAACTTAATCTATTACTCTTTTTTTTTTAATAAATGAAAAACGGCCTTTCCTGGCGTAGTGGTAGCGCACCTGCTTATTCTCTTTTTACTGACTTTTTTTTTTTTTAACAGTACTTATTTTCGTGCGGAACGTGCCGGGAGCTCTAGAGGAGGCCCAGCCTCCTTATTAGGTCTAAAGTCCTTATAACCCTAGTTAAGGCTTTTAATAAATGTCCTTTTATACTTACTAAGGAGTTTCCTGCCGCTTCTTAGGCTTTAGGTCCCACAGTAGTTTTACTCTTCAGTATAGTAATTTAGATATTAAATCTTATCTTATTCTTAATTCTTATTATTAGTTTTAGTCTGTCAGGATTCTTTCAGTAGAACTCTGTAATCAGGTTTAGGTATTTAAGGTTTTTAACCAGTTCTTATAAGTTACTTTTAAGGCCGTAGTTTAGCCACTTAACAAGATACTTAAACGTGTTCTTTCCCTTCTATGAATCTATAACTTCTTTAATGTCGTACTTATCCTTATCGGTGTTAATCTTAATCTTCTTTTTTAAAGGAACTCCCTTTAAGGCGGGTTTTAAAAGTAAGATATGAAAAACCTTAATCTACACCTTTATACTGGCAGGTAGGTCTAGTTTGTAATTAAAGGTAGCAACCTTTTTCTTAATTTAGAACAGTCCGTACCTTTTAAAGTTAAACTTCTTATTAAGTCGTTTCAAATATAAGTTTTGTGAAAAAAGGTAAACGTAGTCCCCCTTTTAAAAAATCAGTCCCTTAACTTATTCATTATTATAATAAAGTCCTTTTTTAAATACTAATTATTTAATTTAATATTTATTAGTAAACTTCTTTATTTATTTACATGTGAACTTAAGTTCGGCTTACAGATAGTTATATAGCTCCTATATCCGGTTTACGTGGATTATAGCTTAAGGGGCACCTGTGGGCAGGCCTTAATAAAGCTTAAGCTCCTTACTGTAATTAGTGAAGAACGGTAATATACTTATTAACTTAACTAGTGTTATATTATAAGCTATCTGTATTATTAGTAATAGCTTAAGCTAATTATCTTATTTAAAGTTAACGTAAGTTTAAAGATATATTATAAGTATTTAATTAACTTACTCTATTTAGCTATCCGTTTATAAGTGGAATATTATTAAAAACTTACTTTTCACACCTATTCTTTATATTAGCCCTTATTAAAATTTCGATATAATTAGTTTATCTTAATCCGTAACAATATTATCTAGCTAGAGGTGTCGTAAAACCACCTCTTTCTTAAAGATATAAGTAAGTTACTCCACTGTTATATCCTTTAAGGTTAGTAGAAAGTAAGCCTATTTTGTTAATCTGTTAACTATTATAAGGATCTAGTTATAAGTAACTCTTGTAACAGGGTCCTTAGACTTTAAAATCCTAGTGATAAAGTTAAGTAAGATTAAACTTTATAGCACCTATAATACAGGGAGTAGTTTAAGAAGTCTATAAGGTTTATAGTGTCAGTTTTACTTTTTATAACAGATATTATAATTATTAACCACTTTTTTAACTAACTTTTTTATTCTTAGGAAGGTGTATACCTATTAGGCTTATGTGAGAGTTTTAGCTTAGCTTATATATCCTTTAAGTTAAGACTTATAAACCTGTTAAACGTATTCTTTTTATTTATCCAGGTTATAAATGTACGGTTTCTTTTAATACCAGAGCCTTACTCTTAATTTAGGTATGCTATTTACACCTTTTAGTAACTATTCTAGCTAATAACCAGTTTTATTATAATTTAGATACTTTAAGCACTCTTTACTATAATTTTATACGTACTTTAAGAAGTCTCCTAAAGGGCACCCGTGCTTATAAGTTCTTTCCGCTAACCTTCTTATTTAAAAGTCCTGTTATTACTAATAGATATTATACTCTGTTTATAAGTTTATATAAATATTAATAATCTGTTCTAATATTTAATTATCTAATACTTATAACGTATACTCTAATGTACCGTTCTTAACTTTATTAAATATAGTAATAGGGACTAGGACCGGATTAGTATCTTTATAATCCTATCTCTAATTAAAAGTGTTAACTTACTTATTATCTTTTCCTTTAACATAGTGAATCTAAAAGTGGAATAGGGCTATTAACTCTACTTATTATACCTGCTGTAGGTTAAGTTCCTTCGTTAGGAAGTACTGGAGGTTATTATGGTTTAAAAAGACCTGGACTGGTTCTTCTGTGCCGTTTAAGTATAGTGCCTATTTAGTAAAGCACTAAATAATCGCTATTAGTTCCTTATTATGGATTAGATATTATAAGGCTAGGCCGTAGATTCCTTTTAATAAAAAGGCAACTGGGTGGCGTTTCCTATTATCCTAAACTTAGCTAAGTTCTTTACCGATTATAAACTCTAAGGAGTCTGTTTCAATTTGGAAAGGCTTTAAGAAATCGGGGAGGGCTAGGACTGGTGTGGTAATAAAGGCGTGTTTAAAGTCCTTAAACGCCTTCTGTTATCTGTTAGTCTACTTAAATGGCTTTCCCTTACCTGTAAGTTTATAAAGTGGTCTTATAATTTTTATAAAATACTTAATAAAACAGCGATAAAAGTTTATAAAGCTGATAAAGGCTTATAACTCTTTTTAGTTCTTTAAAGTGGGTTAATCCCTAATTACCTCTATCTTCTCTAGTTACATTTTAAGCTTTTTAAAGGTTACCTTAAACCTTAAATAGTTTAATTTTTAAATGTGGAAGTGGCTTTTCTTTAAGTTCACTATTAGCTTTACCTTTTTAAGAGCTGTTAAAACCTGTTATATATGTTTTTAGTGTTCTTTTAAAGTTTTAGAATAGATTAAAACGTCGTTTAAATATATAAAGATAAACTTATTAAGGAAGGGGTGGAGAACACTGTTAATAAGGCTTTAAAAGGTTACAGGGGCGTTTATTAATCCTATTAGTATAACACAGTACTGGTAATACCTATTATAAGTTTAAAAAGCTATTTTATACTTATCCTTTTCCTTTACTTTAATATAATTAAATCTTATAGGGAAATTAAGGCTAGAGAACTAATTTACTTTAATAATCTATTCTTATATCTCTGTAATAAGTAGTAATAGGTAGCGATTCTTAATTATATCTTTATTTAACGTTTAGTAATTAATAACTATATATAGCTTACCGTCTCCCTTCTGTAGGATAAATAGTATTAGGTACCCTACTGGGGACTGGGACTTTATAATAAACTTATTCTTCAGGTTCTTATTAATATACTCCTGTAAAGCCTTAGCCTGCTAAGGGTTTAAGTAGTAGGGTTAGAAGCTGTAGAGCTTTACTCCTGGCTTTAACTTAATTTTGTAGTCTTATAATCCGTAGTCTAATAGTTATAGTATCTTTTTTCAAAACAGGGTGAACTTCCTATATTCAGTAGGTATCTTAAATAAGTTAACTTCTTCACTTATCTGTAGATTAGCTTTTAACTTCTTTCTACCTTTTAAATCGTTATTTAGGTAATACAGTAGACCTTCTAGTCCTATAACTGTCTTAGTAAACCTAACTTAAACCATACTTAGTTTTAAGGGTTTAGCGTGCTTTTAAGTGCTTTGTGCATCTTTAAAACGGTTTAGTACCTTTTTAACTTTCTCTAAATAGTGATTACAGCTAGGGGATTTACCAAAGGTAAAGTGGCTACTCTTTTAGTTAATCACAGGGTTATACTTTTCTAGCTAGGGTAGATTTAGGATCATGTTATACTTAGTAACTAGTGTAATGTTAAAGTCTACTTATTATTCGTCCCCGTCTATTTTAATTAGGAGTGGTAAGTGGTGGGTGACTTTACTGTTATTATATTAATATAGGCCTCCTTTACCATTTTGTATAAGGATGGCCTTTTTATACTCTTAGTTAAGGAGTTTCCTTTAGTTAACTAGTAAGGGGTGTATTAGATTAGAAGCACTCCCGTTATTAATCACTACTTTTACTTTAAATAGCCTCCCTTTTCCGTTTATTATATCGACACTGACGGAATAATGTTTATACTTCTTTAACATTTAAGTTATAATAATTATCTATCCTTAAGGTCTTATCTAGCCTAACCTTTAAGTGCCTCTTCTTCTTCTTAAGGTTTTTACTAATTAGTAAACTACTGGTTTCCAGCCTTATTAAAGGGCCTGTAACCTTTTCCTAATTCCTTTTAGAAAAATAGGCAGCTTTAATAGACTTAGTGATTAACCTTCTTTAGGTTTTTACGCCTTAGTGTTTAGTTAACTTTAAATAGTATAATGTTCTTAAAGTCCTTAATAAGTTAATAATATGCTTTATAAGCTTAAATTACAGTAATGTCTTTTTACTTTTAAATTTATTAGTAATCTTCCCACTTCTGCTATTCTCTAGCTTTTCCGTTAAGATGTAATAAATATATTATAACTAGGTAATTATTAAATACCCCTCCTCACTAACACGTAGTAGGGGTCTAGTTAACTATAGTAACCTTCCACTTACTATTAGATTCTCTTATTAAGGAGTAAGAGACTTAATAGTAAGCCAGTCCTAACTTTACCTTTATAATAGCGTAATCTTATCTTTATATGCTTAGGAAGTGGTTATAAAGGGCCTTAAGCTTATAATACTGGTTAAGGGCGTAGTTATCGTACATGTAATTAATCCACAGTATATCTTTATAATTAGGGTGGTTGATATTAACTGCTAGTGTTATAGTTATAGAGTACAGAATAGGGGAAGTAACACCTTATTCTTTTTCCTCTTCCACTTACTTCTATATACGTTATTTCTCCTAAACCTTTTCCTAAAACTTAAGTAATAATAACCCAGCTTATTCCTCTATAAAATAGTCTTCTTTAATAAGTTAATACTTAAGCTAGTTAGTGAAGCGAACCCTATTACAGAGTTGTAACCTAATTTCTATTACTCTGTTTTTAAACGTTACAGTAAGACCCTTAACTTACAGATCCTCCACTTCGTCCACTAACTTTTAATGCTTTTCCTTTAGTTCTTAAACCCTTTACTAGTGTGTTTACTTTATACCTTCTTAGGGGACCTTTAAGGTACCAGTTTAAGGCACACCGGCTTTAATACAGGGCAGCCATCTAAGCTGTCCTTTTTCTAAGGAGGTAAAGGTGTTAATCCACTTAGTGTGTTTAAAATGTTTAAAAGTCTTAAGGGGTATTGTTAAAAAGAACTTCTGTTTCTCCAGTTTAATTCTCTTAATTTATTCTCTTCTACTTTTTAAAGCTTACTTCACCGTTTGGGTAACCTGGAAGGCTAGTTCTTTAACTCCTTTTACCATCTTAGTGATTTCTAAGTTAAGGTCCTTCTTAGACTTCCTTAATTCCTAGGCTTATAAGGTGAGGTTTTTAAGACCTGTAACAGCTAATTAAAACATTTCTTCCTAAAGTCGGTCTTCTGTAATTTACACTTTTAATAGTTTTAAGTTTCCACCTTAGAGTCGGTCTTCCACAACCTACACCTCTGTAGCTGACTTTTTTAAGACGCCTTTAAGGATTAGGTATATTATATCCTGGGGTTCTTCTTCTTTTTCCTCCTCTCTTATATTACATTTATTTATTTAAGTGTAGTCTTTTTCGTTACCTGTTATCCTAATATAGATATCTCTTAAGTTAAACCTAATGTGCTTCTCTCCTTCTAGGACAGGCTTTTAACTAACTTATTTTAGCGATAGGTATTACTGTACTATATAGCTTTTTTTACCACAGTTAAAACATTAAACTTAAGATAGGTCCTTTAATTACTTTTATTACTGCTGCTGTTAAGGCTTATTACAGTTAGGTTAGTTCTGACAGTTTACTATACTAATGTCCATTAATCCGGGGTGGTAACCTATTACGGTTAACTGGTTCCCCTTCTTAAGTTTATTTAGCTAATAAGGGGTCTGTTCTTTTTAAAAGTTCTTTTAATAATAGTGATTATAATATTAATTATCAGCCTTAATAGCCATTTTAACCAGTTTTTATAAACGGTTTAGTTAGTCTTTTTAGTAGAGATCTCCAGTGACGTATTCCTTTAAGCCGCTTTAGAACAGCATTATTAAGGCTTTTTAACTAAGTTTAATCTTTACTGCTTCTAATTTAAAACGTGTAGAGAATTTAAGGATTAAAGACGTTTACCTTAGGGCTATAAGCCGTTATTCAGCTTACTTAGGGGCATTTAGTTCTTTAAACTTAATTTAGAGTTAGTTAATAAAGACATTAAAGTTGTTAAAAAGGGCTTAAGTCTTAAGGGCCTTTTTACGTGCTCTGTTTATAAAAAGGTTATTAATCGTCTTCGTATAAGGTTTATACTAGCAAGCAGCTACTCCATTTAATAAGGCTCTAGCGAACCTAACCTTTCCTTCTTCTTTAAAGAACTGCTTATTGTAATAGGTAACATAGCTTTAAAGCTGGGTTATCTAAGACTTTAGTTACATAGAGTCTTCCTTAAAGCGTAAAGGTAGAGGGAGCTTTACCTGTTTCTTTTACAAGCCTTTAAGGTTATTATTCTCCAGCTTAACAGTATTAAGTTAAGCTTAGAGTTTTTCAATAAGACCGATACGGCTTTTAATATCTTTAGGGAAAGCCTTATTAAGTTCCTTAACCAGCCCCTATTAGTTAAGGTTCAGGTCTTTAAAGCGTGCAGCTAGTTTATTAATAATAGGGAGCTAAGGTTAAGCTTACACCTCCTTAATCTCCTTACCTTTTCTAAAGGTTAATATGTTAATAGGAGAGAGGTAGTGTCTAGGAATTTAATAAACAGCGTTTAAAACTAAGACGTTAATATTATATTATAACCTACACCTAATACAGGCCTTAAAAGGACTAGTACAGGTTAAGACAGAACGTATAACAGGACGCTAACAGGTAAAGGGTATTCTAAAGACAGCTTATTAAGCTAGCACTCCTAAACAGGGGGGGTTTAATGTTACTATAAGTCGTTATCACTATAATGCATAGAGGTGAGTTTAAACAGTAAGATATAAATGAATAATTAAATATTAACGTGAGGAACTAGAGTCCCTCACAGTGGTTATAGGCATAACCATAACTATTTATACTAACTAACTAAGAGGTACCTTATACCTTAATTACTGTGCTTACTTAACACGAGGAGTGATCACAGTGATCAGAATGCCTTTAATCACTGTGATCACCGTGCTTTTAGTGAGATCAGAGTGATCATTTAACGATTAGTCGTAGGGGCTTCAGGTCTTTGCACCCCTGGCCCAGTGCGCAGTACCGTACGTACCGCCTTTCTACACTATTCCTTCTGCAGGGGATTTATCAGGCCACCCCGGCCCAAGTGACGGCCTGCAGGGTCGTCACAAACCCTTGTAGAAAGAACAGTGTAAGGAGGCAGCACACACAATGCTACACACTAAGCCAGGGGTGTAAAGACTTAAAGCCCTTATAACTAATTAGTTATTGCTTAATCTTAGCAAACCTGCTCACTTACTAAGTATCTATAGGGTCACTAAGTAGGAGGTGCTTAGTAACAGGGTGCTTAGTCCCTCGCTAAGCAGAACCTTACTAAGTAAGGTACGGAGTACCTTTTAATTAACTAGTATAAATAGACATTATCGTATTTAAGATGGCTGTAAGGGACTCTTAGTTCCTCTTACTAGTATTTAATTATTTATTTATATCTTACTGTTTAAACTCACCTTTATTCATTATAGTGATAATAACTTACAGTGACATTAAACCCCCATTTAGGAGTGCTAGCTTAATAAGCCGTCTTCAGAACACCCACTTAGTCTTTAACGTCCTACCATACGTTCTATCTTAACCTGTGCTAGTCCTTTTAAGGCCTATGATAGGTGTAGGTTATAATAAAAGGTTATTTCCTAATGTAATAAGGCCTTTTTATAATGTAAGAAGGCCTTTTCCTAATGGAAAAAGGTCTTTTTATAATGTAAGAAGGCCTTTTCCTAACAGAAAAAGGTCTTTTTATAATATAGGAAGGCGTAATATCGCCTGTTAGAAAGGACCTTTAAAAGGTAGCCTTATAATAGCCCTTATGCTGCTTCTAGTGTGCCGAGCCTTAAGCACCTTAAGTTACCAGGTAACGTATTATTTAAGTTTAACACTTTAATACCCTTTAACATACACGTTATTATATCTCTTAGATTTATTTATTTTAAGTTAGATGCTTTTACAGCATAATTTGGAAGTTTAATAGGTCTGTTTAGTAAACACCATCATATCTCTTAGATTTATTTATTTAAAGTCAGATGCTTTTATAACATAATCTGGAAGTTTAGTAGGTCTGTTTAGTGAACGCCATTATATCTCTTAGATTTATTCATTCTAAGTTAGATGTTTTTACAGTATGATCTGGAAGTCTAATAGGTCTGGGTCTGTTTAATATACACTATTACATCTCTCAGATTCATTTATTTTAAGTCAGATATTTTTACAGTATAATTTAGAAGTTTAATAAGTCTGTTTAATATATACTAAATCCTTTTACTTTAATCCCCAGGAACGTTAAAGGCTTAGCTTTATTAAGGCCCTTATACGTCACCTGGCAGATATATCGGGGCCACTTCTTATTATTATATATTTAGATTAAAATTCCTGTGTTAAGTAGCTGCTAGCCTTTAATAAACGTGCCCTAAATGTTATAGGTTAGGAACTGATTAGACTCCCTTAAGTAAGATTTATAAAGTTCTTAAAGCTTTTTACTGCCATCTTTTACCTAGACTCTTCTTTTTCTGATAACTTCTAGGTTTTTAACTATTTAAACCTTATTATTAAGGTTATCACACTAATCCTTATTATACGTGTAAGATTTAGTAAAGACCCATTAATATAGGGCTATACACGTGACTCTTTAAGCCGCACCCACTAAGACTAAAGAACCCCGCTACCCCTATTAAATATATAAAGAAACTATAATATCCTTTATATAATATATATCCTATTAAAGTAAGTCTTATATTAATAAAGAGGTAAGAGTATAAGGATTTTAATAATGTAAACCGTTTTATAAGTGGGTAATCATCTGTGGCGTAACAGGCGGTTAAACCTTAAGTTTACCTAAATTATTATTATATTTACAATTCTTTAATAACTACACTTTAACAATTAGGTTAAAGGTTACATATTTTATATAAAAGAATACCCTGGTCCTTTTTAATCGCTCTATTTAATTTTCTAAGAGATCTGAAAAAAGGTGGTAATATAGTTTATAATAAAGGGAAAAAGTATATATTTTATTATATAAATTATAAAGGTTTAATATATAAATTAACTCCTCCTCCCGTTTACATTTAAATATCCCTAAAACTAATATATATTATAGATAATGTATAAAAAAGCTTTAATTAGAATTTAGATATATTTATATAGGAATTGTAAAAGTGTTACGTTATAGAACTTTATAATATAAGTAGATGTTAGTGTTTAGGGCACCTTTTAATGTGTGTATTAATAATGCTAAGTAAAGCTTTATTAAAGTAACACTGTATATATGTCACATATAGAGAGATATAAATAAAGGTTTTATATTATTAGTAAACTAATTAGTTTATTAAAACGACTGCTTTAACTGGTTTAATAATTACAGCTTATTAAATGGTTTTAAAAAAGGTAATAACGTAACATTATTAATTATTACGACTATGAAAACACAGATGATGGACACCCCATTATTATCCGGAGCTAATGTTAAAGGATTGCCCCGGATTGATTATAAGGGGAAGAAGGTTTTCTGGAAAACGTGAAAAGCTGCACACTAACAGATTACTACTATTAAAGAGTAACATACTAGGCTGCTCTATTAGCAAGTTTACATAACTAACACCTATTACTACGGCTAGTTTAGTAATATAATATAGTTCATTTTAAGTTATACGCTATTAAGGAGGAAGTAAGAGTAGCCAGAAGAGAGTAAAACTGACGTAATATGGCTAACTAGGCGAGGAGGTAATGTAAAGGCGTTCCTGTAAGACTATTAATTAATTATTAGTAACCAGCCCCCTTATAAATATAAATACAGATAATTAACCCAGCCACTAGCATTACTGTAGATAATAGTCTTCCTTTACTATACATATTATTATTAACTCCGTTACCGCGTTTAACTGTTATTAATAACCTACCGTAAGGTTACTTTTAGTAACTATTCACCATACTTATTAAGAGAGATAATACCAGCATAACTAGATTAACGGCACTAATACCAGATCCTGTCCCAGTTAATTACCCCTATATTAGGTCCCTATTATTACAGTAACTTATATATAATTAGTTTGGGTTTTTACTTATAGTGTTTACTATTAATAAAAAGGAGGGAGGGAGAGTAATATTAGCGTAGTAACAGGTACGCTTCCTAAATAATATACTTACTATATTATAACCTCTTTAACCAGATATAATAACTAACACCAGCTACTTACTTATAATAACTATTTATTGTAATTATAATATAAGAAGATATAAACCAGTTAACTTAAAATGTTACTAATGGTAATAATTAATATGAATAAGTTAGTGTTAAGGGGGGTAATTAAGGACCTTTTAGGGAAATATGGGTAGAAAAGATATACCTCCTAGAACTTAAAGAGCCTTTAAATAACGGCCACTTTAATGACGTCTTCCTTAAAAACGTGTTATAAAACCTCTCCTGGTAGGTTACAGAGTGTAAGACTGTGGAGGTAGAACTTATAGTAATGTTACATAATCAGCTGTCGTTAAGTCCTGCTATATAACTGTTAGTTAGGGTTAGGGATAATAAGGACCTGGGGCGCTAGAAAAATAAAGAAGTTCTTAATAGTAAGAAAACCCTTAAACTAATTAGTAAAAAGGCGTTATTAAAGGTAGTAGTAATCGGCTCCTATAATATCCGTTTAATAATAATAGGAAGCTGTAACAGCTTACAACTTAGTAACCTACTATAACAATAACACCCGTCAGCACTGTAATTACTAACCCTCTTACTAATAGTAGCTAATATGTAAGATAACTGTAACTAAACGGAAGAAAACGATAGCTTATCGTAACATTTACAGCCTACCTTACCAGCTGCTAGTAACTAATATACAGGCAGGCCGTTATTATCTACCTTATAATAATCCCACCCTGCCTAACGTACATTGGTTAGCACTTTTAATATCTGTAATATAATGGCAGGGGCGAGTATTAGGTTACCCCACTTTTAACCCAGCTTACCTACTCCCATCACTACCTAGTAATGCTAACTCCCGTTTACATTACAGCCTTCCCCCTTACTGTTAAATAATCTTACATTATAAAGCAGTAATAAAGGTAAGGTTAGGAGTATTAATTAGGCCAGTAGAGGCAGTAGAAGTGGCAGCTTATTAGGGGATAATAAGAGTAGTAACAGGTTATTACCATTTAAAGGTAATAAAGGTACACTATCTAACTAGGACTATAAGGGGGTATTAAAAGCTTAAAGTAACGCCTTAAGGTCTTTATCGCTTCCATGTCCCTTTATACTATAAAGTAACGGCAGTTATAAAGTTAGGAGCGTCAGTTAGGCTAAGAGTAGTAATAAGCTATTACTATTTAGTAGTAAGGGTACACTATCTAGCTAGGGTAGTAGGTAGTTATTATAAGTCTAAAGCAGCGCGGCAGGGTTAATACTAAACTGTTAAAAACTGCCCTTATATAGTAACTAAGGTGAAAAGGTAGAGATTAACGTTAAGGACGTAACTTATAGCAGCCCACTAGGATCACCCTACACCTAGCCAGCTTACAGGAGGCCGCTTTATATGTTTTTAATATAACAGTTACAACAGCTCTTTACCTATATTACTAAAGTATATAAAGTAGTTGCTAACTCCCTCTCCCTTAAGTATATAACACTTTATTAAGGTAAAGGAGTCTTGTTAGATTACAGCTTGCTGGCAGACGTAACTGACAGGCTGTGGTAACGACTAAGACTATTGCCTACAGCCTAGGGGCAGCCTTAACAGGATAACTAGGACCCTACTGTAATGTTTATAGCAGCAGAAGGGGGCTTAATACTAAACGTGTTTAATAATGGACGACTAGGCCTTACTAAATACCCTCCTAGTCTTAACTGCTATGTTGTTTTTAAAGGCTATAATAGCTAGAAGGATAAGGATATACTGACACGCCTTTATATAACAGTACATTATAGCATTATAACCGTTACTGCCCTCCTGTCACTTATATCTTATAATATTAACAGTATATATACGTTTAAGATGTCACTTACTGCTGTCTGTTAAGGGATCTGCTAATACCTAGATAAGTACGATAATAAAAATATTATTATTAACGTTTATCTTAATATCCTTGTCTTAATAATACTAGACTTGCTGTTAAAGGAATGGGTCCCTATACTGTTATATTATATCCTATATTACAGCTTTGGGTAAGTGATAAGTTGGGATGTGATAGGTGTGTATATATTCTTTCCTAGGTTATATAAGTGCCTTATTAATAAGAGGCTGTAAACTAACGTTATTATTAATAATCTAGCTTATAAGTTTATATTAACACTGTTATTAGGCGAATAGTACAGCTTATAGTTTAATGCTGTATTAGCTCTTATTATCCTTACAGTTACTTTAATACCTGATAAGAACAGTATAATAGTTTATAATATAAATATTACCCAATATATCTTATAAAGTTGCCAGGCTATAATATATCTTATATATATATTGGGAGAAGTTAGGACAGCCTGCCCTTAAGGTATAGCTATTAGAGAGGGTAATGGTAATAGTAAGGATTATAATATACCTTAAGGTATAGGGAGGATACAGTATGTAAGGCTTACGTTAGGAGGGTAATACCTTAAGGTGCTGATTAATAGTATCTAGGTAAATATTAAAGGTAACCTTAAATGTCTTTCCCACTTTAAGAACTTTATTATCTATATTACTTATAAGAACATTAAACTTTAGTTTATATTATTAGTTAATTATAAGGTAATAGTAGTAGGTAAAGGGTTTAAACTTATAGTTAATTAGTTCTTAAAGTATTAAGAGATTTATTTTAACTCCCACTTTTTAAACAATAATAAGACGTTTGTTAATTTAGGGAAGCAGATTATTACTGTGTTAATTACCTTATTATATAACGTAGTGGATAAGGTAGTAAAGATATATTTATACTACACCTGTTACTTAGAGGTAATCCTTAAATCCTGGGAGGAGTGGATTAAAGAGCAGGTTATATGGGATTTAGAAGACAGTGATTATAGGAATAGTAGCGGCTTAGGTAGTGAAGAGGAGGGTATACCTTTAGACAAAGAAGGTGAAGTTGCTAGTCTTTGCTGCTATAGGGCCTTTACGTCTCCACTTAGGTCCCTTAGAGAGGGAGCTGATGGGGCTATTAACTAGGTAGCAGTTAGGGTGGAGTGAATAATAGCTTAAAGCAGTGTACAGTTTAATAATAATAAAGGTAAAGGTAGGTGGGGGTAGTGGAAGCGCTTAAGGAGATATTAAGGTGGTAGAGATAATAGGGAAGATAAGGGACTTCTTAGCCCCTATACATTTAAGTTACTAGTAGCTTTCTACCTATGGGCTATAACTAGGGAGGCTAGTAGTATAACGGTAACCTTAGCGCTTAGGGGGGTAGAGATTAGTAGTGGGCTTGTTTACTTATAGTGGTATAACCTGTTTAAAGCTCCGTTTAACGTGTAGAAGGTTTACACCTTATAGTTACCCACTTACGAGAACCTGGCTATTAACCCCTTTTACGTTAGGTAGCTCTAACAGGCAGGTAAAGCTACTGTTATCCACTAGGCTGCCTTTAAGAAGAGCTACTTACTCTTAAAGGCACACGCTGCCCTGAATATATGGGAGTGTTAGGGCTGCTTTTACAGTGTATAAGAGGAGTACTATATAATAATAACCCTTTTTTAGGAGATATATTAAGTCTGGGACACCCTTAATAACAATAACGTTAATATACTTAATCTGACAGTAGCTAATTGCCCCCTTACCTGGTTTGTAATCCCTACCATTACTATATTTAACTTCCTCTGTGCTTAGATTAACTACTACTGTTTCTTATTTAAGTATATCCTTAGCTAAACAGGCCTTATATTCTCACTTACCGATATAATACCTATAATTATCACCTTATAATACCTTTATTACTGTTATAGCAGTAATGGTATTTATAAGGAGCTGCTACTTTTTAAGGATAAGTGGACTTAAAGGGAGTAGATATTTTATAATAAGTTAAAAGAAGATATACTAACTAATATTATTATTAATTATACTACTACTTTTAATAGGGGTATAGCTGACCTAGATATACCTTAATTAGTAGAGAGGTGTTAGATAAGGCTAGGGATATATCATTTAATAGTCTATTACAGTTTTAGGTAATGGTAGTAAGGTTTATTCCAGTAGCCATTCTAACAGTTTACAAGAGTAGTTACCTAAAGGCTTCTTATTAGTAACCTGTTACTCTATATTAAGTACTGTAAGTGGTGGTAAGTGGTTAAAGAGGTTTAGCATATCTAGGTGCAGTTACTTTAAGCTTAGTTATAGTATTAAGATAAGTAAATTAAAGGTAATAAAGTAGTGGTAGTTATATAGATAGAGTATCTAACATGTCTAGTGCTCTATTAGTTTAATTAGGATATTTAACATAAGATAACCTGTTAGAATAAGAACTTTAAGGAGCTAGTCCCTATTATTAACTAGGGTCTTAACCAGAAGTTACTAATATATTACTAGAGTGTTATGTTTAGGAGGTTCTTTAATAAGAACGCACCTTTAGAGAAGCCCTACTATCCCCACCTTATTTATAGTAATAAGGCCAGTATTATTAACCCCTAGGAGCTTATCCACTTTCTCTTTAAGTAGTGGGATTAAAGGGTATAAAAGGTATAGTTAGTAAAGAACTATTAAGTAGTAATATAAAGGATATTTAATATATTTAACTATTTCCTTAAAGTAATAGCAGCTAATAAGTAGTTTTAAGACCTCTGCCACATTATCCTACTTACTTAATAGATCTTACCCTACCTGATAAGAACGTTATTCTTCTCCTTTAATAAGAGTAATAAAAGGACCTTTAAGTTTAAACAGGTTATATAGTTCCCTTTAACTATCTTTACATTTCCCCCTTTTTATATAAAGGGTAAGGGTAATTATATAATTAAGTAATTCCTTTTTAACAGTATATACTATTATAATAATGGAAGATAAGAGCTATATACAGTGTTCTTTAGTAATAATCTTTAAAAAATCTTATAAAAGTTATACCACTCCCTTAATCCTAACAGTAACGGTATAAGCAGGTTATATTAGGGAGTAGATAATGTAGCTATACAGGATAGTAGCGATAAGGATAAGGAGGAGGAGAAGGAGGAGGAGGAGGAGGAGGATGTGTAACGGGCTGGTAAGACTCTTAACATATTAAAACTGCTGGACGTAACGGTATAATTACAGGATATTAAAAGCTACACTTAAGTGCTTAGTAAGGCTTACCTTTAACTCTTATAACACGGCGCGCCAATACTGGTAGTTAAGGTTAGTTTCCCACTTCAGATGTTAACGTACGATGTTATTATAAAGTTACTATTAATAGATAAATTTAACATCTGGTTTAATAAATATATGGCTCCCCTTATGTAACTAGCTATATTGGCAGTAGCAGCACTTTAGATTTAAGTTGGATATAAGATATAATTGATAAATAAATTATTATTATAAACTGTAAATGATAATGGTGCTAACGTACTTAATATTCTTATATTTTATCTTTAATATCACTTGAAGTTTCTCCTTACTATAATGGCTTTCCTTACTATAATAAAGACCGACGATAATGGCCTAACCTAACGGTATTATAAAGTGCTATTATAAAGGAACCTTTATCTTTTATATGTTATAAATAATAGTATAAATATAGAGTGGAACATTTAGTAATTAAGTTTATAAACTAATAACTAACCGCTCTGTTATATTAATTGTCGCGTTTCTCACTAAACTTAGGTAATAGTGGACCCCTTTAAGTTGATTTGCTAGATGTGGTAACCCTGAGACATGTCTACTTTTCCGGTTTGAATTAAGCTAGGGGATGTGATAGGTTAACACCAGACCTGTAATACTGCCTACCACGCTGAGTAACACCATTTAGTTATAACGATTTAAGTGAATTGCACTGCTGGAATTGAACGAGTGAATGTACTGAATCTCTATTAAAAGTATGGTATTATAGATCTTACTGTAGGTAAAGGTTAACCTGTTACATTATAGCACTTAGCTACTCTGTGAGGCGAAGCAGATAGTATCACCAGTTAATATTAGACTTAAGATATTATATCGCCTATAGCGAAACATGTAAAACATTATTTAAACTATTATAATTAATTAAGTTACTGTACTGGAATTAAATAAACTAATATACCGAACCTTTACTAAATATATAACATTACAGACCCCTTAGCCTGTAGTAATGTAAGTATTAATTATATTGGTAATTAAATAAACTAGAGCACTGGATCCTTATTAAATGTATGGTACGGTAAACCCTACTGAAAGGTGAGAATCTACTTTAAAGGTATGCTAGTTTTTAAAGGTAATGATTAAACTAGTTAGTTTACTTACAGGTGTAAACTTTAGGCTGTGATTAAACCAGTTAGTCTACAGGTGTGAACTTTGCTAACCTTAAGGGTATAAATAGTACCTTACCCCCACCTTATGTGACTATTATGCCTACCCCCTTTAAAAAAAACCATAAACTTTTAGAGAATAAATTAATAACCCTTGTTAATATACCGATTTCCGTAAACTAACTGGTTTAATCTCTGCCCTTAACCTATTTTAATTAGCCTGGTTTACTAGAGCTTAGTTATTAATTAACTAGACTTTAACCTTACCGATCGTAACACTGTGCCTCGCTAATCACAACCCTACACTTTAATTCGTATTACCCCCACTAACCGCGACCATGCCTTTAAAGGCCGTTAAAGTTAAAGCTAAGGGTAAAGGTAAAGTGACTGCTAGTATAAATACTGTTAATATAAAGGCCTAGAAATTAGCCGAACAGATATTTATTAGTATAAATATTAACCTTAAAGGAAGTAAGAAGATAGTATTCTTTTTAGTTTTAAAGGACATTATTACGATACAGTAGAGGTTTAAGCTAGCGATTTAAAGATACGATATAAATAATATGTGGAATCACCTTTTATATAAAGTAGTAGAGGCTAGTAGAGAGAAAGGCTTTATTTACGAGTTAATGATTATACCTTACGTTAGATTTTATAACATCTCAGCTCTTGTGTTATACTGTATAAAGGCGCCTATATGGCACGTAAACGTTACATACGAGATAGTTAAGTATAAGTTTAAGTTTATCTCCTTAAACTTTTTAAAAAAGTACCTTAAGATCTAGGATAAGATACTCCCTAGTTAGACATTTACGTACGTGTTGGATGTTAATAGTTTTAAAAATGACGGAGACTTCACTACTGTATTGGGGTATAAGGATAAAGCTAATTTAGTTAAACACTTAGACCTTAAAGGTAAGTTATATATTAAACCAGTTAGTATACTGCTACTAGTATACTAATTAGTTTAATATTTACCACTTCTTAATATACTAACTAGTTTAATATTCACTACTCCTTAATAAATTAACTGGTTTAATATTTACCACTCCCTAATAAACTAATTAGTTTAATACCTAATGACGATTACTGACTATATATCTTTTAATTACGGACTACTTTGGCTTTTAGTGTTTTTTAAAACATAGTAATATGATATTTAAGAACGGTGATCTTTACGATAACCCCTTAGGTAGAGAATCGTTTCCTGGTAACCTGTATATTAGAAAGGTGTGGATAGATATCTATACGAATGTTTTAATTATATTTAATTATCTTAAGGTTGGTAAAATCTTAAAGGTACTTGTTAAAATGGAAGGGGATATCCCAGTCCTTTTTATCTAGCGAGGTGATATTAGCGACGTTAATGTAATTAGTAAAGAAGCCTAGTATTAATATTACATTATAGTAACGAATATCACTATACTGTATATGTATCTCTGTAACGTGAAGACTTGCTATGATTGGAATGTAACACCTTGGTACACTTACTATCCTAATGGTACTCTGGATATATAGGGAGGTTATATCGCTAATAACTAGTTCCGTGTTGTGTTACATCTATTATACTTTAATAAATATCGCTTATATATGTTCCGGTTACCTTTAAATAATAAGGGTCTTAAGAAAGGTTTGGTGTTTAAGGTTATAAGAATGAGTGTAATATCTATTAGTAAACAGCTTAACGAGGAATAGTATAAGTCGAGTAAGGTTAATAAGCAGGGTGTTGTAAACTTATAACTCTACTCCTTAATAATACGTATGTTAGGTAGGTCCACTGTGTCTTTAATTAATAAATTTGGATATAAGAGGGTGTTTAGTAACTAGACTAAGCGTCTTTGCCTGATGATTACTAAGGCCGAAATCTTAACAGTTTGTATAAATAAAAACCAGGGTTGGCATTTTACAGATAACATTAATATAAAACCTGTTAGTATCCTGGTGTTAATTTCGTTAATAAGGAACCTTTAACGTATGGGATTGTTTTTAAAACCCGTCGTTTATAAGCCGGATAAGACCTTTACTACCTAATTTAATCACTTATTTAATATTAAGTAAAAAGTTAACTTAATGTAATTTATCACGTTGTAGATAATTATTCTGGAAAATCTTATTAACATCTTTATAAATGCTGAGCTGGAATATAATAAAGATAATTATCTAATTGAGCGTTTATAAAGTGAGCGTTTTAAGCTGATAAAGGCTAGACTTAAAGGATTATATAGTATTAAGTTATTATTATTGCAGGTATATCTGTTTACCGGCGTTAATAATAACTTAACCATCTTAAGTATAACACTTAATTACCTAAAGCTGGTTATATTAGACGATTTTAAAAAGGTGTTCGATGAGAGTATTAAGGACTCCTTACGTTTTAACTATAAGAAGATAAAGAATAAGTATAGCTGGGCTTAGAATTGGGAAATCTGTAAAGGAACGAAACATTTTCTCCTTTATTAGATAATTAGTAAGTTACATATTATACCTATTAGTGTACTAATATAATATTTTAATTAGTTTAATACTTAAAGTTAACTATAAAAGATACGTACGTTATATTTAACCTTTCTAATTCGCTAATCAGGTCTTAGTTCTGTATAAATAAGGTTAGTACTAGCAAAACCTTCATAATGGCCTTAACAGTGCTTATACACTACCACTAACTTATTAAAAAGAAGAAGGTGGGTAAGAAGATTAAGGCTAGACCCACCCTATACTTATACTCTACACCTTTAGTTATTTAGATATTTAATAAGCTACATTTAAATTTCCTTAAGTTAGAGCTTTACATTTTTTACTAAAACATTACCTAGATTCTATAAGACGACCTCTACTACGTGTAAACTTAAAGTATATAACAGATCGATAATAACCTTTATAATTACGTAAATAATACAGAAAACCTTAAAGTGGCGCTAGTTATATACATTTTAATATATATTACCGTAGCCACTTACTAGATGACTATAACTAAGCACGATATAAACACGTCTAAGTACGCTAGACGATAGGTGCATAACTAATATGTGGTTTAAAAGTTAAGGATCTCTACTGCTCTTATAAGCCTGGTAACCCCTAGCCCTAAGGGTTCTAATAATATAAGATCTAGTAACGAATTTAAGGATAACGGGGGTGATTTGGATATTATAGCTGGTAAGCTTATTAAGGTAGATAATAAGAGTGATGTTGATAATGATAACGATAAGAAGTACACTAAACAGTTAAGTAAGCTTAATAAGAAATTTAAGGGTAATTATAGTAAGTATATTAAAGTAAACAGATATAGATTATTCCTTAACTAATACCCTAAGTAAGTACTAACTACATATCCCATCCTTACACCCCACCTTATTATAAAGTAAACCAGTTAATATACGAATTTTAATATTTTAACTAGTTTACTTTCTAATTGCCTTATTATATCTATTAATATATAACTAATCTTACTATAATCCCTGTGTCAGAACGCCAGAAATCTAAGATCTACCGGGTCCGCTACATCAATACCTATATTACGAAAAGTAAGAAGTTTAAATTTTAACTTATAATATATGACGAAGTTATTAATCTGCGTAACTCTAACTCTTAATGCTGGCGTCTTATATAGGTTATCCTAAAAGTGTTATAGGGTGGTGTGTCTGTAACTCCCGCTTAGAATAAGATTACGGATTAGAAAGGTTTTAGTTTAATAATATAAGCTACTGTGGTAAAGATATTAGATATATTCTAGCTTAATCTAGACTTCTATTATATAAGTGACGAGCTAATATATAAGGAGGGGTTTAATATACTTATTATTAAGTATTATACCGATAAGAACGATACTGTTATAGAGTTACATAGTATCTACTAAGAGTATAAGTGGCATTAGTGGAAGCTGGTTCCTTTTTATTAAGATAATATCCGGGACTTTAGTAAGGCGGACATTAACCCTAACACTAAAGATATCTTAAAGGCGAATAATATATTTATTATTAATAGGGGAATAAACACTTTTATAACCTTACTAAATAACTTAAAATATTATCCTTAGGACAGACTAGGCCTTTTAGAAATTAACTTAACTCTTATCAGATATAGTAAGGATTATAACGTTATTTACGACAATACTAATAAAATTCTAAGTAATATTACACTTAGGGAGATAAATTAGATTGCTAACGATTATATTAATAGTAATCTTAAGAAAGGTAAAGAGAAGGATCTGGACTAGACTAATGCGTTTAATATAGCATTACTCTAGGCCGTTATAATAGAGGCTTAGAGTAAATATGTACATATAATGATAATACGTGACGATCCTGTCTGTTAGCTGATAGAGGAGGAGATTTAAACGATTATTAATCTTAAGACTGTAAAAAAGGCGAAACATGTATTTAAATCTACATTTGGCAGGGCCCTTAACCTGAGGTAACAGATAAAGGTTAACCTTAATAGCCTAGGTTTAATAAAGCTTAGTGTTAATTTCGTCTAATCGTTAATATATAACAGCACAGACAGTGGCATTAGCTACACGTACGTAACATTAAATAAAGACGATAACTATATCCCCCTTAAGGACTAACTTAACTCCCTCTTTTTCATATGCTCTAAGTCGCTAATTAAGTTGTACTGTCTCCGATAAGTGATAGAGATCCGATCTAAACTTAGCTAAGAAAACGCCAGAGTCTTAATTGTAATAAACAGCCCTATTATATAATAATAAGTAGACCACATCTTAACAAGGCTAGAATTAAACTAGCTGGTATACCGTATAAGTACATTAACAGGTTTAATATCCCCCTAGCTAATTTAGACAGACAGATATATTAACAGTTAAATATAGGGAGGTTATTATTATATTCGCTAAAGTGAACTTTAAAGTTAAGTCTATTCACTTAAAACTCTTAATAAATAAGCGTCAGGCTATCATAAAGTAATAGAATCGGGCCAACACCGTATTTAATATATTAGTATTAAACTTATCAGTATCTAGCGTTAGATTTAATACACACTATTAATGTAACCATAGTATTAGAGTAGGGTTTATATGGAACATAGCGATTATTTAACAGTACATTAGTTAACTGTACCGTATTAGACAGATAAAGCCCGTCTAGTAGTATCTCCCCATTATCGTCAGTACCATTAATAAGTGGTTTATAAAGCGCAGACTGTATAAGGTACGTAAACCTAACACTAGACTAATTAGTGTATTTATTAACTATACTAACTGGTTTACTACTAGCCTGATTCTATACTAACATGTATTAATAGGTTAAAGAAATCAGCCCCTAAATGCTAATAAAGGTCGAAGACCCAGTCCTGAAATTATTATTTATATATAAGGTTGCTAAACACAGCTTAACCATCCTAATAAACCGGTTTAATTAGGTGGTTAAGCCACCCTAATCTATCTGTAATTACTTAAGTAACAGAGCTTTATTTATTAGCAGGATCTACTTATTTATTATCCACCTCCTAAGCTCTGGCCTATTAGAAGAGGGAAACGAGGGAGAGGATATCGATACTAGTCTCAGAACATTCACAGTAAACCTAGTAAAAATCACTAACGTTAAAGACCTTATTAAGAATCAGCTTATCCTTCTATATATAAGTTTCCTAAAACCTATCATTGTTAACATACATATCTGGGACAAGTTTAGTAAAGATGGAAACCCTATTGTCCAGGTTAATAGCACGTATATTATAAAATTAGGCTTCAATCTTAATATTATAATATAGAAGACTATCTTTAACACCTTCCTAAAGATTAAGTGTAAAAGGATTTAACTTATAAAGAAGTACAGTCGTCCTCTTATCAGCAAACCTAAGCGTGATTACGCTTATTTTACTAACCGTGCCAGGCCCTTTAAGTACGTTATCTACAGAGAAGAGGATTTTAAGAAGGATAACGTTAATAAAAAGATAGAAAAGGTGGGAAAACAGGTAAATAGTACGAAGAAAAGACTTAGATTAAAGACAGTGAAGAAGATACCTATTAAGAGAAAGATAACGGATAATAGTAACCCTCCTCCCTTGTAACGCTGCTGGACTACTTAGGCTACGATAAGGAATTAAGGAATAATATAAGGTGATGATAAGATTTAAATAAGTGAACGTTTTAAGAGTTATTTACCTCCTTATTAAATAACCTGTGCTTAAGCTGCTAGCTTAAGGTAGATTAGTAATAAGGTTTTTATTACGACCTGTACCCGACATAGGCCTTAAGAGGACTGGCGTGGGTTAAGACAGAACGTATGGCAGGACGCTAATAGGTAAGGGGTGTTCTGAAGACGGCTTGTTAAGCTAGCACTCCTAGACGGGGGTTTAATGTTACTGTAAGTTGCTGTTACTATAATGTATAGAGGTGAGTCTAAACAGTAGGACATAAATGAACAATTGAATACTAGTGTGAGGAACCAGAGTCCCTTATAATAGTTATAGGCATAACCATGGCTATCTATACTAACTAGCTAGGAGGTACTTTGTACCTTGCTTATAGTGTCGTAAGTGCTTGTTATGCGAGCACTTTACACCGCGTAAGCGTTCTGCTTATAAGGTTTCTCCTGCTCACAATGCGAGCACTCGGCATGTTACGAGCAGCGCCTTATTAGTCGTAGGGGCTTCAGGTCTTTACACCCCTGGCCCAGTGCGCCTGGGCGGTGTGCACTGTCTCTTCGCACTGTTCCTTCTACGGGGGATTTGTCAGGCTGCCCCGGCCCAAGTGACGGCCTACAGGGTCGTTACAGTTTTCTCCTAACTTTAGATTTAATATTAATATATATAGAATGTAATATAACTAGACTTTAAACCGCTTAGTTTAATAAATTACAGTATATTAAATAGTTTAATGTTAGCAACTATATTAAGTCTTAAAGACTTATAGTAATATAGTAACCCATTATCGCTACAGATAATGATAAATAATTAACATATTTAGTATATATAACTTACCCTGCGTACCTTAATTACTAGAACTAACCTGACTTAATAAGCACCTTACCAGAGCCGTTATAAGTATAATAGAAATAGTACTTAACCCTAAATATATGTAATTATTATTCCACTATTATAATATCGCTATTATAATTTAGGTTATAGGTTAAAAAAGCTCTCCTTTATACTCTGTTTATCTCCTTTATACTCTGTTTCCCTATATATTATTATTACTCTGTTTACCTATACACTTACTGTTATTATACTACTTATTATCATTATAGTCACCCATTATAACATATATATATTATATATATATTTACCTATTATATAATACCAGCCTGCTAGAGTAGTATATAATTACGTTAACCTATTAGTATAAAAGCTCCTATTCCTTAAACATTTATAATAATAACCTTTATAATAACTCTTATATTATAACATTAAGTAGTGTAATATATATTAAGTCTTACTGGGAATCAGCTAGCTAAGTAAGTAATATATTTAATTTATTACACTTAGCTTAATATTATTAGGCTGAATATATTACCAGACGAAATTATTAAGCTGCGTGCTGGGGTTGCTCTCTTTTACAGGTATATATTCTGTGCTGACTGCTAAACATTTTATAATAGTTCTGTTTCATCCTAGACCTGCCCTAACTGCTATAATAGTTTAAAGATTATTAGTTATAATTATTTATTTAAGCCTGCAGTATTACCTATCTGTATTACTGCAATTATTCCTACTTTAAAGGAAGTGTTAAATAACGCTATCCCGTTAATAAAGCTATTACTAAACTATATTAAAGCCTTTAAATACTGTAGAGCTTATAAAGAAATTACTATTAACTATTTAATAAGATATCTAGTTCTGTTATTTAATAAGCTTAATAATAAATAAAAGGAAGTTAATTCTGTGTTTAACACTATTTATGCTAATTTAAGCTATATCTAGGACTTTTAACAGTTCTTACGTATTTACAGGACTAAGCTACTAATTAAGTAATTATAAGATTATATAAACTGTTATTTAGAGAAGGATAACTATTATATATACTTTTATCATTATCGTATATAAAACCCGATCTTAATTAAGCTTTTTAGTAATGGTAAGTCTTGTATACAGGAGATTACTAGAGAGGAAGTAGATAATAATAAATAAGGAAGGGGCTAGGTGTAGAGAGAAGATGTACTTAGGGTTAGGGTTAGGGTTAGGGTTAGGGTTAGGGTTAGGGTTAGGGTTAGGGTTA
>Ga0247758_1000801_pt1 | contig 26843 bp, 28 predicted proteins | sample UWRJL156409C4_FD_180950 | JGI IMG/M metagenome (GOLD analysis project Ga0247758, IMG submission 180950) | Plant litter microbial communities from Arlington Agricultural Research Station in Wisconsin, United States - UWRJ-L156-409C-4 | ecosystem: Environmental > Terrestrial > Plant litter >... | reverse complement strand
CCACCAAGACAGCCCCCGCCAGCCCGCCAGTGAACACCGGTACCCCCCCTGTCACCGGCCCTTCGACGGGAGCCAACTCCGGCGCCTGCACCAACGAGGGTGCCTGGAACTGCATCGGCGGCACCGCGTTCCAGCGCTGCGCCTCCGGCCGGTGGTCCGCCACCATCCCCATGGCTGCAGGCACATCCTGCAGTGCCGGCACGAGCGACACGCTCGTCATGTCCGGTCGCCGCAGCGTGCGTCGGTTCGACACCAACGCGCAATAAGTCCTGATCGACTCGGACGCAAACAACTGGATTTGCCTTCTCAACCAATACCAATTTTACGGCTGTGCCACACAACCTTTTTTTCACTACACTCGCTTTTCTTACAGTTTTTGTCATGCATGAGATACCCTTTGGGCAACCAACGGAAAACAGACGGGACCGGGGGGTTTGATGATATGATGTATATGGATGGGATGGGATGGGCTGGGACAGGTAACACGGGTACATATATCACTCGCTCGCACGGGATGAGGGAGGGGGATAAGACGAACATACATGTGTGCAAAGCAGCTGGATATCAGGCGCTGTATATAGATGCCAATGCATTCAGACTTGCTATGAACCTTGAATCTCGCTGTGTGTGACGTTGAAACCCATTAGTTCTTCCCTTATTATTACGTAAACCTATGGGCCGTGTTGTGTGTTACGTATGTTTTCGTTGGGATGTGTGATGTCTTGGTCTTGGCGGAAGGGTTGGATATCTAAACATGAAGGTGTGAGGTCGTACTGGTATCTAAGCCAACGTTTACCTCCTGTATTACGATTTGGATTTGCAACAACTCAAATCAAGAATATGATACATCGTTCCGTAAAACCACCACTAAATATCGCTGCCATATTCCATATTTGTTTTAAACACCGACTGACCTGAAAGAACAGTTTAAAACTTCTTTGACTCTCACCGATACTTGTATTTTTACAGTCGTAACAGGTTTCTTCCTAGTACGGGAAGAATACCTGGAGATAGAAGGTTATCTCTTCACTATATGTGAAGAACTAGATTGTAAACCAAACCATAACGCAGGTTGTAACCCAAGCAGTAAGCTATCCAGATCTGGTTGGGATCCGGTTCGTAAGCTACTGTCTAAATGATCGGTTTTAACACGGGCAAGAAACACATTGCAAACCCAACACAAATCAGTTGTGAACTAGGAGTTAACTACGACATTACCCAAATAAGAGCACGACTCGTCCCCTCCATGAAGTGCTAGCAAACGTAGCATGAACCGGCTTTGGATTACGTGCTACCCAGGTAAGAACACCACTCATTCCATTCATAATGAGTCAGTAACTTGAATCTTTGAACAAATGTAAATTTTAAACTCCAAACTCCATACATGGGCCAGTCAGCTTGTAACAAGTCTGAGGCATCAAATAGACCGCAATACATAAACGCTCGTGTAAATCACTTCTCCGTCACCTCTATATATCACTTCCTCGTCGCCTTGATCGCCTCCTCCAGGATTACCAGACCCTCCTCGATCTCGGCGTCCGAGATCGTCAGGCTTGGCACGAACCGCAATGTGTTTGTCCCTGCCGTGATGATGAGGATCCCCCTCTCCCGGGCGGCTGTCACAATGGGGGTTGGGTCCTCGCTGAGCTGCAAGCCGAGAATCAAGCCGCGACCGCGGACCTCCTCGATCAGCTCTGGGAACTTTTGCCTCAGCGCCTCGAAGCCGCGCACAAAGGTTGCTGACTTGGCGAGGACACTTTCTTGCAGGGCGGGCTCGGCCAGCCGAGAGACGATATAGTGTGCCAGACGGCAGGCGAGGGGGTTGCCGCCGAAAGTGGTGCCGTGGTCGCCGATCTTGATCTTCTCGGCGACGTTGGCGTTGACGATGGTGGCGCCGATGGGGAAGCCGTTACCCAGGGCCTTGGCCGTGGTGAGGATGTCGGGGTGGGCCTCCTTGGGGAGACGGCTGTGGGCCCAGAACTCACCCGTACGGCCGAGGCCACACTGGATCTCGTCGTAGTGCAGCAGGGCGCCGACCTCGCGGCAGCGCTTGCCGAGCGCAATGAGGAACTCATCCGACGCCACCTGGACGCCGCCCTCGCCTTGGATAGGCTCAACAATGACGCTGCATGTGTTCTCGGTGACGAGCTCGGGGATCGCTGCGATGTCGTTGTAGTCGCCCACACGAAACCCGGGCACCATGGGTGCGAACGGCGCCTGGTACTTGGGATTGGGCGTCGCCGAGAGCGAACCCATGGTGCGACCATGGAAGGCATTGCGGAATGACACGATCTCTACCTTGGCGCCCGACGGGTCGAGTACCTTGCCGACCTTTCGCGCGAACTTGATACCGGCCTCGTTGGCCTCGGAGCCCGAGTTGCAGATGAAGACGGCGGTGGCGTCGTGCATGGCACCCGACGCCAGGGTCTTCTCGACCAGAAGCTTGGAGAGCGCGCCAGTCCATGGGTTGTAGTAGAGATTGGAGGCGTGTATAAGGGTCTTGGCCTGATTATCGCGCAACAGTCAGAGCTTTGGTCTTTCAGGGGCAGAACGGCATGCGACTGTGACTCACCTGCTCAGCAATCAACTTAGAGACCCCAGGGTCGCAGTGTCCCAGCGAATTGACGGCAATACCGGCCGTGAGGTCGAGGTACTTTCGGTTTTCGATATCCCAAAGGTAGGAACCCTCTCCCTTCACGAACACGGGCGGCGGGCGCGAGTATGTGGCGACCATGTACGGGGCATGCTCGCGAACGAGCGCGGCGCTGGCTGAGTCGGCGCTCGGGTCGGGGTTTGAAAGGCTGGCATCCCTCTTGATCTGCGCGCTGCTGCTGACCGCGCCGCCCAGATTCGATGTCGGCACCGCAGCGGCCTGCGAGTAGAGGCGGGCGCGGGCGGGCTTCGCGGCGAGCCGCAGAGATGCACGGAAGGCCATCGGTCGAGTTTAAAGTTGAGGTCGGACGGGTGCAAACGATCAATTGAACTTTACTCCCTTTAGAAATTATGGGAAAGGGACCGAGACTCGAAACGGGGCAGCGCAGGAGGGAGCGCAAATGTCTCCACGGGTTGTGAAGTGCCGTAGTAAAAAGAGTCACCCAGCCGATTGAGAAAAAAAATGACGAGCGATGTCGGGCAGGACCCTGAACCAGACCAGACCCCGCCAATCCTGATCGGCAGCGCCCGGCTATCAACCGATAACACATCCCTGTTAATTCACAACGGCCGAGCCCGTCAGGGTTCTCGCCGAGAAGTGCCAAAGAGACAACTACATCATTTGCCCACGTCAAAGACGGATCATGACACTCTAGACAACAGACTGATATGTTTCCTCACTAAGTTGTCTTTTGCAAAATTCCGGATACAATCTTTCTCAGATACTTAAATCACGTCAGGTTACCAGCCTATTCGCAATCTCATGTATTGATAGCAACTCGAACTCTTTGTTATTTAGTTTAGCCACCTTCTCAACAAGTAGAGCAGCAACTAACAGACTAAAGGGATACTGATACTAAAGAATAAGAATAAAAATAAGAATAATAATAATACTGCTGGATATAGTGTCCATGCGATAAATCCCATCTGCGTCCCGCCCAAAGAAGCCCTCCTGCCTCCGTTTTTTTTGGTTTCGCTTCATGCTCGCTTGGGTATCTCTGCTCCAACAGGCATTCGAATAAATGGTCCGGAACCCCAAGCATTGCTATTTCCTGTTCCATGCTCCTTCCATGCTAGCAACAGATGCCCGCCTTAGCCTATACCCGTCTTTCCCGGCCCCAGCTGATACCAATAATGGATAACCTTAGCTCCTGTCTCGCCCTGCCGGCTCATACCGCGGAAAACACCAGAACTCCAGGAACCTTGCATGAGGAAACGACCGCCCCTACATTTCTCTTGTATTCCAAACCCCCCTCCCCAAAACCATCCCCACTCTTGCGAGTGGAAGTACGAAACAGCCCGACGCCTGCAAGTGATACGATGAAGGAAAAAAAAGCCCCAAATTACGTAAAAGACCAGTTCACCCATCCGTGCTTAGTCTATGCCAAAAAAGCATCGCCAACCAACCCTAGTGAGTATTTTGGAAGCAAGGCCACAAAACTTGCCTCGCCCCAACCGGGGATCAGTGGATAAACGGTACTGAAATCGGCAACCTAAATAATGTATATGAAGGTACTTCCACACCGGGATCCCGCAAGACTTCTCACAGAACAGCCAGAAAGCAAGAAGAGCAACACCAACAGCAGATACGCCCGCTTGGAAACGCACATCATTTCATCGTCGCGTAGGAATTTTGCGTATAGCAAAATGTGTCATCATCAGTCGTGAGAGGCCAGCATATCCAACTCAGCCCATATGGTGGTTATGATTCGTACCCGACATACCGCTCTCAAAGAGGCCTAGAACATCTGAGGGTAGAATCTCTAGCCATGGGGGCATCATCTCATTCGGAAGCCCCAGCGAGTTCAGTGCATCAATGTTGATCTCCTGACTGTCGAATGTGATGATCTCATTGAGGGGATTACCGCTGAGATACGAGTATGAACCCGAAACCAGGCCGCTCTGAGCGAATTCGGAGTCATAGCTGCCTGCATGACTGGAGTTCACGCCGTTGGTGTGGCTGTGGTAGTGTGAGTGGTGGTGCTGACCCATGCCTGAATCTGTAAACGTGCTGGCCGGCGAGCCGCTGTGGACCGCAGACGCGTCTGATGTGGAGTGGTGTTGCGAGGACGGAGTGTATGGCGGTTGCTGGGGTGGCGGGCCGTGACCAGATTGTGACATGCCTCCAAACATGTACATTTTCTCGTTCGCAGGGCTGGTTGCATCCATGTCTTCTGGCGATGCGGTTTCGTACTTGAGGTGCGATTTCCCTGAGGACATCGACATTCTACCAGACTTTGAAGGATGTGCTTGATGGCGCACGGCCGAAACGTTGGGCTGCGGGTATGCGGGAGGGAACATGGCTGATGTATCAGCTTGTCGTATGGGATCGTATATCATATTTCCTGGCGGCGTTGGAGCCGACACTGGAACAGAATGCGGATGGGATGACGCGTGTGTAGGAGGGTGATGAGGATGAGAGGGATGGGGGGCAAGGCTACCGGGCGCCGCCGAGTGGCTGTTTTGGTATAACAGCGTCAAGTTGGAGTTCGGTGAGTTGGTGGTACCGGTAAGCGACCAGGCAATAGGAGGCACATTTGGTGACGCAGGATTCTCGAAGCGGGCTAGACGGCCGAGCGAGCCGCGTCGAGCGACCATGGCGCTCTCATACTCCTCGTTCGTAAACGTCTCGCAGTCCCAGATGCCCTTCGACTTTTGATCGAGGGCAGTTAGGATATATCCAACACCTCCCCAATATTGGTGTAACTGCTGTAGAGACTTGTAACACCGTTGGTAATTCTGATTGGCAACGGAGGCAAGAAGCGAGTGTTTCGCTGACCTCGCATCAGTCGCGGACGATGGCTTCACCCCCAAGGTCTTATGAAGCTCAGCTTTGCTGTCTGTGGGTGTCGTCTCACGCGAGGGGGACTCTGAGGTGTTGGCAACCGACTGCAGCAAAAATGCGCATGCCGCAATGTACATGGGTTGCGACGTGAAAGGATTGCCGATGAAGCTTTTGGGGTCAATCAACTCCGCAAATGCGAGGATATCGGCTATGGTCTTGGCGCTTGACATGGACAACTCTCGGCTGTTTGCTGCTAGTTTCGTGCTGCGTAGGCTCCCAAAGGGCGCGAGGAGGGTGGGCTGATGGAGCACAACGATGATGGCATGGAACCAGAAGTGAAAGAGGATAAACGTGGTGCCTTGGCCGACCTGCACATATTCCCGAAAGTTGACAGCATTGAAATGAAGGTTTTCATCCTGTTTCTGGTAAATCTGTGTCAGGTCGCTCTCCATCTGGGCAAGTTTGGCCATTTTCTCCTCGGTAAGATCGTTGGCGTCCCGGATATTGTTGAGCACGTCGGACACTCGCCCATAAAGATGGATGATTTCCGTGAAAGCAGGGAGCGGATCGGCCAGTCCCGTGACCGGATCTTTGGTCGGCGAGGGGAGTGCCAACTCATAGTCGTCATCTCTAAACGTCACCGGCCGGCCTGTCCCCGACGAGATAAGCCGATCCAAGACGAAGACGGCCCAGAAAGTGTCGGTCCGCTCCTGTTCGACCTCCTTCTGCTCCTCTGGACTGAGCGTTTCCTCGCCACTCTCATTGTCATCCGGTGAGTCGGCCTCGTGGCTGCCCTTGCGAGTCCATGTTCGTGTGTACCATGGGTCGCGCTCTCCTTGATATTTGATCCCAACATTCTTCTGGAGGCCCAGGTCAACCGCCATCCTAATCGCAAGTCCAAGATACATCCACAGCGCACTGTCTTGGTTTTCACCAAATCCCTCGTACGCCATCAGGAGGCAAGCCTGCACCGCGGCGACTGAGGGACACGGAAAAGTATCGACCGTGGCGGCCTTTGCTCGCTGTGCAAAGATATGACCATACTCGGATCTTGTGACTCTGCCGTCGTGTTCGTTGGTAAATATAGGGAGGTCTGAGAAACGGGCAGCCAGGGCGCACATGGAATCCACCAAGATAGGTTCTACCCTCTTCTCCTTGACCATTCGAAGACATCTCTCTTCCCTCAGGAACGGGTAGTTGCAGCCCAGGTGGAGAAAGAAGGTCTTGACGAGTGTGAAAATCAAGGGATGCGTCGGAGCAGGATCGTTTACGTCGTATACCGGAAGGTCTTCGAGCGTCTCGAGAATGGTTTCCGGATGTGAAAGGCGGCTGTGTGCAAGGCCGTATCCGAATAAAGACCCTGGCGATGTGGTTGAGAAGGAATTTCCCCGGCTCCGGCGCCGATCGCGGTGCACCGAGACATTGACCACCATCTGCTTGAAGCCGGGAACAATAGCGGTAGGTCCAAAATACCGAAAATATGGCATACGGTGGCTCTCGAGGCGGTGTTGTACGGGGGACCTGTTGTTCGAGCTCCGACCATCCTCCGAGTAGGAGGACGTGCGTCCATAATTGCTTGGTCTCCGGGTGGCCTTTGGCGGGTTCTGCGGCTTGTCGTCCTGATCCCAATCATTGCTCCGTTGGGGTGGGCGGCTGGTTGGTGGTGTTATGCTCGCCGCCGAGTCGCGCCGCGAACTCGCGTCCCTCCCAACAAAGCTTGCAGTCCCTCCAGCCGATTTGCACTTCCAGTGGCGTCGTTCATCCTCCTCCTCGTCGAGAAACTCGCTCTCGTTGCTAAAGTCGGCCGTCTCGTATTTGCCTTTCGATGCTGAGCCGTTGATGCCGTCCTTCTTCTTCTCCAGCAGGTCGTTGTAGCCGAGACAGTCGTGTCCGTTTTTCGCACATGTCGAACAGATCGGCTTCTCGCCTGCGCAGCGCGTCTTTCGTTTGCGGCACGTCAAGCATCTGCGAAGGTAATTAGAACGTATCCCGCCGTAAGCGCAACGATCTTCCCCAGGCCCCGCCGAAAGAGTAACGTCGCGATGCAATCACATATTCAGTGGCATTGGCCACACTACAAATAAAAAGGACACCGAGCACCACGCGAGTGCTGTGAATAGAAAAAAAACATACGCTGCATTTATCCTCCGCCGCTTCGAGGGCGGTTGGCCTTGGTTGTTGACAAAGCGGATTTGCTTGGGCGGCGCAATGGCTCCGTTTACCAGGGTGGTCATGGCGGGTGCTCTTTTATAGCAACACCATGATGGCTTGCCGTCGAGAAAAGGTGTTGCGGCTCTAGGCCTTGGCTCCGTAAACGGGAAGCCTCGGTCGCGGGGTGGCTTATTTCTAGGTCGACGAAAGCAATAATCGGTGAGAATGACAGAGGGGAAGGGCGAGCAAGAGGGGCTGTCGCGTCGCTTTCACTGTCCAGCTTGGCGCGGCGTTGGGGACCATGGGAAAGGGTGGGTGTTTGCGGCGATCAACAGGCGCGCGACTGCATGGTCATAATGCGTATGACAGGCGAGGAGCTCTGAGGGAAGACATTTTTTTTTTTTTTGGCGTTCAGTTTCGGACGGAGGTGTAGAGATAGAGCAGGTCAGGTCCGGTCAGCGACGACGGCGGGACGGCCAGCTAGGCACGCAAAATCTACTTGAAGGATTGGTGGGTTTTCCCGTTGGGTGATTGAGCTGCCAGCTTCAAGCTGTTTGGACGCAAGGGCGGAGTCGTTGCAGAAGAGGGCCCGTTGCACGCCGGGAGATTAACGAGGATGATGGCAAAAAAACGCGGCAGGAGTTGGAGCGGGCAGTTTGTCTGAAGAATGGCGATCTGCGGAGAAGAGAGTGCAAGAGGCAGAAACAGAGGGAGAAAGGGTGGGAACAAATGGACGGGGGGAGGGGGGAGTCCCGATGCAAGGCCAGCAGACGGGGAACGGGGAGACCACGACTTGCCGGCAGCAACGTCTGAGCGACTGCGAGCCAGACGCCGCAAGCCGTGATGCCTCACGATGGTGGGCGTAGGAAGGGCACCTCTCAGCAAATGCGAAGCAGAGGTGGTACGACAGAAACCCCAAGAAGAACAAATTAACAGGGCAACAATAATTGGGGGAAGGGGAGGGGAAGCCGTGCCTATCGTCTCGCCAGGCCCAAGCTTCATATCTGATCGCTGTGTTTAAAACCCCTTTCTCTCCCAAGACCTGTGTCAGAAAAAGCTGCGTCGCCGGCTGTTGGCCTGCGGCAGGGTTGGCCAGAGCAGAGGGGTATGGCAATATCCCAAGCATTGCGCCGCCCTGATTGGAGAGAGAGGGGGGAGGGAGAGGTCATCATCTCTCATCTCTCACATCTCCATCTGCACGAGCGAGCGCGTCCGGCTGCGGCGGCGGCGCAACGTACAGAGGGCGATGCATCTCATACGCTGCGTCCCCGGGGTTCAAGTCCATAGGGCTTCCTGTCGCTGCACGTCGGGCGCAGGCCAGCCAGCCCTCGTCTGGCGCGAGATTTGCGTGATGCCCGCCTCCCGGGCGACCGATGCGCTATCCGATGGGAGAGAGCCGTGGATGCGTGCTGGGGGCTTCCCAGCATCGCCCTAGCTTTCCCCGCGAAGCGCGCGTGCCAGGTCACCACACCAGGTGGGCTGCCAGCTTCCAAGGTTCCAAGGTTCCAAGTCTTGATGGCCAGCTTCAACTCTTGCATCTCCGGATCTGGTATGGCAGCCCCCTGGAATAATATTGTAAATCAACTTCGGTGGTGGAGGATAATAACGTCGACTGGTAGACGCACCTGCAGATCGGGTGACGGCCGCGACTCTCCACCGAGCTGGCCGTCTCGCTGCAGGCCCCCTTCCCTGCCAGGTTTAGCGGCGTTTCTCGAGTTCGGGTCTGGCCCATGCCGACGACCCCAGAGCGAGGTCCTCTTGAAATCTGGAGACCCCGGGTTTTCATGTGCGCTTGGGGTGGGTGTGAACCGCCCAGAATTCCGACGACGATGACTGGTCGGCCGGCTGGTCTCGCCAGAGGAAGGAACACGCTTCCCGCCTTCCCCTACTCTGCTTCTCAACCACATCAACCAAGCCTCTCCTGCGAGCAAAACGGCGGGACGGTCGTTCCGCAGCGCGACATGGCAAGAAGTCATCACGCAAACGAGCTGGGATGCACCTTATCTCGTCCCCCAATCTATTCAGCGAGGGGGGTTGTCTTTGCCAACCGCCCTCCCCACGAGGTCGTGAGCGGCACACAAGAGCTATCTCCTGGACAGCCTGTCTCGTTGTATATGTCTGATACCTATCGGTGCCCCAAGATGTCCGCCCGCCGCCGATAAGGATCTGAGTGGGAGTTAGTGTTGCGAGTGAGAGAGGGGAAACAGCCGCAGATGGGAGCGTCAATACCAGCCCAGAGAGGAGCGCTGCAACAGCCTGCAGCCAACCCATCCATCCTTCGCTCCTTCTTTCCCCAGACGCGCGACCGCGCTTCCCCGCCCCGCGCAGACGGGATATGACGCAAAGCGAGCTAATAAGGTAAGATTGTAAGGAAACTGCTATGCGGGCTGCGTACCGAGCCGACCGCAGCTCGCCGTGTGTCGACGAACCATCTGCCCTCTCGCCCCTCTGCCCATCGTTCACCGCGGTGGCCTTTCCGTGCACGCCCTCCTTCTCCAACGAGTCTTCCCAATACAGCCCGATACATACCAGCAGCGTACCAGCAACACTGCCAGAACCTGCAACCGAGCCGCCGAGCCAATCATGACACCCATTCACCTCGATAATTGGGGGATATCAGCCAACGGATGTGTGGGGGGACGGGGAAGTGGGACTCCAGAGCCGCCTGCTGCGGCATCCATGGATCCCCTGCTCCCAGACGCCTCCATCACCGTGCCTCTCCCGTGTCCCCGTCTCCCCAAACCCATGGAAGATTTGAAGAAAAGACGACGCACCTCAGTCCCCGGCTCTTCGCCTAGAATTCCCCGTCCACGCAACGTCGTTTCTGAACACGACACAGGAAGAACAGAAAAAGATGCTGACCCTCAACAAGAAAAGGCAGATATAATAGCCTAAAGCGGACGACACCCAGCCCCCACACCACCCACCTGACACCGATTATGGAGGGACAAAAGTTTCACCCCCCTCTGCCCAATAATTCATTACTCATTCATTCATTCATTCCCTCAGGTCACTCCAGTCGCCTGTCAACTGGCCGCCCCGCAAACTAGGCTAGGAGCTGCTGTGTGAGAGCAGGTGGTCTGAGTCTCGCTCCATGTCCCTCGTCGATGGGACCAACGATACCTGGTCTAGATTTCGGCCTAGGTCGGATAGATACGAACGTCACACCGTAGTCCGCAGCTAACTAGCGTATGGCTGGCTCCCTTGTCTTTACTACTGCAGAAGAGAATACATAGTGTTGAATATGCACGCACGGCACTCGAATGCCGTTTCGGCCAAACCGTTTTCTTCTCGCGAAGCAAGCCACCCCACTTGAGGGTACGGCCTAGCCCGCAACGGGCGTTTTCCACTTGTTGGAGACTGCTCTATCTCGCCACCCCTCTTCCCCTGTGTTTATGTGTTGTGGGTGCATGTTCATGTGCGTGGTGCTGTGTGTGCAGGTGCCGACGTCGATGAGCGATCATCTCCCCCTTTCCCTTGTTAAGTCAAGCCCAGCCACGTGGGCAAGGGAACGTGGGAAGATCGGGAGGCACATTCCTGTTTTACGCGTGGGTGAAACACATCCGCATTTTCCCACGATCTGGGACCCTGGACAGGTGGGAATAGCCACCAGATGTCGTTAACAGACCTAAATAAAGTATTATACATCTCGAACCGAACACACCATCACAGTCTGAGCTCATATCAAGTAACGCGTACTCTTCGTGCCACACTACCACCGGCCCGCTGCCCTACCGAGGCGGGCCTCTTGTTGCTCTGTCTCCACCAATGCCCGTGCCTGTCTCTGTCGGTTTCTGGTGTGTGGGTGTGTGTGTGAGGCTCTATGACACGTCATGAGAACCAGTAGCCCAGGTCCACCATTTTCCCGCTTCCTCCACACGGTTGATGCTCGCCTCGTCTCGTCCTGTCTCGCTCGCCTCAGGCGACCTGCTGACATTGCCGTCTGTCAGCTCTGCCCGAGAACATTGCCGCTCCCGTCTCCCCATGACCTCGTGGCAGGCTTCAACCAGACCACGGATCCCCGGATCAGATCCTTCAAGCGTGATGCGCCCGCCTCTGGCGCTGGGTTACGATCAGGTCGTCTTGGGATGTTAGACGAAGCAGTCTTGCCTCGTCAGGCGCTGGGCAGCGCTTCTCCACTGGACAGCCAGTCGATAGACTGATAGAACCCGGTAGCGTTTCATAAGACTCGACAGAGCCATGCGTTACCAAGTAATGGCGCCGTTGATCTCCTCTCCAGGATTTTCCTTCTCTTTCTCCTCCAGTTTGTCTCAGTTGTTTGCTTCGGATGGCATTGCCATACGAGACCCCAACGAGATCGACCGAAGTTTCGATCCTCCACCAATGCTCTGGAACACGGCATCTCGCCCGCCTCTGCAGTTTTGTGTACCCGCATCATCATGGTCTTCACTTAGCCAAACACAAGGTTCATTCCCATATCCTTGCTGACCTGCCGCCAAAGGTCCGCCTCGCCTACCCCGTCGTTTTCGCAGTCACTTCGCATAGACTGCATGGAGCCTCTCCTCCTCCCCTCATCGCCCAGCCCCGCAACAACCTCAGTCCAATCGGCCCGGCGCCACACCTCTTGCACGACTTCCCATGCCCGCTCGATGTTCATCATGCCTTGACGTTTCCTGATGGCGCTGAACGCCCGCTCGGCTAGCCCACGGTCTTCAGTGCTGACAGCTTCGCACGCTGCTGCAAAAAGCGGCCACAACAGTGCGCCCATAGGGCCTGCGTAAGCAACTGTGGCGACACAGTGCACTAAGGCCGCGTGGGCATTGGTCTGGACGGCTTGGTGCGAGCGCGGGTATGCATATAGCGTACGGTATAAGTAGACAAATGCCGAGTGTCGATAGGCAAGAGCGTTATGTAATATGCTATGGAGGCGATCCCGCTCGGTAGCACTCATCGGGGGTGAAGGGGATTCCGTGTTACCGGTGGTGGAGCCAGAAGTGATGGTTGCTGTTGTCGTGTCCTCCATACAGTTGATGGCCGTGTGAACTATCGGGTCATCCACGTCTGGTACGAAATTGGGCGGTAAATGCGGCCGCCAGTGTGAGAGGGCCACCTCGATCGCCGCGGTGGTGGACTCGAACTCGGCCCGTAAGGGGGCGATCTTGGATGCAGCATCGTTGAACCGCACCGCCAAGTCAATCTCACGCTTGAGAGGAAACACATCGGATAGACGGTGTATTATCGGCCACAGTGTCGTAGCCATGCCAAGAAGGGTATCAACGTTTGTAAGCGGTGAAGCAGCGAGCGCGCCAAGTGGTGGAAAGGGCTGGAGACACCCAGGTGCGGGCGCTGCGGAAAGCGGCGCGGTGCCGTTTGAGAGCGCAGCAATGACATCGTAAAACCGAAACGCCTAAGACAAGTGTGAGCGAGCTTCGAGAAGGGCTTCGTTATGCTAAGGGGTCGAGGGGAGGGTGAGAGAACCACGCAGACACTTACACGTTCCAGGAAAGCGCTAGTGGGGTTTGTCGGATCCGGATTCGCGCACATTACAGTGAGAGCCCCTTTTAAGTGGACTGCCACTATATTGGATTGGCCCTTTTGGACAAGCTGCGGCGTCTTAGCTGGGTTCTCAAGAGAGCAAGGGATTGGGGGCTTCGCAGTGGTATGACTCACAACTTCGTAGTAAACTAGGAGCATGATCGCCGCCAATATCTCGTTCCGGTTGACCTTTCCATTGTTCTCGATCAGGCGTCCTAGCCCCTGGATTGCTCGGTTGTGGAAGTACAGAGACTTCTCCGCGTTGTCAACCCCCCTATATTCCAGGTGGGCACTGGCTAGGGCATACATTGCATTCATCACCGGGGAGCTTTTTTGTGTCAAGGGCAACACCAGCTGCTGGAACGGGTTTCCGGACTCCTCCCTGAAGACGATGAGATGAGACAAGACGTTGCAGAAGTGATCCAAGAGGGCTCGGCGGTTTGGGCGGTCTGAGAAATCGGCAAATAGCGGCGGACAGAATTCCAACAAAGGCGAGGCCGCCGGGAAGGGTGAGATCATAGCCAGGTCTGGATACACGGACCGCGCTCTCACCATCATGGAGCCCCGGCCGGGCCTTCCGCGCGGCTCGGTGGCGACCTCCTCCTCGTCGCCGTCGCTCTCATCACCATCCGCCAAGAACTCCGAACCGGCTTCGGAGAACCGGCGGCCAGGTGAGTAGGGTCCGGAGTTGCCGTCGGATGCGCCGTCAGGTAATGGGCCTTCGCGTTTCTTCCTCTGGCGTGGCTTCACCGCCTCGTAGGCGCACTCGATCCCATGTTCGGCGCAGCGAGAGCACTGCGGGCGGACCTCATCGCATTTCTTTTTCTGTGCAACAGTGAGCTGAACAACGTCCCCCAAAAGCGCCCGATATAGCACAGCGATGGGCTGATGGGTGGGTTTCACCACGAACCTTTTCTTTGCTGCATGCATGGATTAGACAAACAGGATTCGACAATATCAACTGCACTCGGAGCCAACAGCAGAGCAGGGTGTATCACATACCAATAGGTGCAACCTGGACATTATGTGTTAGCACCGCAACAAATCCGAGACCGCTGTGGTATCAATAGCGCCCCCAATGCCGCCGGCCAGTCAGGACGAGAAGAGCGGGCAGCAGTGCAATCGGGAATGCTCGACACGGGCGTGATTGGGAAGGAACGTACCGGCCCTGGACCGCCTCTTCGGCGCCTTGGGAGGAGCTTTCCGCGTGTAGAGCAACATTTCCACACATGAGCGCGTTGGCAGCGCTGGATGGGCGTGCTTGGGGGATGAAGACGGATGGCGATGGCTTCGATATCGGCTCGATCGATGGACGCGGGCACCAACAGATGATGCTGCCCCTGTCCTATCTCAGATGATGTGCGCGGAGAATGTGGAGGCGACGGTGGGTCGGCGTCGATTGCGTCTCACACCTGTTTATAGAAGCTCATGGAACGCAAACTGAACCAAGAGGCAGACGCGTCGCTTTATTCAAGCGGGCGATCGCTGGGGAAATCTGAGAATCCGGCCAGCATCACGAGTCGATCTCGGTGTGCGTGTCCGGGTAAGCACTGGTAGCGTGGACACCCTCCACCTGATTCACCGGCGGGCAGTGGGCGTGTCCAAGCTCTTTGGCGATTTTGAGTTGAGCCGGTATTGAACGCCCCTCTGGCCCCTGTCTCGGTAAGGAGGGAACAGCTTCCGAAATGCATAATAAGCGGAGAACATGCGGGGTTCTCTCAAACCTCCGCCGCCAAGCCTTGGTTGATGCTAGACCGTTGGGCTTGCTGGACGGGTAGAAAGCGGGTTTCAGGAGCCCACGGGTGCTGCAGGCCCCAATACTCCGCGCTCCGGCCATCGCTAGGCCCTGGCGCCGGATGGCGAGCGGTTACGGGTTACGCATTCGTAGGTCTATCGCGAGCGGAGGAGGAGAGCTGTCAGTGCTGCTGTCAGTGCGACCTGCAACGAACACCGGCCAATCTGGGCCTAGTGGCTTTACGGCAGGTAACCTGCCGCATGTCTGCACCCTGCCGACCGCGACCTGCGTTCCCTCAACGTGACCAGACGGCTTCGGTCCATCCTCGGCGCCAGGCTGGCTCTGCTCGTCTATTCGGAGCCTCCCAGGCACAACCACCAGCGCTGCTCGCAGACGGCGTACGTAAGGCAGGTCGTCCCCGCGCCGTTTGGATCTGGGGAACGGCATGGCTAGACGGCAAATCACGGTTGCCGGCTTTACAGATTCCATTCCACCGCGCACCCTGATTGGGCCCTCTCGGGGAAAATCAAAAGTCGAGTGCCGGACCGTTTGTGCATCCTGTCCAGGAGGCCGGGTCTATATCGCCCCGCCCAAATCGCCAACTCGCCCCTGACAAAACTCCCGCCCAAGCCGGGAGGGTTAGGTAGCACGCATCCAAGCGGTGGAGCAGCAGAAACGTCCCGAGAAAGAGGGCAGCCGTTGAGAGTGGGTCCGGGGCGGCGATGGCGCGGGGATGGACGATGGGTAAGGGCCATTCACGGAGCGCTGCTATCCGCAGTGGAAGCCAATGATAGGGTACCTTTCGGTAGTTGTCCTACGTTGCGGCGTATACAGAAACGAGGCCATTACTCGGGTTTGTGAGCCCAAGGCAGCCTAGGTTAGATTCGAGCTCGCGAGCAGGATGGAGCGACGTGGAGGTATCGACAGGAGCAAATGCCCGATCTGGATTTGCCCGCCCGGGACTCGAGATTGCCGCACCCGTCAGTTGCCTGTTTAGCCGGTTTCCAGCCCGGCCTCGCAAACTCTCAGCATATACTGTGTAGGTGAGTGAAAACAACCCCGACAGCCAGGCCTGAATTGCAACAGGCTCGGCGTGATATAAAATACAAACGACGCGGTCGGTGACGGAGGATCAAACTTCGGCACGGGCGCACACGTGTAGCGCTAGCAGAAGCCTCTCAGCACCTCCTGCTCCACTGTTCTAAATGTAGTTTAATGTCACGCATTGTTGTCTGTGCGGGGAACGTTTGCTGGGGCCTAAAATGCACAGTGCACTGGGGTGTGGCACAGTGCAGCTCAGCATCGCAGCCCTAGAGGCAGCGACTGTAAAGAAACCCCACCCGAATTTGAATTTAATTGGAGGGCACGGACCAAGAATCCCGTCGCAGCAAGCAGCAACAGCAAGCAGCAACAAGCTGACCGCCCACCCGCTTGAAGCTCAAGGACAAAAATCTGCCGCTACCGACCTGCCCGTCTTGTTCGGGTGTTGCCGCACCGCCCCTGGCATCGCTGGGAAGAATGTTGCGATGACCTGGGAACCTTCATTGAGCGCGGAGCCACGCCCTTGGAGGCAATAGCTCAGCGCTCCTGTTACTACTAACGCCAGGGGCTCACCCATCACAGTGATCACACCTACCTTCTCCAGCCCAGGATGCTGCTGACATCTTCCGGCCATGTCCGTATCCGAGTATAGCGCCCGGAGCAGTGCTGTGATGTCGCGCGTGCGGGCGGCCGCGTCTGTTCGACAAGCCTGGCTGTCGGCTCCGCAAGTTCCAGGGTGCGCGAGATTCGTCAGTCAGCAATGTCAGCAGACCATTGGTGGCCTCGCTCGCCCTTATGCGACGAGGACCAGCGCCCACCTTACCCCTCACGACGATGTCCGGCACGATGATGCAGCTGCCTCTTGCGGGACAGTCAACCAAGAAAAGGCGGGCAGGACAGCGTAGTGGAGGAGGGTCGGCCAGCACATTGGTAGGCGTGGACAGCATCGACAGCATCGACGTCTGCCCAATCACGGTCGTCCTGCGGCTGAACACCGAGCCTTCGATCCCCGGCGTCCACGCAAAACAGGAGCACATGGGGGTCGGAAAGAGGCCCCAGCCCACCAGCGACGCCTGAGATCGCAGGCTGGGCGTGCACAACCTCGAGAGAGTGCAACCTGGCGATGCACCCCCTGGTTCGCTTTGGCCAGCGGAGGAAAGGAAATCGGTGATCTCGTCCCAGCATTTTGGACACCCTCTCTATGTTCGTCCAAAGGCGCACAAACAGCGGAATGCGTCAGCAAGAGCCTCATCTGTCCGGACAATCTGCTCCCCTTTTCCATCCCGTCATCCCGCGAGCCTAGATCAAGTCAAAAGCAGCTAGTGACTTACGCCCAGAAGTCTTGATCAGTCTTTGGTCTCTTCCCGTCTCAGCCCTATTGGACACTTGATGACCCACAAGTAGCCAGCCGCTGTTGGTTGATGCCAGCACCAAGATAGTGGCGCACACCCCCGGCCTGAAGCGCTCAGCCCCCTTGCAACTGCACGCTGCTGGGCATCTCGCTGAACAAAAAGAATCGCGCTGCCTGGTCTGACACCGTCTTACCTGCAGAGAACAAAATTGCTGTCGAACCTCCCGTCGAAAAAAAAAAACAACCTCGACGCCCCTTACAACGCTTCATCGCTGAATTCTAGACATAGCTGCGATTTCGACCTCGGGATGGTTTTCTCGAATGCGCCAGATATCTGCGACCTAGCGACCGACTGCCAAATTGAGATAAGAAGGCTACGATAAGGAGACGGTGACGACAAGCCGGTCCATCCGGCTAATCAGGACCACCATGCCCAGCATTTGGTCCTGTTCGGCGTGTGTCGCTTCACTCTTCGGCGCTCTTCTCGGCCTCGGGGCGGACGCGAGGCACGCCGGCCCCAAGAGGGACTTGGTCCATCGGGTACCGAAAGCGCAGATCACTCCCGGACCGCTATTACAGCGGGCCGCTAGCACCTGCCAAACCGACTTTTCGCTGTGTCCAGAGTCTGTGGGCGGGGGGTGTTGCCCGTCTCAGTATGAGTGCGCGACGGACTCTTGCTACGCAACGACAGCGGGGATAACTTTAGCTTGTGGGAAAGAGGGATGGTTTGCATGCGCCGCTGCCGATTCAGGTCCGCCACCTCTTCGATCACGAGCCCCAGCTGTCTCAGCTAACCAAATATGTGTGTGATAGGAGGATGCTGCCCAGTTGGCTACTTATGCGGGCCGTTGGACTGTATCGCACCCGCCGGTGTAAAGAATCCCGTGACGACGTGCCCGTTCAATTACAACCTCTGCCCAGCATCGCTTAACTACGGATGCTGTATGAATGGGATGGGGTGCGCCCTCAACGCTTGCTACTCGACCTCCCCTGTAACCACCACTGTTATCCAAATAGTTACGACGACGACTGGCGGACAAACTATTACAACTACGCAGACCGCGGTCACGCTTGCGACTCCGTCCCCGCCGTCCGGCCTCCCTTTCACTGACAATAACGTTGCGCCGAAATTCATCCCAACTAGCCGCCCTAAAATCTCATCTACAACGGTGCCCGACGACAACAGCAACCGGGGTCTCACGACCTCCCAGGTTGGCGGTATTGTCGGAGGTGTTGTCGTCTTGTTAATAATCGTCATTACCGCCGCATTCCTCATTATCCGGCGGCTCAACCGCGTTGCCGAGGCTGTGGAGTCGAAGTCGAAGTCCATGAGCCACACAAAGTCACACTCGCACTCACAGACTCAGCCATATGGTCGTCACCTCGACCTGTCACAGGCTTATGGCGACGATCCGAGCAAGGACCCGCTCATGGTGACCCCAAATACCAACAACAACAGCGCTGCCGGCACCCCGCCAGTCCACGGCGTCGGATATCCCGGTGGGCGTGATCGTTCTAACTCCGACAATGTCACCCCGTCCCCGGCCGCCTTCTCGCCAGACATCAGCGGCGGCGCGTCAGGACAGCGACACCCCAGCTTGGACTCGGGACCGGGCTACTTTGACTTGCCACCACGCGTCCACAATGTACCGGGCGGCCGTCAGTCGATGACAGCGGCAATGCGCAACAGTGTCGATAGCCACAGCACGCAAGGTTACCCCACCTATGCATACCAGCATCAGCGACAACAAAGCAACGCGAGTGAGCTCTCGGATGGTAGCGAAGGCCATCATGTCAGCAGCCCACTAGTGATCCCAGAGTTAGACTCATCGGGAGCTTTCCATGAGCTGCCCAGCGACGGCCGCCTTAGCAGTCTCAGCTACAATAATCGCAGTCGATCCAACAGCGGGGTAGGTGCGAGCCCGCGAGCGTCATTTGGCAACCCGCGGCGTCGTAGTGAAAGCGGAAGCGGGAGCATCATGCGTGAAGTCTCACCACCAGCGCCGGGTGGAACATTAGCCGCGGGGTTCGGTCCGCTTGACGTTGTGAACGAGTCGGCCGAGATCATGCACGGGTACTATGGCCCGCGTGATAGGCAGGTCGGGCAAACTGCCGCCGGGCTAGAGCTTATTCAGTGGGATGTCAGCTCGCCCGTTGTACCAGGAGCGCCTGAGCCAGACCCGCTGGACACAAACCAGTATCGGCAGGATCAACAGCAGGATCAACAGCACGACCGGCACGAACAGCACCATCAGCAAGAGCAGCCGCCATCACACCCCTCGCACCCATGATCAGACGGAAACTTCGGTTTCCGTCTCCTGTACTTCTCTCTATCTGCACTCTATCGAGTGCGTTTTCCGATTTTCCCTATGTCGGTTTGGACTGGACAAATTCGGTCCGTCATCTGAGGGTCTCTTTATTAGCAGGAGTTAGGGGAAATGTGACGGGGGCAGTCTACATTAATACAGCGGGCGGGATATCTATACAACACGGATGGGGCACTTGTTTCATTATTCAAGGCGTTGGCAAGGGAAATAAGTGGCTTTAGCGAGCTCTGACGGCTGGGGCAGAGTGTTTTGGGAGGGCTGCCGGGACGGTTGGTTCAGGAGAAGCACGGAAATTATCAGGCGAGGGAGGCCACATAGCGTGACCGCTTGCTCGACTGCCCAGAGGTATACCCGTTCGTACCCTGGAGCCTATGACGCAGCGGGAGTGGAGACGGAAGGGTTTATCTGTTGTTTATTCAACGTTACACATGGCTCATCGTGGGGAGGCCCGGCGGCCAGGGGTAAATACTCGTGTGAGATCTGGCCGGGTTAGACACAGTTCAGGTATATAGAGTGCGGATGTGGAGTTCTCAATCTGGGATGCAGAGTGGTCCGTGGAGAATATACGATAGTTTTGGACCTTCCCCAAAGGTGGTGTTTGCCACTCGCAAGCTAGGCACGTTTTCTGACTAGACGGGCGGAAGGCCAGTGGAGGCCGGATGTCGATCTGGGTAATATGGCAGTTTTGATGAAACGGGGGGTACTGAGGCAGACTGAGGCGGACTCTGGTGTTGAAACTGCAATTTGGGTCAACCAAAGGAGGCGAACGCGCGGCTCGTCTTGAAAAAGCGTGGGTCTCGAGCCGGGTCTATGAACCCCTGACGATGAGGTAGATTGAAAATATATTGGAGTTGTGCCCAATAACCCGGGCTGGCTGGATCGGCCTACCGACCTGGATTTATCCTGCATAACTCGCCTATATCCCCCGCGTTTCTTGCCAGCAGCATGCGAGACAGGCTCGGGTTCATTCGTCAATCATTTGTCGCCAGGCGTTCGTCAGTAGTCCGTCTCTCGGGATGCAACATGAACACCCGGCCCGTCCTGGTTTAGGATGCACGTCAACACAGCAGTCAACGAGGCAAAGGAAAAAATTACCCGTAAGGTTTGGGGAGACTGTTGAGCCGCCCGCGGGGCGGCTTCGAACCTCCTTTCCTCGCTTCTTTTGGCGTCTTCTGGTAATGCGAAACATTGTCCCAATTCCGCCAGTCTGAGTTGGGTGTGGCATTTACGCAGTAAAACTACCAACGGGCAAGCCATTCTTCCTTCGCGCCTTGGGATGGCGACTCCCGCTCAGACTTATGCAGGAACCGCAATCCTGCGATAAAAGCTGCAGCGGAGGTCCGCGCTGGTCCAGGCCCGTCAATGATCGGGGCGTGGCCAACATCGTCGCACAGCAGAACAATATTACACCCATTTCAGGAGAGGCCAGGCCCGATCCAAGCTGTCTCATCTCTCGAAGGAAACACAAAGGGATGCAGCTGCTATCACCATTGCTGCCTCGAGAATGGAATCTAGTGAACTTGGCCTGTAGCGAGTCCGTAGGATGCGTCAGCGTGCCTCACGATGTAAGCGCTGCTGCGAGGTCCTGGGTTTTGGCGTCTGGTGGCTTGACATTTCGCTGCGTCTTTGTGTCCGCTGAAGAAGCCAAGGAGGCCAGTATGCCGTTGGTTGATGGTTCATCCCTGATTTTATCGAATCTGACCTCCGCTGTGCATCCGCGACGAAGTAGTTGGCGTCGCTGGGAGGGAGGTTGCGTAGCCATATATCTAGGGGAGCCAGCTGCCAGAAAGAAAGGTCTCTTAGCAGTCGTCCATCATCAAATCAACATCCTTGAACTAGCCGAAGTCTCTCCTCCTAGCCGTCATCATGAAGCTCGCCGTTACTCTCTCTCTTTTCTCAGTCTCCAGCGCTGCCGTCCTGGAGGTGCGAGGCGAATGCCACGGCAACAACTGCAACCGCGCTGTCACAGGCACTCGCGAGGGACTGCTCCCCTTCGCATCCCGCTCGGCGGACTGCTCAAGCTTCATGCTTGCCACCGTCACCCCAGCGCCGACGTGAGTTGACGAGTCGTGTCCCTGGTACGAAGCCAAGAACCTAACAGCCTTTAGGACCGTGACGGTCACCCTCTCCCTCACTCCGAGCGTGTACGAAAAGCGCGACGCACCAGTCATCGGCCGTCAAGTTACCGTTAGCCCAAACTCCATCCCCCAATACGCCGAGAACTGCATAAACTTGGAGGAGTATTCCACGGCGTGCTCCTGCTTCGGGATCACGGCTTCGGTTACCACCGCACCGACACCAACCGTGACAGTTACCACCACCGCAAACATCTGCTACGAGGGTGGGGATTACCTATAAGAGAATGATTAGAGCGGGTTCCAATAGAAGGGTATAGGATAGGGTGTGGCGCGGTGATACTTTGACAAAGAAAAGGGGTCGTCATTCCGGGTGATGCGGAGAGATTTTGCGTACCCTGTAGCCATGTCCTGGCGTACCCTAAACCCGCATTTGGTCAATCGGGCCTCGCGGCAACACGCAGTAGACGATAGTGTAATATGGAAGGCTATAAAACAAAACAAATCTAGGTATTCTCACCGTCAGATGCGGGTGGTCTGTTGATATAACGGCTGGGGCCAAAAAAGAGTCTCTCTCCGTGCGAAAGTCCCTTTTCCGGAATCCTCACGCAGTTCTGTGTCGAGACAGGACGGTCCTTAAGAATGGAAGATAGCGTGCCATAACCTATACTATGGGCGGTATTAACAGTAATAAGGGATATTCGCAGTGGCTGAGGGGGCCCTTTCTGTTGGTCTGGGTCTTCGAATACATGACGCCCTTCTGTTGGACGGAAATGGGGACGTGTCGACAGAGAGCGCGCATGCGCTACCTGGTCAGAGCGTGTCGGATGTTTCTTACCTTGCTCATTCTGTGGGTGCATAACCGTGACAGCGAAACTTCATGCTGGGAAGAGAAATCGAAGGTCGGACTGGCCAGGTCGAATGAAGTGATTGGTCGGAAAATGATACCTAGCGATGCGCCAGAGGCCAGCTCCCGACTCTGGGGAAGTCGCGTGTGCTGATGGCCCAGCCGTAACGGGATTAGCTCGTGTCCCGCAGCCACAAGCCTCCACCCCGCCTTCCCGCATGCGGTCTGGTTTCCTGTGCAGGCAGGACCCTAGCTGCTTGACATTCGAGCCATCATCGCGGGGAACGCTTCACATGTCAAGACCGGCGGTTCTATCATTCCCAACTACGATTGTATCGTTAATGAGGCGATTGTTGCGGCCAGAATCTGCGCACTGCAGATGAACTCGGGCTGCATTCGAATACCAATGTCCCTTTCAGGCGTTGCGCGCTGACCCCAAGCCCTCTGCGCTCCCCCACAACCTTCCTGGTAGCCCCGCCCCCGCGCTTCACTTGCCGCGTGCCGTCGCTTGCCGAACGTCCAAACAGCGCCCAGGAGAACGGCTTCGGCACCTTTCACATGTCAGCCCTGGGGCTCGTGACGGCAATGATTCGTACCTGGCACTTTCATCGGCGGGCGCATTTCCAGCATTCCTCCTACCATGTGGTCCCATGAGCCGCAATCCAGACCCAACGCGGGCTTTTTTATGTTTTTATTTTTGCTTTGTCTCGACCCTCTTAGGGCTGCGCCGCCATCTGGTCGTTGAACAAGCCGTTTGCTTGTCCCTTCTCCATCACCGGTCATTCAGCACGCCTCGAGTCAGCCCACTCGACAACCCCTTTTTGCGAGCGTGACTGTGGCAACCCCTACTCTACCGACTTCCTGCTGCACTCCCCATCGCCAGAGATTTCCCATGTCTGCGTACAGGTAACGCCGTGTACGAGAAGAAAAAGAGAGGCACAGAATGATAGACCACGTTCTTGGCAGACCGTCCGCCAAGTCTCGCCGCCTGCAAGTCCTTGCGGTCTTGGGCTTCTGGTCCGCTTACCTTTTCAAGTATGACAACCCCTACAGCTGGCTTTCTTGCGTGGTCACGAACGTTGTGCTAACCGTCGTGCAGAGGCGACAAACATGGACCACCCGTGGCGCGCTTCTTCTCCCGCATGCTCAGCAAGAGGCTGACGGCATGGCAAACCGTTGTCATAACCATGATATACCTCTACGCCGCCCGGAACTTCAGCACGCTCGTCGGTCTTGCAAGCCCCGAACCCATGGCTAACATGTACGACGCTACATACTTCCGCGCAACATGGGTTCTCACCGCGCTCGACGCTGGCTTCTGGACGGCAATGAAGATACAACAAAAGTGGCTCAGGGATATCGCAAGCGTGGTGTTCTCCGTGTTCTACATGGTGGCCGCGGAGCAAGCCGACGAGAAGGTGCGCAAGGTCCGGAGCAATATTACGGTCGATCATCTCCGGATTAGCTGGAATAAGGGCAACAGTTCTCCGTATCTGCGCTTTCTTCAGGGCCTGATGCGGCCACGCCTCACCAAGTGGCCAGCACGCGCAATTCGAATCCCTCGACCATCCACCAGCGATTACAAGGAACCTGTTACCGGATGGCTATACTTTGATGGCCCCCTGTCCGACCTAGTCTCCCACAACAAAATCATCTTGGATATTCCCGGCGGTGGGTTCGTCGCTATGGATCCTAGGTGCAACGACGACAAACTGTTTTCTTGGGCTGCCAAGACCGGCCTACCCGTGCTAAGTCTCGACTACAAGAAGGCGCCAGAATACCCTTATCCCTATGCGCTAAACGAGTGTTACGATGTTTATACCACCATTATTAACAGCCGTGGGCGGTGTCTGGGCATGTCTGGCAATCAAGTCCCAAGGGTTGTGATCACGGGAGATAGCGCCGGTGGGACATTGGCGACGTCTACGACGTTGATGATCATTGAAAGCGGGTCGTCGCCGATCCGCCGCTTCCAAGGGCAGACAGATCTCCCCATTCCAGATGGCCTGGTCCTATTCTATCCTGGCCTGGACATGAACATCGGCAGCTGGATGTCAGACGAGCAGATGGCTCTCATCAAGGACCGCAGTATGCGTGGGACGAATAAGAGCATTATCCAGCGCAAGACAATGCAGTATAACGACTTGGTGGGCACACCTCACCAGTCCGATGACGAGGACGAAACTCCACCCGCCTCGAAATCGCAGTCCAGCGATTTTCAGCCCGACTCTACCCAACCTATACTGCTGGTACAGCCAGTTGCATCCCCCGGTGGTGATGTTGCCACTGAATACTCTCACTTGGGTACATCGACATGGACGCAGACACAGCAGCTTCTTTCACCTGGACCAACAACTCCAGAAACCGAGAAGCGTAAGCCAAGCACATCTCACCACCCTGAGCCAATGCGAACACGCTTGGCCATGTCAAGCATGATCTCGTACTTCAATGACCGCGTTCTGACACCTGAGATGATGCGCGCCATGATCATCCTTTATGTTGGTCCGCACAACCGGCCTGATTTCCAGCGCGACTATCTCCTCTCGCCCATCCTAGCTCCCGATATATTGCTAGCCCAGTTCCCCAAGACGTACTTCCTTACGGGAGAGCGCGATCCACTCGTTGACGACACTGTTGTGTTTGCCGGCCGTCTGCGTCGTGTAAAGGCCGCGCAGATGGCCTCGGGCGGTACTCGACTCGAGTACCAGGACCAAGACGCCCGGACCGCGGGGTTCAACGAGAAGGATGTCGCGGAAGTGGCGCTCATTCCTGGCATCAGCCATGGCTTCCTACAGTTCCCTGCAATCTACCCTCCTGCCTGGGGCCTGTTTGACAGGATTGGACACTGGATCGAGGATGTGTTCAACGACGCGGCTGAGAAGAGGAGACAAGCAGATCGCAAGAAGTCTCTGGTTGTCAACGGTACGGAGAGGGAAGTGGCTCGCCACCATGCGAGACAGGAGTCTAGCGGCGACGAGGACCGGCCGCTGGAAATGAGCATGACTCGGGTCAGGGGGCGGTCGATGAGGGAAGACAGTACGAAGGCTGCAATTACCCAGGAGGACCCAGTGAATGGCGATGGTGCGAGCGATGCGGAAGCGGATGAGGGTCCTAGGAAGAATAAGAAGGGGAGGAGGGTGCGGACGAAGGACCACAACAAAAGCTTAGTCAAACTTGCCAGCTCCGATGACCTGCTGGGGAGGAGGATGCATGGTCTTGCTAGTGGCTTGACGGGCCTGCCAGCGGACGCGGATTGAGTTGAATAGACGGTTACACATAGTTATGAAGCATGGTTTCGGTGTCTTGTGGTGGGTGGACAGCTGTATACTCTGTATCCATGCTGTGACAGACGATCCTGGGCATATATGGTTGCATATAGCGTGATAAAGGCAATAATGAAGTTATATTCTAGATCTATTCGTATGTCGGCGATGTGCTCGTAGACGTCCAACGGAAGTGCTTTGATGGCAGCCACGGTCAAATAAACCCCCCGACTGCGTGATTATTAAAAGGTGTACCAGAATAAGAAGTGACCAGGCGATTCTAGTTGTGAGGGGCATAGCCCTGACGGCAGGAATAAATACCTTTGCCCTTACAAGTGCCAGAGATAGTGTGTCGGAGTGTCTGATGTGTTCTATTTCTTGATGCCAACCCTTGATGAGCAGTGTCTCTTGATGCTCTTTTGTTCAGAAAGTTGTTTTGAGTCATTATGCAAGTTCAAGATTACTTGCCTATCTAAGTAGTATCGTATTGCTGGGTAACAAAGACACAAAAGCCTTGGTATACAGTGAAATACCGCAGTTCTTAGATGTGCTAGCGATAGACTGCGGTAATCATGGAGAGGGGGAGGGGGGGGGGTTCGACGATCTTGTGGTACAAGAGCTTACTTCCGAACAAATCGGTCACCACAACTATTTCGCTGTTGGTTTTATTAACCCAGTGAGACCGGGCAGGGCGCCATGGTAGCTCTCCTGGAAATTCTTAGGAGCATTATGTATTTGTAGCCTGACAGCCGGTTGTTTTTGTTGCTGTTTACTATTTACGTCCGCGGAAGATGAAGGGGGCGGGGGGAGCACCACGCCCTGACAAGCCTTATAAGATTGTAGAGACGCCCGAAATAAAGCCTACATATGAGCAGCGACTGCTAGAAACCCAGGAGGCCTACCGGGCCTAACAACCGTTGAAGGTACGTACGTACCTCGTACGTGTTGAACGCAGGGGGACTCGAAGTGACGAGGTGGCATACCTCTACCACCTCCTGCCAACCCGTATACCATCCTCTATCACCCTATCACCCCTCAAGCCCATCTAAACCCCCCCTATAAATCCAGCTTCCCATTCCATCCCCCCCTCCCCTCCCACTCCCTCACCACCGCCTCAACC
>Ga0247758_1000799_pt1 | contig 26870 bp, 39 predicted proteins | sample UWRJL156409C4_FD_180950 | JGI IMG/M metagenome (GOLD analysis project Ga0247758, IMG submission 180950) | Plant litter microbial communities from Arlington Agricultural Research Station in Wisconsin, United States - UWRJ-L156-409C-4 | ecosystem: Environmental > Terrestrial > Plant litter >... | reverse complement strand
TAGGGGGGGGGGGGGGATGCACCCGCAGTAAAAACAGGATGCACCCCCATCAATTGCCTACATAAAAGCCTACCAAGGCAGGTTGGGGGCGAAATATGCTGCTACCCATATGCAACTACCCGATTTCTAGACCTCAGCCCCTGAGAGACCGCCGCAGCAGTTTGGCAGCAAAAGCAAAGCACTCCAAAGAGAATGTCGGCATATTCCGCGGCCTGGTTACACGACTCCTTGTCGCGCATGCCCGTGTAACTCAAAAACCCATTTTGGGCCGCAATGGCTATCATCTAGACCCAACCATCCACGAGTCATGACCGACCGGCCGGCAACGGAATTCGGCAGGCATTTGCTCGTACATACACGGTTGTTTCGGCTAGACCGCCCCCCACCTCCCGGCAAGGAAGACACCACACCCAACCATCTGTCACTCCTCCACCCCACCAGGTGCCCCCGAGTTAACCGCCCCTCTCGTCTCAACCAGCTCCAAGTCCACCACGCGGTAATCCCATTGTGATAACGCCGCGACGTTCGCCGATGACGGCTTCACGTACCACGGCACCCACTTGTCGAGCCCTTTCCCCTCGAAGCCGTCGCTCACCGTCTCCCGCACCGCAATCCACCGCCACTCCCCATCCACATCGCCGCTGTACCGGAGCAGCACCTTTCCGCCCTCTGACTTTCTGAGCTCCCACGCCCGGTACTTGAAGCCCGGCCCCTCGTCATCCAGTCGGTACGTCGACACCAGCCGATACGCGTCTTCAACTCCGTCGCGGTCACTGAGCCCGTAGTAGCCCGGCACGGGCGGAGGGTGCGGGTTCGTCGGGACGACATTGAGGACCGCGCTGGCCGACGGGACCGAGGCATCTGTGGAGATGCGCTTGAAGTGATCGCTCGGATTGAATGGGGAGCGCGTGGCACCGGGGGAGTTGTACCGCATTGAGTTGTTGCCGCGGAGGCGCTGCCCGTCGGTGATGGCGTTGCCGCCGATGAAGCGGAAGAAGTAGTCTGTCCGAGGCTGTGCGCGTGCGATGTGGATAAAAGAGAGGAGCAGGAGGGTGATAGCTGGGGGTCTCATAGTGAGATGAGGGAAAAGTTTTGAGGTAGGTAGTAAGGTAAGGTATTCTAACTTTTGGTGCGGCCGGTAGGACTCTGGCTGTTGCTATGTGTTCTGCGGTTGAGCTTGGAGTTGAAATAGTTGGCTACCGGGCACTAGGGCTGTCTGGCAAATTTATGTTTGGGTGCCTTTTGATGTCATACGAGGCCATGATTTCGGGCGTCCACTAGACCGTCCGAGTCACCTACCTAAGTACAGCTCGTATGAGCTCACGTCCTTGCATTTACCCGCACAACCTACCACTGGGATGGAACGCCTCTTTCCGGGTACAACCTAAGTGTCCGCTTTTGAAATGTCGTTAGGTAATATAGAACAGGCGCAACAGAGTAGGCCCACCCAATATCCATAAATCATCTGCTGCGAACTCATTAGGACCCCGGATTGTTGTCATACTGAAGGGAACACTCTTTGAAGCCCCTGCACTGTCATACAACCTAAACGTAAGACGACAGCTGAGTTGCACCGTGCTTACAGGCACCTTGCCACTCTAATTATGTGCCAGCTGCTTCAGTTCTCGAAAACGAACAACTGAGTTGCCTCGTTAAGCGAGACAATAGGTAAGCAGCATGTTTCCGCAGACAGTGCAGGTCCAGACGTAACAGGAAGCAAATAAAGAGAAAGCTTTTGTAATACGATATCTCCCGCTTTTTCCGTGTCTGCATTTGGTTGAAGACATCGGGATAAAGCATTCATATTGAGTTTCCAGTCGTGGGGGACACTGTCTGCGACCGTGGTATTGAATTACACAAGCTTCTTGAGCTGTAAGTTAAATGACGTGATAATAAGCTACTTGGTTACTTGACGAGAGTCTTGACGTTACACAACATCCGGTTCAGGGGCCCAGGCGTCCGGCTGAAAAGAGGCCAGGCTCGGCGCCCTTGCGATGTTTGAGCGCTTGGGTCGCTCCGTGATTGGCGACCAATATTCAATATCCCGGGCCTGCAACCAATGCGGCGGACATTCAATCATTGCCCTTGCTGAGTTGCTTCGGCATCAAATACTGAAGAGGTCTCGCTCAAATGCCGTGATCAGGTCCTTTGAGTCGGCTTGTACTTCCCTCGACCACGACAACGTGTATTTCGCACCAGGCTCCACCAAGAACCTACAAACGGTCCTTTCATCGAGGTAATCCCGTGGGCTTGGGACAGCCCGGAACAACAAAACATGGATACGTGCCCTCATGATAAACGAGAGGGAGCTTGGCACTAGATCCAATATGTGCCGAATTCTCTTCATGCTGGCCCTGCTCCACAGGACCCGGAATCTCTGGATTGACGTCAACTGCACTGATCAGACGAGTCCTAACAAAGACGAGAGAAATACCGACCCCTCTAACAAAGATTCAACCCCGGAATGCCGCGGCGACGCCCTCCGAGAAGCGGGACCAGATCCCGTGAACGCCGATATCTAGGTACAAATCTGCCCGCATAGTCATCGGCTTCCCGGCCGTTGGTAGGCTTGTTAATCTTGCTGCAGAGTTCATTGGAGACCTGGGGATGGGGATAATCTCTGGTCCGCCTCGTTGCGAGGTCGGTCGTCGTTCGCTACAGCACCTCGAAATCCTATATGTCGTCCTTGGCCGCGTGGCCGTGTCGTTCAAATTTGCCGACCAGGGCGTTACAGCGGTGTTTACAAACTACAGAGAGTTCTAAAACGGCAGCTTTAAGGCGGGGAAGTACGGCATGGACTTCATCGATAGGGCTAAGGGCGATAAGCGATCTTGATCTAAAGATGCCATGTTGAAAATGTCCTCACAGTCCGGGGTAGAGGGCTCCCTACCTACTAGATGCGATGCCCAGAGGGCGCATCCGAGTCGACTAGGGTATGTACGCGGCCACCAACGAGCCGGTCGACCACGCCGTCCTTCGCACCCTTATCGGCGACGACGATACCATGATTTTCCCCACATCCCGAGAGACGGTGATGGATCTTGATCTGTTCACGTTCGAATTTTTGCAATAGCGGAGACGTGTCTGTTGTCTCCCGGGCGCGACCTGAGAGTACCGTATCCTCTTCATGCTATGGCAAATGCAGAGGGAGTGGTGGGTACAAGCTCTTTGAAGAGGCGTATGTTCACGGGGCGGTACGAGGGGAGTTTTTCCAGTCAACAGTCTCGTACCCCATGAAACCGAGAGCGTTTTGTATTATTTGATATTTATAAGTGGTGGTCGATCTGCTTCAATGCATTTCTATGCTACGAGGTGGGAAGACATGATTCGACGTTCTTAGGTAGCAATGCTTATGGATTTAACACAATAATAGATTGGGTGTCCCTGGCACTTCAAAACTCTGACACAAATAGCCCTCAGCTGTCATCCGTCAAGCTCCTGACGAACTCAGAATCACATTTGGAGGGACGAATCCTAGCTGCGCCGCTCAGCTCCGGAGTATGGGTCCTCCTCCATCGTGTCGCTGACCCTGGGCATCAACACACGGTCACATGCATATGGTCCTCTACAGCATGATGCCTAAAGGTCTGACAATTCCTGGTTGGCACGTCCATCGGATGTAACTCCTCCACAGGAGCAGGGGTACGTCAAGCACAAAAACAGTCATTAATTGTCCAGCTTGCTCGTGATCGAGCCAGCCACCAAGCAGTATGCAACGGATGTTCATTATCGACAGACTATACACATGACTCAAGAGAAGAGAGACATCTGAGTTGAGAAACTCCACCCATACCTATGATACCAATCCCAAGAACAGCGCCGTGATTGAGAGAGAGAAGAAACCATGTGAACCGAAAGCCATCCACCAGCGGCCACTGCCAGCAGCCACCACCATCAAATCCGGGCTTCCCCACCCTCCATCAAGCCAGCTCATTGGTCCTTGCTCTTGGCCTTGTAGAGATACCTGCACGCAATGTCAGTCAATAGCTTCTTCACCAGCACGGGAAAGAAGCACTCACCCGCCAAAGATGCTCTCCGCAGCACCAACAACGGCCAGAATGCCGACTCCCAGGCCAACGTTCTTCCAGCCCAGCCTGCCGCGATCATACAAACCCCACGCCTTGTATCCCAGGAAGCCACTCAAGCCCACCACGGCAACAAGGTTGATTGCGACCAGCGCACCGCCCGTGCCGTCGCTCAAGCTCTCAAACTGCTTGGTGAGCCAGTTGTCGGCCTTACGCGCCGAGCGCTTGACCCTCTTCTTGGCGAGGTCCGCCTCAGCGCGTGCCTTGGCAGCGAGCTCCTCGGCCTTTTGCTCGCGCTCGATGCGATCGGCCTGCGTGTCGGTCTTGACCTCCTGCTCACTGTAGTCCGACGGGACGGTGCGCACCGAAGGGGTGTCGACGTCAACGAGGGAGGAGGTCGAGGCCGATGTGGAGTTCACGATTTGCGGTGGTTGGGGGGCGGCAGCCTAGAGGATAAAGGTTAGAATTGATGCGAGGTCAATGGGGAAGGAGTGACGCAACGTACCTCCTCGGGGGTCTGCTTCGGGCCCTTTGAGGCGATCTCAGCGTACGACACTGCGATTGTCAGTTGTCTGTCATCTGCACGACGCGGAGAGGTGTCTATCGACTCACTGATGGCTGATTGATGGAGGAATGCGTGGAGCGGAGGAAGTGTCTCGTGTTTGTCGTGCGGGGTTTCGCGACGATCAAGTTGGTTGGTGGGAGGAACACAACAAGATGACGTTCGATTATTATGGAGGGGCGGGTTGATCGGATTGCCGATCGACGGGGACGGGCAGATCTGATGGATGGATGGCTTGATGGAAACGTTGTGCGGAAAAGGTCCAGATAATATTGGTTTGTCGTTGGAAGCAGACGGAAGAGCCAGGCAACATGTGACGGGAAAACAGGGCGGTAGGCGGAGTGACCTCAGAGCTCCTGTTGCAGCAAAGGCCAAGGCGCGCAGGCATTGCTGCATCCATGTCGCCAATGACGTCTGCGGCTCCGCTTACGCTGCAAAGCTCATCGCGCTCCACCAACGCTCTGCAAAACAACGGCCTCAGTTGGCGAGCGTATCGCGCACGGGCCAATAGAAAGCTCAAGAATCTGCAAGCTGCGTCGTTTCTGTTCCACGGCCTCCTGTTCCTTTGGTCGCCGATTGTTCCTGGCCGGCCCGAGCCAGGTTGCGCTCCGCTGGGCGTCGACCGCGTGACAAAGCTACCGCGTACGCCGATCCACTTGTCACGGACATCCTTGGGCAGTCACTGGGAGGGGATTGTGTCTATTGGTACGCAAGTCTTTACAGGCTAAAGGTACATCATACATTAGAGTCGTGTATTACATGCGGAAAGCCCACAACGACCCCTGGGAACCTCCCGTGCCGGCCACTCCCGTGGCTTTTGTCTATTGTTGTACAACCGGCGCCTCGCGGCCAACTCTCCGGTGCATTTTATTGCTGCTTGCCCTTGTTTGCCTGGGTTGCGTCGTGTGCCTGCTCCGGGATCACCGTCTCCTCCTGTGGCTTCTCTTGGGGCTTCTCCTCCTTCGGCTTCCCCTCCCTCAGCTTTTGGATGCCACCCTCAAGGGCGTCGGCGGCGGCTGCTACCGGCTTGACGGGCTCAGGGGTCTGCACAGAGCTGTCGTGGGTGGACTCGGAAACAGCCTTGGCGAGAGCGGAATCGTCAGCGAGGGCAGGCGCTTCACCATCCTCCTCGTCAGCGATCTCAGCGCCGTAGATTTCAGGGTATTTCCGGAAGCAGTCCTGCATATGTCTGTCATCAAGTTAACCAAGATCCAAACAAACTGAGATAATGTAAGGAGAGTCCCAACGTACTGGAATTTGTCGATGCAATCCATGCCCTTGGGCTCCTCTGTAGAGTAGACGAAGCAGCTGAAAGCCGCCTTGAACTCCTCTCCGCAGGGCCCGTCAGCCATGCCACCAAGGCATGGGCAGTCCCAGTTGATCTCGCCAGTCTCGGGGTTGAATGCGCCCTGCTGCTCGGCCTCCTGTTCCAGTGCCTCCGGAGAGCCGGGTACTGGTGCGCTAGCGGTGGTGGTTTCGGCTTCTGATGTAGCGGCCGGGGTTGCGGCAGCATCGGCGGCATCGACGGTCTCGGCTGGTGCTTTCGGCGAGGGAGGCGGCGGCGCAGCGGCCTTTGTGTGTTTCCTCTTCTCCTCAATCAGGGCATCGATAGTCGGCTGGTCAGTGTCGGAGAAAGGAGTCGGCGCAGTTCCTACTTGAGCTGTATCGGCACGATGTCAGTAGCGAACCAAACGGAACGACCGGAAGGACACGTACGGGCAGCCTCGTCGGCGAAGATCGGGCTGGTGTTGTAGAAGTACATGGCGGCAATCGCAAGACCCCATCGCACGCCGGCACCCTTCCATGTGCGCTTCTTCGCTGCGGGAGATGTAGAGAGGAAGCGGCGGGAGGTCGAGGTGAAGGCAGTCGGTCGGATGGCGCGCAATGCGCCAGGCGACCACCTCAGCGCCGTGCGGTACATGGCGAGCTGCAGACAAGGTTCAATGGATGAGCGGCCGTCGGATCGCAAGAAACAAGGGAGCGTGGGAAACAGAAGACGCGAAATGAGTGTAGGCAATTCGACGAGCGATTGGTTTGTCAGCCAAAAATCGCGGGCAAAATTTCTAGTGATGGCGTCCCAAAAGGCTCAATTGAGCTCGGGAATTTCTGCGCGCTGTGATTGGCCGCCGTGACCGGTCCCCACCCAAGGCACCCCTGAGCTCCTCCGACGTCAATGCATCCATCACAACATATTGCTTCACCATCGAGCCACACGGATTTTCTCAAGACAACGTCTCCTTGCACTATGCACCCGTCCCACTTGAACTATCCTGTGACATACTACTCATTCATCGAATTGGCAACCTTGGGCAAGAACACCAAGGCCTACGAAGGCTCCGGCTAAAGAAAGGGTCTCCTCAACAGTGCGGAAGATGGCTTCTTCCTTTGACGCAGCTCAAAATTTTTGTCATAGGGCATCTCACATTCTGAAAATGCCTTCTGTCTTCTCTAACGGCTTCCCCAATGAAATTACGACCCTTGAAGACACGGTCAAGATCTCTCAGGATGCCCGTAGGGCCTGGCGAGCAATCACCTCGACCTTGCTGTTCTGGCCGTAACCTAGTCAAGTCAATGCAATTGACACGGAGTCTACAGTGGAAGGGGACGTTGTCTTTCTCAAATCTCGCTGTTGTCTTTGGTGATACTCTAAAATCTAGTACCCCGAAAGGACTCTTGGCCTCGCCGCATCCCAAACGGCACGATACGGGAAGCCCAACCATTCCCTCGGCTGCCCAGAGAGTCTGTCGAGCCCCAGAATCGCACCGCATTGTCCGCAGGGCTTGGATGACCCCCTGCCCAGCCACCTCTTCAGCTCCTGCCGTAGTTAGGCATGGTCGCTTTCTACTTTGGTGCGCCCTCATCTTTCTCCTGCTGCTCACGCTCTCTCCCCTGATCATCCTCTTCCTTCTGCCTCTCGCTCTTCTCCTGTTCCGCCTCCGTCGTCCGATCCGTCTCTTCTATCTCCCCGGTTATTTGTTCATACTCATCACCGTTGTTGGGTGCTGGCTCGTGATCTTCCCCCTCCGACTCCGGCCGGTTTGGGTCGGGTTCGGCGTTGTACTGGTTGCGCTCGTTATGCTCGTTGTCGGCGCTTACCAGTGCTGATTTGCTTCCGTATGTCGAGGCTGTGGTCCAGGCTTGCTCTTTCTCCCAAAGTTTGTGGCGACGGTCCGACAGTTCTTGGCGATGGCGCTGTTCTGCTTCAGCGTTGCCCATGATGATGGCGTGCTTCAAGTCCCTCTCCACCTCACGGTAGTTGCGGACTAGTTGCTCCTCTGAGATAGTCTGGCGGTCGCTTTCGAAGATCCTCGCTATCGAGCCCCTCGGTCTGCGGGCAGGATATGACTTGGACTTCGCCATCTTGGGTTCGTTCCTCGACTTCGGGTCGGTTGGGATTTCATTGTCAGTAGCATCGTTGGTGAAGTCGTTGTTGTCAATAATCTCCCATCCGTCGTCGATTGGGGCAGAAGCAGAAGTAGTTGCAGCGACTCGAATACGGTTGAGTGTATTGCCGACCCGAGTGGCTTCCCCCCATACCAGCATGCCCACCCGCGAGGCTTCCTGCCAGGAAGCCGCCAGATGGTCGTTCATGGTTGGTTCTTGCGTTTCGGCCTTCATCAGATGTTGGCTGAAGCGGAGAAGAAACCGGCGGGAGCGCGAATGCGGGAGGCAGCAACTTTGAGTAGACGTTAGCGAACTTCGGCGCGGGCTCTCCGATATCTAGGTCGGGTGAGGCCACTAGATAGATACGCACAATTTTGCCGAGGATGTTGTAAGAACCCAGTTGTTGAACTCAGTGTTTAGATCAAGATGGTCGCAGGAATTCTGGTCGCAGGAGCCACGAGCCGCAACTTATATCACGCCACCCTCAGGCGAACATTGACAAGTTTGTTTCTCTGCTGTAAAGGAAAGACGAATGCCGTGGAATTCATGTGTCGCGGTCGGGGCTGCCGTTTTTGATTGGTCGGCTATGCCGAATTTGATTGGCTGCTAATCTACAACTGCTAATCTACATTTGAGCCCAGACCTTTGCCGCATACTTCTCCAGGTCTTGAACGCTGTAAACCAAGTCTCCCTCTCTAAGGCCTGCATCTCTTAGGAAAAGAAGCCGGAATGACAGTACCAATGCACCTCTAGTGATATTGTACGTTTCCGGGTTAGTTGTGGTATCTTGGGTGATGGTAATGCTTTGTTTAAGCACTGGCTTTTGGTGTTGAAGTGAGTGTTGCGTTGTGGTAGCTCCAGGGCGGACAGGTATCTCTTCCTCCCACTTCTCCAAAAGGATTGTAGTACTGTCAAACTTGGTAAGAAGAACAATCTTCACCTTGTGGTTTGATATAGAAAACCACCGCCGCATAATCATATGCAATCGCCTTAGCGTCTGAGAAAACCCTGCCTCGATAACAAGTGTTGGCCAGGAACCTTTAGCAGCTCGTTGAGGTTCTGGGCTACCAGTTGAATCACCCTTTTTACCGCTTTGTCCTTGTTGTCCTGGAAGTGTAGTACTGCTAATGTTTTTCTAACTGTCCTTTAAACCTATATCGCGAATTTGCCCGAGAAATTCGTTATATGGCTGTTTGTGAAGTTGCTTATGAAGGTCAGTTGTAATCGTGATAATAAGGATCTGAGAATTGCTGTCGTAATCGCGAAAGCGGTACCTGCGGCCTTGGTTTTCTCGCTTCTCTCGCTCACGTTGGATTTTGGTGAAATGACTAGGAGAGACGTCTAAACAATTAGTATACTATATAGAAATAAAAGGGTAATACTATACTTGTGACGGTGAGGGAATCCCCACTAGTGTGATCAATTCTGTTGAAGAGATCTTGCACTTTGGTGAATCGTATGGTCTGGGAATCGCTATCTTTTGTCGAGTTTACCGAAGTAAGTATGGTAGGCGTCGACAGAACTGCCGATGAAGCCGATACCGACGTAGATGCAGCCGATGGAGATACCGCCGACGGCGGCCTCGATGCAATTGATGCCATGGCGAAGTGTTGCTGAAGCTGGGATCTACTATGTATGAAGCGGGATGCGTGGGGAAACTATTGGAGGGGTATCTGGGTGCTCGAGCTTATTGAAAATGGCGGGTCCACACTAGCCAAAAACGGCACCCAAAACCGCGACACAGACACTCACGGTGGAATAACTTTGTCTTTTGAGGTTTCGGAACGCTTCCTCATCAAAAGTCTCGGCAAGGTCCCCACCAAAACCATTCGTTATCTTTAAAGGCAATAGGTCGAAAGGAAATGGCGTCTCCTAAGGTTTCAACGCGCTCGGTTGAGCACTGCGAGACGCAACCTCTGAGGAGCCTGATCGAGCCTGACCGCGGTTGTCATCCCGCTGTGCTGTCCGCGACTCAACTGTCTGAGCAACATACCCACTTCACTTTGAACTCTCGTCCAAAGTCAAAGAAAACTGCAAACAGGCCCCCATCCCGCATTGTCGGAAGGAACCATGTGTACCCCCATGGGCAGAAGACAATCCGCCACCTCGGAATTCGGACGATATGCGTGTGTAACCACATTAGGTCATTCGTGATGTCTGAGTAATCTGTTGCCTTCCTCCTCAACAGCGCTCCCGGCACGGTGAGACGGCGCGCCCATAAATGATGGGTGCAGCCCTGTTTTCCTGGCTCTCCTGCCGGCAAATTCGCAAAAAGGTCACAAGGTGCTCAGCGAAGACACACAGGTTGCAAGTCACGTTGCGTGTTTGTCGCGGCCTTTCGTCCCCTCTCTAGTAGCCCCACCACGGCACCCGGCGACCCCACTCCAGACGCTAAGCCCACCAGCAGCCCCGCATGACGGTGCGTTCTCCAGTTCGACGAGGGATTGGGGAGCTGCAAGCCGCATCTGACTGCAGATGGATGGATGCAATCATGGGCAGCGGCACAGACACCAAGAAAACCGGCGCGGCCACTGAGGACTCGGCTGCCGGGACCAGCGCAGCAGCGGTTGGCCCGATCCAGTGGCACCCGATCGCCCTCATCAGCGGTTCCAGGCCGCCGACCCCTGAAGGCGACGAGAGCGGCGATGACGTCCGAAACCCCGGGTTTGCGCTAATAGTGCTCAACCAGCCGATTACCCACTATCTGGGCATCATAAGGCGGGTATGGAAGAACGGTTTGTCCCACCCGATCTCTGCGGCGGATAAACGGCTGACGGTTGACGGTTGACGCTGAAGCCTTTGCTCGCATCGCTGCCGATGGCGGCGCGAATTGCCTGTATGACGCAGCCGGGGTGCACGGCGACGACTCGTTTGTAAGTCCCGGAGCCCACAGCCCGACGCCCGTAATGACGCCTGCGGCTAAGGCTGACATATTTCGCAGGACAATCTCGACGTCATCATCGGCGACCTTGACAGCGTGACAGACGAGACAAGGGCGTATTTCGAACCGAACACTCCCTCTAAACTGGGCACCGAGGTCATCCACGACCCGGACCAGTACTCTACAGACTTCGGCAAGGCCGTCAGCTACGTTCGAGATCAACACGGCGTGCCGGTCGATATTGTCGCCATCGGCGGACTCGGAGGGCGGGTCGACCAGGGCTTGAGCCAACTGCACCACCTCTACCTCTTCCAGACGCATTCGCGATACGACGAGGGGCGCATGTACCTCTTCAGCGGCGAGAGTCTGACATTTCTGCTCAAGACAGGCCACCACCAGATCAGGGTGCGCGAAGATGGCCAGGAGGATGTGTTTGCGAAGTATGTCGGGATCCTGCCCGTGAAAGAGCCCAGCCGCATCACGACCAAGGGGCTAGAGTGGGATGTGACAGACTGGGAGACGGAGTTTGGCGGCATGTTGAGCACGAGCAACCACGTGTTGCCGGAGACGAAGGTAGTGGAGGTGTACACCACCAAAGACGTGCTGTTCACCATTGCCTTGAGGCAGATCTAGTGGAGTCTGCCCGAGGGCCATCCCGGCGCCGACACCCCAAGGCAGACACTTTGGTAAGGAGACGACGCCGCGTCAAGGACCTAATGAGGTACCACCTAGACAGTCTTATGATGCAGATCACGCCAGTAGATGCAATTGCAACGGGCCGTCCCGAACTCCACGCTATTAAAACACCATGACCCGTGACAGTCGTACAATCTATGCCGCGCCATCGAACCGAAAACCAGTATTAGATCGTATACCCTCCTCGCCAGAGACCGCTCATTATCGCAGGTAATGGACCACCAGCCAGCAGAAGAGGAAGAAAGCCACCACTCCAGCCCAAAATATCCACTTGTCCTGCTTCGCCCGCCGCTCAATCATGCGGATCGTATCCCCAGAGATGCCCAGCGTGTTGCCCACCGAGTATAGCCGCCTCTGCGTGTTCTTGAGGATCTCCCGCTGCTGGTGCAAATCCCCGAGCACCGCCTGTCCCCGCGCAATGTAATCGTCGAGCGCAGAATGCGTGCTCGAAAAGAACTGCTGCTCCCTCAGCGCATGCGTCTCTCTCAACCCATCTCCGTCCCCACCCCCGCCAAACGCCCTCCCTGCCTCCGCCGTGCTCGTCGTCCGCGCGTGTCCCCCTCCATAGCCACCGTATCCCCCTGCCGCAGCGGAACTACTACTCGCGCTCGCGCTGGCGCCCGCATTGGCATATGGATTCTCCGGCGTGCTCGCGGCAAAGGGCCGCCTCCCCAGCAGCTCGGCGCGGTTCTGTGCGTGCGCGGCGTCCTCGCGCGCGGCTTTGAGACTGTCGAGCTGGGTGCGGTAGTCGATGAGCTCGGACCGGAAGTTTCGCACGCGCTCGTACGCTTTTTCTTGCTTGGCCGGGTTGAGCTCTTGTTTGGCGAGCGCGTTGTACTCGTCGATTGTGCGGGAGAAGGCGGTCAGCGAGGCTGAGAGGGAGCCGAGCGCCGAGGGCGTCAGGGCCGAGGAGGGGTCGGCGAAGGAGGGAGAGGTGAGCGTTGAGAGGTCTTTGCGGATCGAGGTGCTCTGTTTGAGCGCGGAGTTGAAGTGTGTGTTCTGGTAAGGTTAGCTTTTGTTGGTCGGGGAATGGGGCGGGGATGGGGAAGTACCATCGTGGGCGTTGTTTTGGGGGCATTAATACTATGTTGGATCGTTGTGGGAGAGTTGTGCGATGAGCAGAGGTCGGATGTGCTCGTTGTTGCAGTTTTGAGGCCGCGGAATCACGAGAGGGTTCGTGGCGGATGTTGAGTTGGTCTTTTGGGGCTTGCAATGTGGCATTTGGAGATGGCGTCAAGCATGGCCTGAAGGTTCACGGGTGGGGTAGTCCTAGCGGGATTTAAAGTGGGGCCACAATCCGGTCTTTTGATGCTAAAAATGCAGTGAAAAAAAATATAGCAAATGCCACAGCACAAACCAAAGCACAAACAAAGACTTAAAGAGCACAATGCCAACCACGCTTATTCAGGATGCCGCCCAAGCCATGCCAAGAGATTGCAGTTGACAGCCATCTCACTTCACCACCCAAATTAGAGGAAAGGCAGCAATAAATATGTAACCACATTTCAATGCCTTGCGTACCTGTGCATCCACCTCTTTAATGTTCTGTAGGTAAGGTACGATATTTGCTGTCCCCTCATGTTTAAGACTCCGATGCGATGGGCTTGGTTCTTCTAAGTCGCGAAAGGTACTATAGGCCACAATACTAGATGCAGCGGGTAACCTTTGTATTCTGGTTGTTCTTTTAGACACCTAGTCTAGTGCCATTGTACGCCCTGCTAGTCGCAGTCGTCACATTGTGCGCTGTTCGACGTCTCGAGAGGCCTCGATACGATCCCTCACCACCTCCATCAACCCTCTTCCCATCTCACAGCGAGCCAACCTTCCACGTCACATTCTTCACCTCCGCAACGAGCGCAACCCCCTCCTCGGTCCCACACCTTGTCGGTTTCGGACTCCCTGCGTTAGTAACACCGCCCTCACACTCAAGCTGGGGCAATTTCGCCGTCGCAACCCCATTGAACACGATCCTATTTCCAACGAGTCAGCATCAGAATCACCCCCATCCCACCCCCTTCCCAACTCCCACCATTCGCACACAAAGACAAAAGAATAGTAGGTAATACTCACGGACTCCCCGCATCCAAATCAACACAAACCCAATCCGCATCAACCTTCAGCACCCTCCCAGTCTCCTCATACTGAAACTTGCAGCTCCTTGGCGCCAGCGGCTGCTCGCCCGTCCCAAACGAGCAAGGCCACCACTTATCGTCGTCCTGCAGCGCAACCCCCTTATTAGTCACAAACACAGGGTAATCAAACGAGTTCGTTTTGGTGTTCAGCTTGATGTTGAACCCCACGCTGGCCGGGGACGCAGGGGGCGCGGTTGACCCGCCACCGCCGTGGCTGTGCGAGGGGGCGGAAGGGCCGGAGATGACTTCGAAGTTGGTGATGGTCCAGGCGGGGGAGACGACCGAGGAGATGGTGCATCCGTCTGGGGTGGGGAGGGGGTCTTCGATTGAGTAGGGGACGAGAGGGGTCCGGGTGAGGAGGGAGCCGGAGAGGGGAACGGAGTCGGCCTCGCAGGCGGTGCGGCCGAAGGAGGTGGTGCATTTTAGAGGGAGGGTGGTAGTTCCGGTGCCGGTGTAGGAGACTCTGAGGGGAGTTAGTTCAAGTCGGCGGGAAAAGGGATGGGGTACGGAGGAGACGTACGGCTGCGCGGCATCGATATCGTCGCAGTACCAGGTCTCATTAATGGTGAACTTCAGAGAGCGCGGGTTGAAGGTCGTCACGGTGTTGATGGAGTAGCGGTTCCGGCGAGCAGAGTCGATGCCTCCGCCGCAGTTCATGACGATGGCGGGATCTTCATCGTTTCCGGCGTTGAAGTAGTTCAGACACCCGGCGACGTATCCGTTGGCAAGGTTCTTGACCTGGAACTGAATCGACTGTGTCGCCACGGCTCCGGCGCCATCGCCCGTCTCGTTCAGGAAGATGATGGTGTTGAGAGCCCATTGGGGCTTCTCGGACACGGCACTGCATCCTGTCTGGCTGTGGCCTGGAGGGCCCTCGGCGTAGTTGGGGGTGACAGCAAAGGGTGTGGTGAGGGACCCCCTGACGAGATCGACGGGATTCGATGACTTGCAGGCTACGCCCTCGCAGACGAGTGGAATGCTCGCGGTTCCGGTTGCGGCGAAGGAGATGCTTTTAAGGTCAGCAGCTGTCGAGACGGTCTGGGGTAGAGTGACGTACGGGCTGGCAGGATTCCTGTCATTGCACGACCACGAATTCTTAACCTGGACACTGGCCTTCTTGTCCTTCACCTCCAAGGACACTTGAAGAGTTGTATCACTGGACGAGCAACTCCAGCCTGATCCGGACCCGGGTTTGCATGTCAATGCCGTTGAGAAGCCAGTTGCCCGGTTCTGGATGGCGAACGACGCATCCGAGGCTCCGGTCTTGAAGCCCTGGACATACCAGCTCGGGATGGTAAACGAATTGGTGGTGCAGCTCGACGCCGAGGCTTGTCTCGGGACAAGTGCATTGGGAGCCGCTGCTGCGAACGAAGACAAGACGACCCCGAAGGCCGCGAGAGCCAGTACCATGTTGTTTGTCTCAACGAATGTATCGGTCTAAATACCTAGAAAATTGGAGATCGCTGGGAGGAGTGAGCGATGTGGGGTAGGTAAGGTCGGAAAGGGGAAATATGACAGGGACAAGGTAGCTCATCGCCCTATTAGCACCCAGCCCAGTGACGGACTATATGCCCCCTCTTATCGCTTCTTCTACGCCTTCCAGAACCATTTCCACCCTGCAGTCAGCCCGCAAGACGGCCGGTGTGCCGGCCTCACAGGAACCCGCTCCTATGAACCACTGCATCGAAGCGGGACGGAGAGATACTGCAATCAACCATGCCCGCGACGCTCGAGAGGGGCAGGCGTCTGGCGCGGCTTGTCGTGTTCCCCCACTGCGCTCGGTGGGGAGCAGATCGTGGTGACTTTAGCCATGAGGGGGAGCAGATTGCGCGCTGCGTCCCGGCAATTGCGCTTCAGCCGCTAGGTGGCTGGGTTAATATGAGAATACGGGGCGGCACGATATACTCGGCGTCTTGATTTGTATCGGTCAGTGCCACGGTGAGCAGAGCATCCGGCGCCATGTTGCGGTTGATCATGGCTAAGGCCCGGGAACCAAGATTCGGCGATTGAAGTCGGGAATTTGGCCCCGATCGACCTCAACACAATGGCTGTCCCGGGTGATCAGCAGAACAGCGATGGGTGTCATGGCCAATCGCCAATGCTTGAGATTGCAGGCGGATATAGCTGTGTCTCATCGACCAAGCCCGAAGAAGAGGAGTTGCGCAACAATGGCTAGAAAGACCAGTGCTAAGGCGCCGAAACTGGGGGAAAATATCCAAGGCCTGTCAGCGAAAACAATCTGCTCATCGAAGGTGTGCGGGGGAAGGAGACATTCTCTACGTACAATAAAGGAGCCAACAAGCTCCCGTCTTTTCTTTCGTCGCCGTAGGTGGTGTGCAACACGGCATGCTATCAAATCACGATAAGATCTTCGGCGTTCCTTGCTGCCAGGTGGGGTTGGTTCATCTCTCTTTTGATGCAAAAATTGCAGTGCTGCCGGAATTATCGTCCGTAGCGGTCACACTCGCTTTCTTGACCCCAAAATAGTGCCAAGAGAATTCGGAAACGGGGCGAGTTGATTTCCTGCCGCGTTTTGGTCACCCCGGAAGATTCAAAGCTCTCTGACCTCCATATTCGTGCTGCTTGTTAGGGTACTACGAAAGAGCTAGCCGTCAGACGGCGGGTTTGGAATAAACCCCTTGAGTGCCGACAGCCAGGCTGCACCGGATATTCACTAAAGAGTTCTCCCTCGTCCAAACAAGGCCACCATGAGCCATAAATTTCTAGCCCCTAGTTTAATATGATCAAGGCCAAGATTCGAAAACAGCCTAGTTGTATGCGACGAATCTGGGCACACGAAATTTCCTTTTTGTTTATAGTCCTGAGCTGGGGTGGGATGTGACTGATTTGTCCTGAGCTTTCCCTGATTCTTCTCTGAGCTAGTATGATCCCATACGTCGCCGCTGCACAGCCTCAGAGGCCCATTCTCAGTCCCCCTTTCGATGTCACTCGCAGTGTTCACGTTTCTGGCATATACTGGTACATATTAGGGGATAGCACGCGGCATCGTAGTCTAATCCTTAGGATAGTACGTAGTATTCTGGTACCACAATTGGGATGGTATTTAGTATACTAGTATATTAGATGGGCTGGTAGATAATAGACTAGCACACAGATTATACCAGTACATAATGTACTGGCCTGAAGTATACTAGTACATAAAATACTAGTACACCCCGTAAGATAACAGACTGCAAGGCAGTACGATTGGGGTGTTGTTTTACCCTAAAGTTGTCCTCACCAACCCTAGTCACCCGCACCACCCCCACCCACCTTGCTCAGGCGCTACTCAGGTGATGCTCAGGCGCTACTTAGGAAATGATCAGAGAAATCGCCAAACATGGTTTAGACGAGTAGGCAGCACTCTGCGGTTCGAATGGCAACTTTTCGCGAGGTCCCAGCTTTTGGGACACAAGTGGCCCAAACTGGGACCACCCCCCAACCCAACTCCATTTCGCTTCTCTTCCCTTCCCCCCAAATTTACATGAAACGCAGTTTAAATGCCCCATTAGGTCTCTATCCCCGTCTTCCTCATTCACGAAAGTGAGTAAATCCATCCTTAAAGACACTTTGTGTTGTCCTTATTCTTCCACGAAATCCCTTGTAACACCCTGAGTGTGGAGTACGGCTGATCGGGGCTGAGCGGAGCTGAACGGAGCTGAACTGGCGAAGCCGGTTCAGTTGGTCGGATATCGCCAAAATACTACCGGTATAACAGGAGCTCTCTGGCTCCGCCAGAGAGCGAGAGGCAGGCTTCAATTGATCACTTACCCACCCCCTACTGTTGAACCCCCATCTTGCAGTGCACCCCATCCTCGTCTCCCCAACGCAGTGACCTGCGTTACAATTAAGATTACTAACATTTCACTAAGCCCTGACAGTAACAGCCTGGTAAGACGGTGCCTCCATAAAGGCCATCACGGCCTTAACCATGGTGTTCCTCCAGGGCACATTCTTCGCTACCCTCTTCTCTACGCTCTCCGCAGGACAGCAGGACCCTGGTCAGTTTCATGCATTGGGCTTGCGCCCTTCCAGACACCATCTTGGCGCTTTGGACGATTCTCACCGAGAGACAAGCTCGCCAACCCCAATGCAATCAGCTGGGAAGCTATCGCTTCGAAAGGGAGTAAGAACGGGCTGAAGCGATGGTTCCAACTTCCCCTTGTTACCTAAACCAATTAGACAAGTGTGAGCCTGGTTTGCTTAACCTGGTCAATCTCCTTGGCAAATTGGTCAAAATACTCGTTTTCTCCTACACATTCCCAAACAGACTTGGCGAGCCCAATGCGGCTACACGCCTTTCCCCATGCATTACCATTCTCTGCTTCAACAAGCACAATGAATTTAACGTTGCAATGATCATAGATATGATCCAGCATGAGAAGAAGCAGCCAGCATCGTAGCCCACTTTCAGGGACTTGTGGTATCAAGGCCCCGCCAGGAGATGCTGCTGAGCGTCGGGACTAGAAAATGCTAGTCGCTAAAACCACCAACCAGCACAAGAAGCTGGTGCTCCGTGCTAAGTGTGCTGTGACACTGCCCTCTAATCTCTTATTATGGCAGAGAACAGTGCCTGATTCATTGTATTAGGGGAGGTTTTGACAAAACTCTTAGACAAACTTTCGCATGTATTGTGCCGCTACTCCCCTTGATCATTGTGATTGCTATGAGAACTGCTGTATTGGCGTTCCAGAAGTGTTGTGACGACCCTGCAGGCCTTTTTCCTGCGCTGGTGCGGCCCGAAGGCCTTAGCGCGCCCGACTCAGTGTCGGGCACAGTGCAATCACTGACTCACGCAAGCTCCGACCACAAGTGATGCCCACCACCAAGGAATCACATCACTCTGGTAGCTGTGCAGGTTGGCCCTGCAGGCGCCCAGCTTCACTATTGAGGTAACTAGTTAAGACCTCCAGAGTCCTTTCCAGCGGTAGTTTGTGACCGTAGTCGATCTCCCGGCAGGCCCGCGGACCTACCTCAGCCATATTGGTGAAAGGGCCCACATGTGGACAGCCGGTCAACGGAGACGATTTAATTGGTTAAAACTAAGGTTGCACAACTTGCTGGCAGCTCTGAGAAAAGAGCATTTGTCGTCAGCTGGCATTGAGTTTGTCCAATCCAAAACCACGCCTGAGATTGCTGCCTTGCAGCCTTCTGATCTAGCTCCCTTCTATAAGCTAGCGGGCAGTCCGGTCCGAAATCATGCCCTTTCAATATCAACCTCTGTTTTTGAATCTTCAACTTGGTAACGCCAGCGACCCTCAGCACCTTGAAGTCTCTCTTGACTTCGTGTTGATGATGCAACCGTCATCCAATGGCGCCGTGGGAAAATTGGCCGCTACGGCCAGTCGGAGCACAACTGTCAGATGTGCCAATAGTGTCCTCTCGAAAGCGCCGGATTTCTGGACGCCCATACCTCTTCGTCGCCTGACGCTTGCAGTCTTGATTGGTTACTTTGTTACCCTAATCATTACCTTTGCGGTTGTCTTCATCATCTCGAATCGTAACTAGGGCCTAGCGGCGGCTAACCCGAGCTGGTATTATCTCTGGGCTTACGGACCGACGGCGGCGTTCACTCTCCTCGCCGCGCTCTGGACGCCAGTCGAATACCATGTAAAGCAAACGGCGCCATGGGTCGCGATGGCGGGCACTTTCCGCCCGGCACACGAAGGGCTGCTTGTCGACTACGTTGACAGCATAAGCTTTACCAGCCTATTTGTCTCTATTCGCCGACAACATTGGCTGGTATGCCTAGGCATCGCAGCGTCATTCATAATACAAGGCGCGACTGTTGCCTCTAGTGGCCTTTTCTTCTCATCCTCGCTTGTTATTCGCCGCGAGGGCGCCCAGCTTTTAGCGGACGAGGCTTTCTCTGTTGCAAAGTTCTTTCCCTCAGGTCCGGGGCCCGCGATCGATATATACGCCGTTCTGACTTCGAATCTTTCCTTTCCTGCTGGTACAACCGGGCAGTTTGCCTTTCAACGATTTAGCTCGCCTGATCGTATGTTTCCGCCTTAGGGTCCAGTTTAGTGCCTAATAACTGATCATAATTTCCTTAGATGTTAATTATGATAGCATGGCCGCTATCGTCGATGTTTTCGAGGCAAGCCTGAGTTGTGAAGTTACTACAATTGCCAGAGCGGCCTATACATACTTAGCCAGCACACTTCCAGAATCGCCTTCTCAGTTTATTAGCAGTCCGGGCATCACTACAGAAAAGTCCCGGTCCAAGTTCGCCATGAAAGCACCCTCGTGTCCTGACACATTCTACCTTTCATGGACGGGGGCCCGAAAATTTGTGTACAACGGCTGCGCATGCGGAGATGTAAGCCCTGCAAACATCGATCGATTCGTGGCAATATGGGGCGACACGGACGGTTACGGCGTCTTTACACCCAGTTTAGGGCTGGCGTGTGTGCCCAGCTATTCCATTCGCAAAGCGAGCGTCACACTCAATAAGACTACCAATGGACCTCTCATGCCATTCATTTCTTTCCTAGGGAGTGCTGAGGCGGCCCAGAAGTCTACTTCCCTTGACGGCGTCACGCCCTGGGAGATTCTTACCGAGTTTGTGCGGACTATGGTCGAATCAAGTAGACCCATATCTCAGAACATGGACGGTTTAGTCGACATGGTCATATCCAGAGGACTTGCTGGAGACAGAAAAGCTGCTCTCTCCAAATTGTTTTCCCTCGTCACCGCCCAAGTAGCGAATCGGAACCTCAAGGCTGCAGCGCAAACACCACTCATCGGCATGACAGTAACCAAGGAGGACAGGCTCATTGTCTCTTCAGTGTCTTTTTGGCTATTGGAATCTATGCTGCTGCTATTATGTCTCATGGCGGGGAATCTCATTCTCTTGTCACCCAAGGTTGTCATCCCTTGCGATACATCAACTATCGCAAGCTTAGCAACCGTGCTTGCTAGGAGCAAGTCGGCTATTGAAATGCTGGAGGGAACAGGGCTAGTGAGTAACAAGCCACTCGCTAGACTCCTCAAAAACGTCGAATTTCGAACAAACACTGTCACCGCAGACGACGGTAAACCTGTTTTCCGCATTGAGAGCACTACTAGCGAAGACGCGGGTCTTTTGCTTTCAGAAGCCAGACACGGGCCCGAAAAACCCGCGGCCGGTAAACGTCGCCTGCCCTCTGGGCGTTGGTTAGACTGGAAGCCCAAGGTAACCCGGCTGGTGCTCGCCCCTCTTCACGGTGCAAGGAACTTGTTCCGAGGACCAGCTTCGCCCTTTTACAGAAAGAAAAAGGAGCCCTCTCCAGGAGCATACAAAGAAGGATGCTATAAGCCGTTCACCGTGACAGTGACTGGTCAAGTCCTGATTCTACTGGCACTTTCCGTCCTAATCATCACCCTCGAGCTATTTTACCGTCGCTCAAAGCGCGATAGCTGGCTTATTGAGGTCGGTGACGAGTCTTCGTCATCCACAGCCCATTACGCTTGGCGCTATATCCCCACAGCTGTGATGGTGGGAATGAGCCTATGGCTAGGAGCACTTAGTTCTACGGTAAAGCTGCTCAGTCCATACCACAACTTGCGGAGAGGGAAGGCGCCCGCAGGGAAGAGTATAACGGAGAATTACCTCACTTCGGTTGCTATTGTAGGCGTTTGGCAGGCTATCAGGAATAGGAAGTGGGGTGTCGCGATGGCGGGAGCCGCGTCCATGTTGGCGTCTTCCCTCACGGTTGTCGTGAGTGGTTTGCTCTTGGCTGAGCCCTCAGTCACAAGCACTCCTTTGAACTTCAAGCTGATTGACTCGTTCAATCTTAGTCTTGCGGATCAAAGAGCAGGCCTGCGTTTCGCTAACTTCGTTCTCGCAAGCAACCTGTCGGACCCTCTGTAAGACTTTCTGTCGCTTATCCTTGTGCAGTTGCCGTGGGTCCAACTGACTTTATTGATTTTAGGTGGATACACCAAGATCTTGTATTCCCCCAGCTTGCAGGCATTCAGAAGAACTCTAGCTCAGGCACGACCAAATTCGAAGAGTTTCCCGCGGTCCGTAGCACTCTCAACTGCACACCTGCCACGCCGCAGCATCTTGCCTGCGCCCCAGACCTTCCGGATTGGGCCGCCATGAAAATCGGAGCCAAGTATCGCCAGCAGACGACTGTTTTCAGCGGCACTGGCACCTTCGGCAGGGTGCTACCGCTACAGGATTACATCAACCTGACGGGATACAACCAGGTAACCCACCCAGACTGCCCAAGCTTGCTGATCGGCTTTGGCCACGCCACCAATTTTACCATCAACAAGGCATCTCGGTTCGTGTGTGATCCATATGCGGAGATAGTCCGGGTATCCGCAACTTTTCGGCTTCCCTCATGGGAGCTCGACCTTAGTGCCCCATCCCCCCCTCGTGTCTTACCCGGAAAGGGCACCCCTATCCGCGTCAACATGAACAAATTTATGCAGGTATTTTCCGAAATGATCTTTTCCAATCCGCGGGCGCGTCTCGAGCTCAACTCCTCTGAGGATCTGAACTGTATTTTCCCGCTAGTGCTATACGGTCGAAACAGCACGCCTATTGCGGAACTCACACCCAATCTCCCCGAGGCACTCGAGGCTACCTTTGCAGTGGCCATGGCTCATTTTCTCAACCATGCTCGGCAGCGCCTGACCGGAAGCCCCGAGTATGTTATCGGGGTAGTAGCGACCCCTAACACGGGCCGTTTGCGCCTCCAACTCAGTCTAATTTCGGCCCGAATTCTTGAGGGGCTACTAGGCGCCATAATTTTGTGTGTCGGACTTGCTTATTTGTTGCAGCGACATATGGATCGACTTTTGCCCAAGGGGCCGTGTAGTATCGGGGCGGGTGCGAGTTTGTTGGCAGGGTCGGATTTGCTATCACATATCCCGCGAGGGTCGGAGTGGGTAAGTGATGAGAAGAAGAAGAAAATGGGGCTGTTTGAGGGGAAACTGTTTGGACTGGGGTCGTGGTCGGTGGTCAATGGATCGGCTGGTGAGAATAGGGAAGGCCAGAGGGAAGAGGAAGAGGTGGGTAAGTGGTTTGGGATTGACTTTGAGTGGGTTGAAAACCCCAATGGGTAGGGTATGTTAACTAATAGCGTGCACAGTATTAACACTGAGATTTAACGTTCCTTAGATATGTAAACTGTTGAAATATGGCCTTTGGAACCACTATGTGCGCAATATTGGTATTCATTTACGAATGCCACACCTTAAGTACACTTGAATGGCTTTTTTTGCTCTTAGGCCTCAGATTCCTGCGAACCGCGCGAGGGTTGATCGTGGAACGGTCTGCTGTAAGGCCTCTCCTTACGGCCGGCTTAATAACAGCATCTGCTGAATTGGACGCCGTTGATTGGAGCACCATATCTTTGCGTTTTGTCAAGGTTAGTAATGAGTTCAAGGTATTGAACAACGGAAGTAAGAATGTATGCAGTTAGGTGTAGGTGCGAGATGTCGAGGGCAAAGGCTAGGTGAAGGCGGAACCATTCGTCGAAAGACGGGGACCAATTCTGGGCTTGCTCGGCTAGAATTGTGGCACAGCGTTCCGGAAATGGTTCTCAGCCCGAGCAAGCCTGAGCAAATACTGAGCCATCCTGAGCCATCCTGAGCCGGACCTGAGCCGGGGTGAGCAATGTCACGTGGGCGAGGTACGAAAAGGGAAATTTCGTGTGCCCAGATTCGTCGCACAAAACACACCATCCCAGAGGTTATTAGCAAGGGATAAGAATTGTGAGTTCGAGACTCCACCATTCAAAATTACAACCAATATTCAATTAGCACCTACCAAACCATGTTGAGGGTATATAGCATCCTTCCATCTCCTGTATCCAACTCCTTGTATCCCCCTCTTCCTCTCAGCCCTCTCAGCTCTAATCAGCCCTAGTCTTGATCTTCCGATACCGAATAACCTCCACACCCTCCTCATCGACAATCCTCTCGCTCACAATCTTATGCCCCTTCACCGCAGGCCACACCTTGGTCCACAGGGTCCAATACACCGCGCCCAGCAGCAGCACCGCGACACCCACGACAGGGAAGACATAGTACGGGTAGCCGTCGGCGTTCCAGTCGCCATCCGGCGGGATGAACGGCACGATGACGAGGAACAGGTTGCTGAGTAGGAAAAGCACGATGACAGGTAAGTAGGTGTACCAGCCGGAGGTCCAGTTTTCGGATTTCTTGTAGTGCAGGTAGATGAGGCCGGCGGCGACGAAGGAATTGATCCAAGCGCCGGGATAGGTGTAGCTGCGGGTGGTTAGTCTGTGTCCCGGTTGGGGTGGAAGTAAAAGGCCATGACTTACAGATTAACGATGAAATTGTAGGCTGGGCCGGGAGGAGGAGCGAGAAGGACAATAATGGTTACGATCCAGTGGAGGAAGAGCTGCAATCTGCGTTAGAGAATTATGTACGGTGAAGGAGCAGGGGTCCAGCTTACAGCAGCAGCGGGCGAGTTGAACGGCTTGTTGGAGCCCCAGACTCTACTGAGCGGGAGAAGACCCTCCTTGCCCAGCTCCTGGTTGAGACGGGCGTGCGCAAAGCTGACTGCCAGCACATTTCCCAAGTTGCTCAGCGCAACAAACACAGGCAAGCTGCGGGCAGCGGCGCTATCACCAAACACGTTCTTGAAGAACAGACCGGCGACAATGACGTCCGAGTTAGCGAGCTCGGCCTTCGGGATGGCAGCGAAGTAGGCGACATTTGCCAAAACATAGAGGATTGTCACCCCCCCGACAGCCAGAGGGGCAGCAATGGTTAGGGTGCGGTGGGGGTCCTTGATCTCGCCCAGGACGTAGTTCGCGTTCTCCCAGCCCTTGTAGCTGTAGACAATGTTGAGCAGCGCGTTCGAGTACTGATACGCACCGCCGCCGCCATAGCCGTCGCCTGAAGTGATCTCGAAGGCATTGTCAAAGTTGTGCGGGTTTTCCACGAGGCGGTGTCCCGCAAGGGCGGCAAACCCGGCGAAGACGATGAAGAGCAGGACAATGACCTTGAAGACGCCGAGGACGTTGAAAAGGCGTACACCCCACTTGGGCGCGACGGCGTGCAGCACCACGGCGAACGTCACGCAGGCAACACCGATGGCGCGGCCCTTGTAGGTATCCTTGAGCTCGTTTCCGGCGGCGTAGAGGATGTAGCGGCCGAAAGCCAGCGCGTTGCCTGACGAAAACCCAAGCAGTATCATCTGCGATGCGAGCACACATGTGGCCAGGTACTTGGGGTGGCGGTAGACATGCTCCAGGTAGTTCTTCTCGCCTCCGGAGCGAGGGATCGCGAGGCCATATTCAAGCCAGACGCTGAGGCCGCAAAAGGTCAAGATACCACCTGCGCGCACACGTGTGAGAAAGGTTCGTGGCGGTGCCACTAGAATAGGGCTTGACCTTACCGATAACCCACAGAAACAAGCTGATGCCCACACTCCCTGTGGCGGCAAAAATACCCGATGGTGTCGAGAAGATACCGGTTCCGATCATCTTGTTGAGGATGAGGAAAACGGCGCCGGTGATGCCCAGCTTGCGCGAGTCATCGTAGGCATACGTGTTCTCGTCCTGTACCTCACCGACCGCATCCTCACTGCCGGTGGTGTGGTTTCCGTAAGTCGGTACCGCGGTCTTGTGGACGGGCACGTCATCGCTGACTTCCTTGTCCGAGGAGCCCATACTGGCGGTTCAGTCACGATCGTTGCCTGCGCAGAAACGAGACAAAATGCTGGGATCCCGGATATTAAAAGTGGTACAGACGGGCGACCACTTTCGTAGTGTAGGATGGGCCCCCTCTTTTTAAGTTGGATAGGACTGCTGGGACCAAGTTTTGATCTGACGGCATCAGCAGTTGGCGTCATCCATGGCAAATCTTAGGGGACCTACTCGGTTCCAATTACATGCCGCGCTTCCGCTGCGACACTGCGGTGGCACCATCAAGGTTGAGCCGCAGATGGGTCGCAGGCCGGGGCGCGATGCTCGTGATCTCCAACGCGCTCCCGCCGCGACCCCCATCTTCCCGACGTGATGTTTCGGGCTGACCTAGCTCCTGGAGGCTTCCCTGGGCTGCTTCTTTTACGCAATGGAAATGCCCTCGGGCCATGCATCGACCGCAGGATGAGCTGCGAGACCTGCAGGAGGATCGGTATCCCGTTCGGGCGGGGTCGCGGCGGGAAGGTGGTGTGTGACTGGCTACTACCGGGCGCGGTGCGACTCTCGGTGGTGCATGCGCGGTGCACATCGGGAGCAGCTCCAGCAACAGGGTGGTGTTGATGGCGCTAGGCAGGTAGGTGCAAGAGCTTCCCACTGCACCTGCCAGGCCTGCCGCAGACCAAAAGCTCGAATGCTGAAGGAAGCTGTGTATGGGGCAGCTGTCATGGGCCAACCGATGCTCATCCTTTGCGCATTGTCGACCCAGATCAGGCAGGTGGACAGGTGATGTACCCTTGGCGGCCCTTGGCAACGGTAAGCAAATGCTTAGGCTTTGGTGGCGGACGACCAAGTCGATACAATTCTCCGATGTCGTGCTCGCAGCCAAGAATTGCGGAACGATCCGCAAAGCCAACCACGACGCCCCCAACGTCAGGCATCGCAAACCTGAGAGATACCGAGGTCGTCACCCCACACGCGCGTCTGCTACCCGACGCTAACCCTGGTTACAGAGCAGAGTCAACGTACTCGAAGGAGACGGGCTGGAAAAATCTTCGGCCCTGGCCGGGACAGTCGTCGATGGGCTGTCAGTCGCGCTGATCCGCCTCACTTGTTCACTTGGAGCGCGTATATCTCGCATGTGGGCGGACTTTTCTGGCAGAACTTTTGATATCGCCACGCCTAACCTCATTTCGAGTCCGAAAAACGTGGGTAACACGCCAGGTTGACCGCCACAAGGGCTGCCCTGCGACGCTGCCGTCATCTTTTGACGAACTCCTTGCCAGTTTCACAATTTCACCTCGGCCCGTCTGCAACAAGCCCCGCGGAAGTCCGGCGCAAACCGACAACAGAGAAAAGTCTTCAGCCAAGTTGTGCCATTTGTGACTGATGCTTTGATATACTGAGGTCGGAGATTTGCCTTGTGAGGTTGGCTTTTTTACCTTTGGCGGTTTGACTACAGTGACCCTCAAAAAGTCTGTGTGCACAGGCCACTTTCGCTACCCCGCTATAATGTCCGCTAAAACCCCCTGAAGCGAAATCTTTCAGTTATACCGATCTTCAAACCGTTACCTCATCCCT
>Ga0247758_1000794_pt1 | contig 26973 bp, 25 predicted proteins | sample UWRJL156409C4_FD_180950 | JGI IMG/M metagenome (GOLD analysis project Ga0247758, IMG submission 180950) | Plant litter microbial communities from Arlington Agricultural Research Station in Wisconsin, United States - UWRJ-L156-409C-4 | ecosystem: Environmental > Terrestrial > Plant litter >... | reverse complement strand
CACTCCGTGCACTGGCCACCCTCACGGCTATAATAACACGGCTTCCACTCTCGAAGATAGAAATAATTAATCACCTTCAACACACACTGCTTTCTAATGCCTTGACCCCTTTTGCATTTCAACAGTAATTAACAATTATATATAGTTTACTATCTCCCTTTCTTAGGACGAACAGCACTGGGTACCCTACTGGGGACTGGGACTTTATAATAAACCTGTTCTTCAGATTTTTATCGATATACTCCCTTAAGGCCTTAGCTTACTAAGGGTTTAAGTAGTATAGCTAGAAGCTGCAGAGCTTTACTCCCAGCTTCAACTTAATTTCGTAATCCTATAATCCATAATCCAGTAATCGTAATATCTTTTTTCGAAATAAGGTAAACCTCCTATACTTTATAAGTACCTTAGATAAGTTAACTTTTTCACTTATCTGTAAATTAGCTTCTTACTTCATTCCACCTTCTAAATCGTCATTTAAGTAATGTAGTAAACTCTTTAGTCCTTTAACCATCTTAGTAAACTTAACCTAAACTATACTTAGTTTTAAGGGTTTAATATACTTCTAAATACTTCGTACATCTCTAGAGTAATTTAGTACCTTCTTAGCTTTCTTTAAACAGTAATTTCTACTAGGGGATTTACGGAAGGTAAGGTAGCTACTCCTCTAATTAATTATAAGGTTATACTTTTCCAGCCAGGGTAAACTTAAGATTATATTATACCTTACTACTAATGTAATGTTAAAGTCCACATATTATTCGTCCCTATCTATTTTAATTAAAAGTAGTAAATAGTAAGTAACTTTACTATTATTATATTAGTATAAGCTTCCTTCTTTATTTCAAATAGGAATAGCCTTTTTATATTCTTTATTAGGGAGTTTCCTTTAATTAACTAATAAGAGGTGTATTAAGTTAGAAGCACTTCCATTATTAATTATTACTCTTACCTTAAACAGCTTCCCTCTTCCGTCTATTATATTAACATTAACGAAATAATACTTATACTTTTTTAACATTTAAGTTATAATAATCATTTATTCTTAAGGTTTTATCTAGCCTAACCTTTAAATATCTCTCCTTCTTTTTAAGGTTTTTACTAACCAGCAAATCATTAGTTTCTAACCCTTTTAAAGGGCTTATAACCTTTTCCTAACTCCTTTTAGAAAAACAGGTAACTTTAGTAAACCTAGTAATTAACCTTTCCTAGATTTTTACACCTTAGTGTTTAATTAACTTCAAACGGTTTAATATTCTGGAAATCTTTAATAAGTTAATAATACGCTCTATAAGACTTGATCGTAGTAATATCCTCTTACTTTTAGATCTTTCTATAATCCGCTTATTTCTATTACTCTTTAACTTTCCCTTTAAGGTGCATTAAATACGTTATAACTAAGCAGTTACTAAGTAACCCTCCTTACTAGCAGGCTATAAGGGTTTAATTAACTACAGTAACCTTCCACTTAGCGTTATCGCTAAGCTCTCTTATCAAGGTATATAAAACTTAATAATAAGCTACTTTTACCTTTACTTTTATAACAGTGTAATCCTATCTTTACACGTTAAGGAAGTGGTTATAAAAGGCCTTAAACCCACTATACTAATTAAAAATACAGTTATTATATATACAGTTAATTTACAGTACATCCTTATAATTAAAGTAATTAATGTTAACTGTAGGTGCCACAGTTATAAAATACAGAATAGGAGAAGTAATACCTTATTTCTTTTTTTCTTTTATTTATCTCTATATACGTTACTTCTCTTAAACTTCTTCCTAAAACTTAAGTAACAGTAACCTAACTTATTCTTCCACAAAATAGTCCTCTTTAACAAGTTAATATTTAAGTTAATTAACGAAACAAACTTTATTATAAAGTTATAACTTAACCTTTACTGCTTTATCTTTAAACGTTACAGTAAAGCCTTTAACTTATAAGTCTTCAACTATATTTACTAGTTTTTAATATTTCTCTTTCAGCTCCTGGACCCTTTATTAATATACTTATTTCGTACCTTCTCAGGAGACCCTTAAGGTACTAGTCTAAAGTATGTTAACTTTAATACAGGGTAGTTATTTAAGCTGCCCTTCTTCCAGAAAGGTAAAGGTGCTAATCTACTTAATATACTTAAAACGTTTAAAAGTCTTAAGAGGTATAATTAAGAAGAACTTCCATTTTTTTAACTTAATTCTTTTAACTTACTCTTTTTCACTTTCTAAGGTTTATTTTACCGTTTAAGTAACTTAGAAAGTTAATTCTTTAACTCCCTCTACTATCTTAATAAGGTTTAAGTTAAGGTCTTTCTTAGACTTCTTTAATTCTTAAGCTTATAATTTAAGGGTTTTAAAACCTGTAACAGCTAACTGGAATATTTCTTCCTAAAGTTAATCTTCTGTAACTTACACTTCTAGCTATCTTAAGTTTCTACCTTAAAGTCGGTTTATAACGACTTACACCTCTGTAACTAACTCTTTTAAGACTTCCTTAAGGATTAGGTATATTACGTCTTAAAATTCTTCTTCTTTTTCTCCTTTATCTCCTAAGTCGTATTTATTTATCTAAGTATAATCTTTTTTATTGCTTATTATCTTAACGTAAACGTTTTCTAAGTTGAATTTAATATACTTTCCTTTATTTAAGACTGGTTTTTAACTAACTTACTTTAACGATAAGTATTACTATATTATATAACCTTTTTTACTATAGTTAAAGTATTAAACTTAAGATAGGTCTTTAGGTAGCTTTTACTACTGTTATTATTAAAGTTTATCGCGATTAGGCCGATTCTGGCGGTTTACTATACTAATATCCATTAATCTAAGGTGATAGCTTATCGTAGTCGACTAGTTCCCCTTCTTAGGTTTACTTAACTAGTAAAGGGCCTGCTCTTTTTAAAAGTTCTTTTAATGATGGTAATTATAGTATTAATTATCGGCCTTAATAGCTATCTTAACTAACTTTTAAAGTCGATCCGGTCGATCTTCTTAGTAAAGGTCTCTAGTAACGTGCTCCTTTAGACCACTTTAAAACAGCATTACTAATACTTCTTAATTAAGCTTAGTCTTTACCACTTTTAGTTTAAAGTATATAAAGAACTTAAGGATTAAAGACGTCTGCCTTAATGCTATAAGGTACTGTTTAACTTACTTTAAGGTGTCCAGTTCTCCAAACTTAACTTAGAGTTAGTTAATAAAAACGTTAAAGTTATTAAAAAGGGCTTAAGTCTTAAGAGCCTCCTTACACACTTTATTTACAGAGAGGTTATTAATTGTTTTTATATAAAGTTTATATTAATAAGCAGTTACTGTATTTAGTAAAACTCTAGTAAACCTAACCTTTCCTTCTTCTTTAAAGAACTACTTATCATAATAAGTAACGTAACTCTAAAGTTAGGCTATTTAAAACTCTAATTACGTAAAGTCTCCCTTAAAGCGTAAAAGGAGGGGAAGTTTCACTTATTTCTTCTATAAGCCCTTAAGGTTGTTACTCTTTAGTTTAATAGCGTTAAGTTAAGTTTAAAGTTTTTTAATAAGACCAATACGGCTTTTAATATCTCTGGGAAAGGCTTTGTTAAGTTCCTTAACTAGTCTTTACTAGTTAAAGTTTAACTCCTTAAGTCGTATAGCTAACTTATCAGCTGTAAGGAGCTAAGATTAAGTTTACGTTTCCTTAAGCTCCTTACCTTTTCTAAAGGTTAATATGTTAGTGACAGGAGAGAGGTGGTGTCTAGGAATTTAATAAACAGTATTTAAAATTAAGACGTTAGTATTATATTATAACCTACACCTAACACAGGCCTTAAGAGGATTAGTGTGGGTTAAGATAGAACGTATAACAGGACGCTAATAAGTAGGGGGCATTCTGAAGACGGCTTATTAAGCTAGCACTCTTAGACGGGGGTTTAATGTCACTATAGGTTGCTGTCACTATAATGTACAGATGTGAGTCTGAACAGTAGGATATAAATGAATAATTAAATACTAGCGTGAGGAATTAGAGTCCCTTACGGTGGTTGTGGGTATAACTATAGCTATTTATACTAACTAACTAAAAGGTACTTTATACCTTACTTAGTCTGTTATGCTTGGTAGTGCACTACGCAGTTACGGCTAAGCAGTTAACTGGGTGGTGCTTAGTGTTGTCAGTCCTTGTGGACTATTAAGCACTTTCTTACTGGTCGTAGGGGCTTCGGGTCTTTGCACCCCTGGCCCAGTGCGTTTGGACAGTGTACACCGTCCTCCTGCACTGTTCCTTCTGCAGGGGATTCGTCGGGCCGCCCCGGCCCAAGTGACGGCCTGCAGGGTCGTTACAGCTCTATAGCTTTATGCTTACAGATCACAGAGTACTGCTCTATAGTGTCATTACTGCTTTATAACGGAGCAAGCTAAGGCTTACAGAGTATATAATATTTAAATAGTACTTTTATTGTTTTTCTACTATAACACCTGTAAAGACATATCGGTTTGTTTTAGCCGTAAGGGTAACCTGTAAGTCGTTATATAATTCCCCCTTTTTAATATTTTTTTTCTATAAAAAACTTTAAAGTAGGTTTTTTCCTTTTTCTCAGTTTTAACTATACCTTAAGTGAATCTTTGTGGATGGACCACGCCAGACAAATCCGGGGCCATCCGAGATGAGATTCTACCTAGTATACCTAGCTATGTACCTACTTATCCTCACTCTCTGCCAAGTCGTCCGAGTTATCCGAGTCCTCCGGCGAAGCACCCAATCTCCCTGCCTCCATGAAGCGCCTAATGCGCTTCCCAAACAAGTGCATTATATCGTCGTCCAACACTCTAAATTCCTCGTCATCTCCGTGTACGAGCTGCCTCAGACGGTCTTCCGAAAACTTGTCGTGTGAGTTGGCCGAGTCGGCGACTGTGTCCCACCAGTTATCGCCAAGGGATCCTAACACGGAGGGGAGTCGGGAGAGGAGATGGAGAGGTAGAAGAATCAGCATCTTCACCCAGAAGTGGCGAAACTGGCTCCATCCGTTTTTGAGTAACTCCAAGGCAAGCGCGAAAAGTATAAAGGGGATTGAAACTGCAAAGGAAATTCCGACTATGTAGACGACAGTCAATATTATTTGCCGCACCGAATCCTCAAGTTTACATTTGTAATAGAACTTACAGATGAGACCGCAGATATAGCTGAGGGGCCATCTCGTGTTACCGTCTTCGCCTTTGGGGAATTTGTCGATGGCAAGGGCAAAGAAAGATGCCATGAAGGAAAGGGGAAGCTGCGAATTAGACACGGGTGGGAAACTTGCGTCGGGGACTGTGAAACTCACAAAAATGATGGTGACGATAGTAAACAAGAGAAGAGTCTTGATCAGGGTTCGTCAGAATCGGTCCTATAAACGCTTTACAAGCGCGAGAGTCGGACATACATCGCCCTGCTTGGCAGTTTCATCCGCCCCTTCACGGGAGGTGCGTGCCTCCCAGAGGTTGGCCTGCTTCTGTTTGAGATCCAGCAGATGTTCAATCTGGTCAAATTTAGTGGGTTGTATGTGACGGAGCCATCCAAGACTTACCGATTTTTCCACTGCCTCTGCGCGTGCCTTCAGGATGTCGAAACTTCTCCTCGCTCTAAAAAGTATATCCCTTGCTTTCCATATCCCAGCATCCATCCCTAAGGCGCTCATTTCGCTGGAGTCAAGGACCGTCAGTTGATCTCCAAGTGTTGTTTGGATGATCTTGATCTCATCGAGAATGTCCTTGGCCTCCATCAAGGGTCTGGATTCCTTGCTGATATTCAGAAGCTCTCCCAATAGGAATCTCCGTTGCTTTTGAATGTGTGCACTATGTTCTCCCTGGCGTTGCAAGTAAATGGAAAGAAAGCGGAATTCTTGGAAAAGTATCGAGACATCTTCTTCCTGCAATGGCACGCACCGTGAGCAACAAATGTGAGACACGGATAATGTGACGGCACTCACAAGGTGCGCTATTGTGCTCTCAAATATCTGCACAAATTTGACCGAGTCGATGCCCTGGTTTGGGCTTAAGGTCTGGCAGCAGGCTACCAAGATCTTCCCTACGAGTTCCTCAGTTCTGTGAATGGGGTCCTCGAGAATCTGCATCTGAAGATTGTCAACTGGTGCAGGAGGAGCTCCTTCGCGATTCGGAAAGCTTGTAATGATGGTATCCCGTTCATTAGGCGTCTGAATGATCCATAGCCAAAGCTGATCCACTATCAAAATATTGTGAGGCTTCTGGGACATGACATCCTCCCAGTTGACCGGGGGGATGTACAAGTATCCACGTCAATTTTTTCGCATTCCGAGTCCAAGAAACCAGCGTGAGACAACCTGAGTTTTGTCTCGGAATGAAGTGTCCAGCATGTAATAATATGACTGGTCGAGCGTTCTTGGCTAAAGGTTAGCAATGCATGAGGAGATAACAAGGATGGCATCCCTATCGTCAACTCTTACCTCCGAGGGTGCAAAGGCAGATTGCGTACGTATCCCGAGGTATGCTTGTAGTTCAGGTACCCCTTTATAGCATCGCAAGTACCGCCTTTGATGCTTTCACTCTCAGCGGCCCCTTGGCGTACCATCCACCGTCGCCTCCAACGAGAACGAGACCGGCGGCCTGAAGGATAGCGAGAGGACACCCCAGTCACCTTCCAGAGCCACTTATCAGAACGAAGCAATCGACGCCACCATGAGCGAGGGTGACGAAAGGAATCAGGAAGCTTTATCCAGCGCCCCTCATCGGTATGCTCGGTTGGAGCACCATGTTTTCGGATCAGAGCACTGACGGTATATTGCTGTATTGAGTGCTGGTAACTAATATACGGCATCTAGATTTGCGAAGTCAATTCTCTGGAAGGAATGATGATGAAACCTTCGGAGACATACCATGATGGCAAAGACCCTCGACCCGTGAGCATCGACTTTATCTTCAAGAGGTTTCAATTCTGCGGCTTGTGGATACACGGCGCGCTGGAAATGGATTAGCGAAACGTCTATTAGTCAGTTCGACATAGTACTCAACGTACACTGTATGGGAGGTCGAAGTTTCTGTATCCCTGGGGCCAAGGCCACACATGATACTCAAGGCTTGCGAATAAGTCCTTTTGTGCTTCTCAGCATAGTTGCAATGGTGTGGGAGAACTAAGTCGGGTGCTTACATGGACCCATGCCATCTGTCAGAGCTGATGTATTAGTATGTGGCCGGGCAGTCTAGGTGAAGAATGGCGGGATTCGTACATTGTTCATGGGAATGTGATACCACCGACACACCGCAGGTTTGTCCCCTAGGGAGGTATTTCCTTGGCCAATTTCTCTCTGAAGCTGCTTCAGAAAATATTTGTCAAGAGTGGCCTTCAGTCCCTTCTCCTCTGGTTTCTGGTCGCCTGCATCGGTTTCGTAGATAAGTCGCTCAATATTGGTGTAGTACGGGAAGTAGCTGCCAGTACTAAACATCTCCGCAACTAGCACTTCCGTCTTTCGGCAGGCATTGCGTGCGTCGGAGTCATCGAAGGGGGACTCTTTCATCAGCCGCTTCATCGATCGAGGCGGTGACCGAGGCGGTGGATTTTGCAACAGCTCGTTCATCAATTCCCGACTCGAGCGTTGACTAGGTGCGACGGTAGTGGGCGCTTTCCAACCCGATTCGAAATCGCGACTGGATTCCGGGTCCGGCCTTGCTCCTGCTAACAGGAGGTCTCTAACGAGGGTGTAGTCTGATGGGTCGTCGCGGCTGCGGCGAGCGGCAAAGTCAAGGGCCGTCATGCCAGATCCATTTTCCTGGTTCAAAAGCACCTTATCCGTCTGGATCAAAGCCAATAACGCATCACGATTCCCAACTTGGACCGCCACGTGTAGAGCCGTTTCTCCTTTTCTGTTTGTACGATTGACGTCGACAGACCGGTTGTCCAACTCCTTGATCATCTTTGCATCACCTGACTCTGCCGCCGCCAGCAAGTGGTGAGAGTGAATGGCCCTGATGAGGAAGTCCGTCATTGTTCGAAACCTCTCGTCTCTGGGTCCCGAAAATCTTGCTATGTCGTTGATATCCCCACCTTTTGCCCACATCTCATCAGCAAAGGAATTCTTCGTAAGCTGTGGCGAGGCGTTTATCTCATTCTCTTGATTAGGGGCCGCCGATTCATCTTTCTCTCTCCCTTGAGCCTTGTCCCTCTCCATTTTTCCTCCCTCACAAAAGGCAAATGTAGAAATATTCCATTCTTCTATGTGGCCGTTGAAGTCCTCCCACAGCTTATCCAAGTTATGGATGTGGAGACGAGTGAACATGGCAGACTTTGCGCTGAGCCCCAAGGATTGCGACCAATCCATAAAAGGTTTGACGCTGAAGGGGGGAGAAAGAGGACGACCGCGGCAGTAGACTTTTGCAGATACTCCGACAGCGGCGTGAAGGGTGGGTCGGGCTCTGTCTCCGGCGGGTCTGAATAGCGTAATAGTTTCTCAACCAAGACAGTACCGTAGCCATGACCGATGAATACCACAGGTCGGGAACCGTAATTCCTTCGGATCTGTTGCAGTTGCCGGCCAATCTCTTGCGAAAAAGACTCAAGTATGAGAGTCGACGGGTTGGCGTTTTTATTCAGAAATTCGTTCAAGGCTGGAAGGTCCAAGCCAAAGCCAATGATGCGGGCAATGTAGGGCAGATGAAAGCGAATCATGTCGTTATCCCTCAACCAGTTGACCGCCCTAGACTGGGTGCTGGCTGTTGATTGTGCAACTGGGGATCTAGACAGTTTCCCGGGTTTGAATTCAAAGACCGAGCCATCTCCTGCATAGATGGCTACAATGTCGACGGCTAGTTTGTCGTACGCCGATTCCGTGCTTGCTGGTTTCACTAGCCCGCCCTCGCTGGCCTCCTGCACCTTGGCCGCATCAAAGTATTCTTTTGGCCGAATATAGGCCGAAGGTGAAAAGGTGCTTGGGGTGGTCGAGGGATTGGGGTTGGAAGGTGGATCCGCCATGGTTACGCCACGAGTGAATCAGTGGATGTTGCAAGTTGAGAAGTTGAATTGTACTCTTCAGCTGAAGAGGGAGAGCGAGAATGACGAAAATAAAAGGCGCGCAGTGGTTGCAGGTTGAATCGGCTTAAAATCGTCCTGCGAGTTGATGGGAGCCAATTAGTCGGGAAGCCGCATTAGCTCACAGATCGAGGCGTCCAACGCGAACAGCGATTCGAGTTGTGTCAATTGCTAGAGGAAGAAACAAGGGTCCAGCCGGCTAATAAAATCGATGCCGAAACATGCGTCATGCGAATGCAATGCAACCCAACGTTTTTCAGCTCAGCTGCGTTGATCAAATCTGAATGGGGGGGGCCAGGCGTTCGGGTTTCTGGCCGGAGTCGCGCCTGCATCCGCGCCTTCCTCTGCTATTTGTTTGAATCGATGTGACACGCAGGTCTTGGCCCTTCGATAGGCGCCACCCGCCGATCTCGGGAAATCCTCGCACCATTACCGCAACGTTCCGTCGCCATCTAACGCACCGCGATCTTCACACCTGCAGTCCCGCCGAAATCTCCCGCATACCGACATGTCACCAGACGCATCGCGCAGTTCATTGCTTCCTGCAACGACGGGGCGAGGTGCTGAGGAGGATGTCCCTCGTCCCAACCCTCAGAACGGCCCGCCGCAGGTGGATCCTCACGGGGCTAGCAGATGGCACACGTCATGGTGCCTGGCGCCTGACATCGTGGTTGATGGGACAACACCTCACTGCAAGACCTGCAACCGTACTCCGAATGTACCAGCGATGATCATCAACCAACGAGAAGAGCCCGATCTCACGCTTCCGCCGCCCGATGAGCCCTACGGGGCCCTCAATCTCTCTTGGCCGCCAGGCGTTCCGTATGTGTTGTCACCGCCGACAGCAGCGCCCGCGGAGTGTCAGTTTCAACATCCAGCTTCCCCGCCTTCTTGCACAGGCTTGGTGACACGGGCCAAAGCTAGGAGCAGAGCGAGGCACCCTAGCTCCAGCATGCCACCCACGGTCGATTTCCTGGGTTCGATATCCTACAATTATTAGAGCTGACAGCTAGTTCGAAGTTCGGAGATCCACGGGATAAAGTCTTTGGTTTGTTAGGTTTGGTCGCGGAGGACCGGATTGGGAGCACACTTCTTCCTAACTACAAAATCTGAAGAGGCCACGTTCTTATCGGGATCTCTGCTAACTGCGTCTTGGAACTCCAATCTCCTAAGCTCCTGTACAATGCAGCGGGAGCAACAGCGGACGACAACTATACGTCCTGGATGCCACGCTGGACCAGTTTGTGGGGACAGAGTAGCACTTCGAACTCCGCGGCATGGTACCCGAGACTATCTGGGGAGGATGTAAACGCCATGGTCAACCAGGCGCTTCGTCAACGTGACCGTATTTTTGGACCTAGAAGCGGCGTCCTTGGACTGGTCGGTAGGATACAGCGGCATCTCAGTGTAGGGCGACGTGACACATCCGCTTGCGATTCGGTCCGCGAGAAGCAGCTTAAGTGGCGGGAAGTCCTGCCTTGGCATGAGGACACACAATCGATGCGTTGACAGCGGCCTTGACCATCAACTTAACTCACCTAGCTACAATGCCCGCGAAAATGGAAAAACACTTCCAGCTTGATGATAACCAAGATTTATCGCGTAATAGGCTCCAAGTTCAGCGACGGACGGATGTATGCTATGTACACCTTCTCGCGGCATTCTAATCTCAACGAGCTCGTTCGGCCATTGGATTGCGTATTCGTCTCGGACGGCACGGATAGTCCGCCTCTCTTTCTCATTCTAAGACCGCACCAGCATCTCGAGAACCCAAGCTTCAGGCTGATCACCTGTATGGATCATATATTATTCGAACACCCTGGCAGAAAGGACTCGGACCTTCGTCTCGATTGTCTCCGGAAATATTTCGACCATGCCATTCATGACGAAATCTATTGTCGCATCCCTCTCTCCTCTATGCACAACTCCGCCATCGAGCGCAAGGCCATAGAGACGATTGAATTCTCGCACATATTACCCTCTATACTTTCCGGGATATTGGATGATGGTCGTGATCCGCAATGGCAGCTTGCACTTCTCCAGGACATCCTATCAGCTGGACGAAAGATGATGTATTTCCCTCAGGGTGATATGGACAGACATTGCGACGTGCTTGACGCCTACATGGCATTTATCGATCCTAGGTTCAAATCACGGAAACACCACTTGCCCCCCCATCCGTGGACCATTGGCAAATCTGCACTGTAACTTTGCGTTGAAGCCGAGGACCAAGTGTTGATCGGCATTCACGAGGGGGAATATCCCTATGCTCTTCGGGAAGTATTTCCCAAATAGGGTTACGTTTATCAGATTTCAAGCCGGGATGGGTGGGCTACGAATGATTTTGACATGGAATCTAATGACTCCATATTTCCGGAGCCCTTGAAACTCGGCGCAGACATCTATATACGCGGAATTCAAACCTCGCGCGCATTCCTTTTGATCTAAACGACGCGACACGACTGCCAGGGACACCCTGACTGCTGGTTTGCCCGGATGGGCTCAGGAGTTGGAGTAAGGAGCTTGTTGGAGCCTTTGGTATTAGTGGAAGTGTCCTTCAGGTGACCATAACTTAGACTACTTCCCAGTGCCCTGTTGTTTGTCAATAGGTCTTGTCTTAATAATCATTGAGTTGTTAAATCGTTGCATCGACATGTGCAACACCAAGAATCTAGCTTTCCCACGTTACTGTAATGTCTATGGTGTAGCGTGCTTGTGCTTTTTGTGCTGGGGGATGGCCTAGCGAGGAGAGTTTCAAGTCTTTTTATGCTGTCCTAGCTACGGTTCGTAGGTACTAGGGCAGTTGCCTAAGGTCTCCGGATCGAACCCGGCTTGATCATGTATGCGTAGGGCACAGCCATCTTCTGTTCCTTTTTTGATGGTGGATGTGGAGAATGATGCATAGGCTGCTCCACTGTTGCCGTGTCCAAGTGTGGGGACGGGGTGCTGCCTGGCTCGTGTTTATTGACATTAGATGTCTAAGTCAGGGGTTGAGCATCATCAGTGTAATAGACGTCTTTGGCTTAGGGTTTAGATATTTTTACAAAAAACCATCATTGTAAAAGTTTATCCAGAGTTACATAGAGCTTAAAGCGCTATAAACAATCAGTTTATTTGTAAAAACATTTAAACCCTAGCCTTTTAAAAGAATCAAGAGCTAAATACCAGACAGATAACTTATAATCTTAGTTAATGCTTAAAGTGTAACCTTAAACATAGGCATACAGTAGTCAAGTTATCTATCACACCTTTGTATTCCAGCTACAGGTCTATCACTGCTTATTTTAATACTCTAGGCTTTGACACTAAAGTCAGGTCTTGGAATTGGCGGGCACGACTTAGTTCTAGTAACGTAGGTGGAAGCAGCTTGATCTCAATCCAGCCCTGCGATTAAGCTAAGCGAGCGGCAAGACCAGTCTTTGGTGTTAGTACTAGAATACCTAAGCGCAATACAGTTCGCCCAAGGAATCACAGTAGTGTTACCATTTATACCCAGGGTCAAAACGTATTAGTTACGAGTTCTTTTTATAATAAGCAGGAATCGCTACGGTAGCTATGGGCGATTCTGTTGTAGAGGGCTAGTAGTGCCACTTATCTCATACATCCCAGATATGTCAGCCTGACATAATTAACTCCCTTCCTAAGCTGCGTATTTATTTAAAAGAGTGTTTTATAGAGAAAAACAAGTCTATTTATAATTATAAAAGAAAAAAAAAGCCCTTAAACCTTCCAGCTTCTCTTATAAACCCTAAACCAGCACAGATAGACTACCCTGATAAAGGTATAATAAGATGCTAAGATTAAGCCTCGTACAGACTACTATAATCCAAGTCTCACGAGATGCTAAGATCGAGTCTTGTACAGGCTACTTTGATTTAAGCCTCACGAGATACTAAGATTAAGTCTTATATAAACCACTCTAATCCAAGCCTCACGAGATGTTAAGATCAAGCCTCGTACAGGTGACTATAATCTAGGCCTTATAAAATACTAAGATAAGAAAGAAATAACATACTTATTAACATCTAACCATTTGATAATAATAAAAGCCTAGTTTATAGGGGAAAAAAAGTACATTGTAAGTTAAAATACGAACAAGATGTAATAAGGAATTATATTAACTTTGGATAAGTTCCTCTGTTTAATAAGGAGCTGTGTGAGAAGAAAGACGAGAAAGATTAAGTTGAGTCTAAAGGTTAAGAATGAAGGTTAAGAAATAAACATATAACACGGCGCGTCGAGTGGTGTTTATATTATACCATTATAAAAAAAAATGCTTTAACTTAAATTATATACGAAAGAATACTAGTATGTTATAATAATTCTTTATATCCTACTAAAATATCAGCAGTTATTTTAAGTATCTTATAAATAGATAATCTTAATTTTAATATCTATAATTTATTTTAACATCTTAAAATAGTAGTAAGTATATGATCGGCACAGGTAATAGAGATAAGTCATATATATAAACAATATAAAAACAAATTTAGAATCAGCAATACTTAGCCTCTTAAACATAAAACCAGAATAACTTTAAATGACTACGTTAAGATTTAATTATAACTTAAAAATACACCAGAACACTTTAATTTATTTTAACACTTAATACAAGCGTGAGCTAATATTTACTTAACTTTATTATATTACCAGGTAAAAGTGTCTTAACATTTATATATAACAGTCTTTACACACTAAACATAATAATTTATATTAAAATACCTGGTATAGCTTGAAATAAAATACTATAAGCCTAGTGATTTTTTGCCTATTTTGTTCACAAAACTTAATACTAAAATATAATACGATAAAATCGCCCTGATAGGTATAATGTTTCTGCGTAATCTTTTAGCTAACATCCCTAACATCTCACTTATGTTAATGATCTACTATAAGCTCAGCGCCCACTGGAGGCATTCCACCACTGTGCTTAACTGTTGGAAGCGCGGCACTCTGGATTCTGTAGAATTGTAGGAGTTGCAACTGCGTGATTGTATTGCTTGTGTTTTCTCTCCGTTCCTCTGGCTCTGGCTGGAAGCCAGAGGCTTCTTTATAGACTATTCTGCAGGATTCAGGCTTCGTCACTCTGGTGGCTGAGGCTCACTGGCGTACTGGCAGTGCCAGGTATCCAGTCAGCTCCGCTGACTAGATGCCCAGGGCCCCCTTCTTTCTGACATTAACGGCAGCCTCACCTTTCAGCCTTTTACCTAACCCGACTAGCTCCCGCTACTGGTCGAGCGTGCTGATCTGTAACTTATTAGCCGCTTACACAGGCAGGCAAGAGGTAACTCAGCTAAGTATCTTAGTTTATAAGACACTTTCTTGAGTTAATGATACAGTTACGATCGAAATCGGCTTTTAGTCCTTTTATCCACGGATTTATTCTATACACAGACCATCTCAGATTGCTAACAGGATAGCTCCTTCATACGGGGCTAAAATTATAATGATTTTCGACTAGGGCAATTCTATGTAACGTTACGTGTTACTGTATCCCTTTTTATGGTCAGAAGTCAGAAACAGGTGATATCGCGACATTTTTAAGGAAGGCGTTTGTAGTAGAGAAGAGAACTTTAAGGCTTAAGTCAAGGATTAATCTGCATAACAGCATAACATCACTTGATGCCTCAGGCTTAATGTGCTTCTTTAAAATTATTATAACTATTAAGCTGGAAAATCCTTTAAGCTTGTAGTACAGAGGGCTTACAGAGCACTCAGGGGAAGAAAGTGCGCGCACAGGTGGCCGGAGGCCTACTGCTCGGGTACAGAGCCAAAGGCTCTGTGGAATATAACAGTAGTACTGAGGGAAGAAGATTGATTCTATCTTGCTTGGTAAAACTAACTAGAATACAGGAGAGGAGAGGGCCCATTATAAGCTGTGGGAGGTTTTGGAAGAATTCCAGAGCCTTCTATTACTAATACAATTCTAGAAAGCTCGGTGGGGCTACAGCCCCACAGTGGTTTCAGGGCTGTGGAGCCCTGGATTCCGGAACCTTCGAGGCTCAACAGGGGCCCTGCGGGCCCTGGAGCCTTCTAGAAGGCTCGGCTTCGCAGTGCGAGCCGTGGCTACAGGGTACGTAGCAGTAGAACGCAACTGCTATAAGCAGTTGCTTACTGTAGGCTCCCTATAATACAGGGAGCTTGTAAGGCAGCGGTGGCTATAATTTAACAATAATTTTAACTCTATATGAAGGAGCTATCCTGTTAGTAATCGGAGACAGTCTGTACGTAGAATAAATCCGCAGCCCTAAGGGCCGGAAGCCGATTTCGACCGTAACTGTAAGAGGGGAGGTAAATATGACTTTATTCAAGCGCTTTCATAAAGTATTTGCCATAAAGATGTAAGAATAAGGCGTGCCCTTAAGAGTGACGTGGCTGAGATTTTTTAAGCTTAAGAAGATGCTTATTTATATTTGCTAAAAGTCTAACTTTAGGTAGCTGATTACATCTTAATGACTGCTCACAGCCTATTACCTAGCACTTAAGTCCACACCTAGAGTGGCTAAAAGCGCTAAACAGATCGCTTTCAGTAACCTCTTTAAAAAATTTCCTCTTAGTACTCCTTAGATTTGTTATCGGGAGGAAATTAATCAGGGCCACTACCACTTTACAGCAGAGACAAAAGTTAATGTCCAGAGTTTTAATGTTTAGTCTCCTCCACACGGGTTAATACCCCTACTTTTTATAAGCTACATAGTGTTTTACAGCTTAGGTTTTAGACTACTAACTACTAGTTTTAGTACTAACATAATAGCTTTCTTCTTCTCACGTAAGGCTAAAATTACAGTAAAGATAAACGATCCACATGATCCATAATAAAGTGGAGGCTAACCTGTATGGAGAAAGATTTTAACATTTGGATTTCTAAATACTAATTTCAGCCTTTACAGTATAATCTGTTAGTCCTACCTACTTTTATAACTATTTACGTATTTTACTATTTCCGCTATTAGGAGACCTATAACTAATAAGCGATACTCTATAGCCTACTTTATTAACGTATCTCTGTAAATTGCTCTCTGTATTATTTATAATTTAATAATATATTTAAGGAAAAACCTTTATCCAACTGACTAATAGGCTAATAACAATTAAAGGTAAATATTTACGGTAGCTATACCTGCTATAGATATCTTTAGGAAGGTAATTACATTCTTCTACAGTTAACTAGTAAAGATTTGTTTTTGAAATGTTTTTTTTAACAAAAAAAAAGATTGTTATTCTTTATAATCTACTTTCTAACACCAAACTATTTCTTTAACCTTTTAAGAGAATCTTTTATATTAACTACCAGCAAGAGCGTAGATAACATAATACGTATTATTTACGCTATAAATTTATCCTTAACCAAGTGTTATATCTGTTAATAAAACCTACATATATGTTTTAAATTGTTATTATTAAAGGTATAAAAGTCTTAGAAATATAATTTTTATAATATAATTTTTAAAACTACTATAAGTAATGATGGCTACAAAGTACACAGCGTACTTTACAGCTTACTCTACAGTCTTAAACCTTTTAGAAGGTTTAAACCTTATCTGTAATGCTAACCTTCTATAAGCCTCCTACCTACCAAAATAGGGGTTCTTAAGGCCTAAGAAGGTTCTTAAGTCTAAAGGATTCTAAAGACTGGATTTGTAAGCTATAGAAATTTATAGAATACCTTAGATTCATAGGAGGTCTACAGGGCTAACGTGGCTTTTTCCAGTACTACTTCATTTTTATATTAGTAGTAAAAGACTTAGAAAAACTCTAAAGTACTCATAGCTTATACAAAGCCCTTGCTTACGCTGTATCATAATACTATCAGTAGCACAATAAACTACGACCTCTTTTTCTGCAATCAGCTCCTAGTAACTTTACTTGCACTCTTCTATCTGAGAGTGCTGTAAACTCTCTGTATTACAATGTGTTACAGGGTTTTAGAAGATGTTCTAGAGTGCTCTAAACCCCTACTAAGAAACTCGTTTAACGTTTATAAGATTCTGGAGCTATCCGGAATCGGCAGTAAGGCCCTCCTCGAGAAACACGGCATCGAGGTCCTTATCGACAACCCGAACGTCGGCGAGAACATACAAGACCACGCCATCGTCTGCTAAAGCTTCGAAGTCAACAATATTGTTCCCTCCGCCGATGTACTGCGTAATCCAGAGGTGCTGCAGATACTTATGTAAGCGTACCAGCAATTAGGAGGCAGTGGACCACTGGGCCAGAGCAACATCAGCGTTACCTACACACTTCTGGTCGACAACTCTGGCATTGTGTTATAAGACAACACTAAGGCTCTCTTTAACGCTTATAAGTCCTCCCTGAACTCAGCTGGAAGCGAAGCTGTCAGCGCGCTTTTACAGTCCGGGGAAGCCGCCTTCCAGTACCTGCTCTTCCCCTTGTAAATCACCATCCCCGACCGCCCGACGTCCATTGCAGAACACCTTATCCCTTCCCGACCAGAAAACTACATTACCATTATGACAATTCTAAACCATCCCTTTTCTCGTAGCAACGTGCACATCACCTCACCCTCCATCTCCACACTCCCCGAATAGGACCCTAAGTACAACTCTAATCCTATCGACCTCGAGCTTCTCGCCCGCGCCGTCTAATTCGTCGAACGTATCGTTGATCCTGCCCTCCTTTTCGGCAAACTGCTTAAGCCTGATGGAAAACGCTCGCCTTCCATCATCACCACTGACATTAAGTCTGCTAAGGAGGTGGTGAGGGAAGCCCAAATCTCGGTCTTCCATGTCTCCGGGAGCTGTGCAATGCTGCCGCGTGAGTAGGGTGGCGTGGTTGATAGCAATCTGCGGGTGTACGGGACGCAGGGACTGCGTGTGGTGGATGCAAGTGTTTCCCGTTGGAACCGTTGGGAAATATTCAGAGTGTTGTATATGCGGTTGCGGAGAGGGCGGCGGATTTAATAAAGAGCGACTATCAGGCTGAGAAGTAGACATGTTGAGAGTAAAGGTGCTTGAGAAAACCGGTTTGATAGTCTTTATTTCCAACTAGGAGAAATACCTGCGTCGTACAACGCTTGAGCTATAGATGGTAATGATGTCCAAGTGGCCGGTCTCCTGAGCCGGGGGGTGTGAACTGCGCATTCCACTTCCTAATATCGAAGATCTGTCGCAGCATCATACCCCCTTTCACCGAGCCAAAACATACCGCCCCATAAAAGTTGGGGAGAGGCGCCGACTGCTTGAGTTTCTATACTGCGAGCACTACAGTCCAAGCGCCTGGTTCAGGGCGTAAAAATGGTGAAAATCGACGACATCGCTGCCGAGTATTCGAAATGCCGCAAGGAATATCAGGACTACCCCTTAAATCTGCTGAGAACAGAGGTCTTCGGCCACAGGCACAGGTCGTTGCTGACGCGTCTTAACCAGGAAGGCTATTTCCACAGTTCTCACCAGGCGCTATATGTCCGTGATCTGCGAGAGGCCGAGACGGAGTTCGACAGAGGACGAGCACTCAAGAGCGTGGAGGACATCGAAAGACTGTTGGGTCCAGAGGAGAAGAACCCCTGGTGGAGATTCATGTTAGTTTATCATTCTTCGCAACCAGAGCATCGCATATGCTGACCAATCTTGGTATAGTTTCCTACATTCAGAGACATCTCCTGATCCCCTCTCTTGTTCCAAAGAGCAGCTGGCGTTCCTTCTGATATACCACCAAGCCACACCCCTATTCTTAGACCTGGTCTTCACCTTCAAATCTCCCTAACGACCCTTGACCGATGCGCTTTTCCGTCAAGAGAACTACCTCGACGAAGGCGTTCCGTCGCTCAGGTTACCTCATCTCGGCAGGTCCGGAATACACGTCCAGCATGCGTTCAATCTCCTTACTGTAGAGAGGAGCGATATGCCCGAACAGAGAAACCAGTGGCCGCTCCGCCATGCACTAGAAGATCTCGTGGAGAGGTTCTCCTTTGGTGAGCTGCAGAGGCTGAGTCTGACAGGCGACGAACTCGATCGGTCCATTGATTCTGGCCTTGGACCAGAGCAGAGACGTTATCGCTCAGGTCGAGGAGCAATGTCAAACTGTGGTGTCATCCCACTCATTCAAGACGCTCAGGAACGAAGAAAAGTGCAAAACCAATACCGCGATCTTCTTTCGGCGGGCGCGCAGCATTCTACGCGAACTGGAGGCTCATCGGCGTCCGGTCGGCTTGGTGACCTCTCTCGTACGGTGGAGAATGACAGACAGATGGTAAGAAGTCACCGCTTCGAGCGTGCGTGGTGTATACGGCGCCAACAGAACTTCGAATGTCCAGTTCGGGGCCTGCACCAGCACGCCAGCACCAATGCGTTCCAGCTGCTGGCGCAGCCGTCGAGCTACCAGATGATGAAGTGGACGCATAAGATCCACGAAATTGCCATTGCAAGTGTAAGCGAATGATCCTCAGCGTGCGCGGGCTCCGTGGTTCTGACAGGCGATTCTTGTGTTTAGGCCTTCTTTAGCAGCGGGGTGCTGCACTGGGACGAAGATGGCACGCTCGGCAGCTACTACTTGGTGTGTGGCGCTGGTGTTGGCCTCTTCTTGTCGACTGCCTTGCCGACGACGGTCATTACCATCGCCGCGCGGGCATTCATGTATGGCATGGGCCGACGGTGGGCAAGATGACACGCGTGAGAGCTGGGATTGAAACGCTACCTACCGTACCTCTAGGCTGGCGAGCAGGCGCTGGCTCCAGTTTCGCACACTCTTGGTCCACAAGCAGGGGGAAAATCGGAGGCGGTCTGAGAATAATTTGACCATGACAACTAGCATTGAGTACTGGAGTTAAGTTAAACAAATAAATAGTCCGGAGGGCGAGTTTCGTTTTGAGGGGTTGCGGCGCATAACAAGAGATTGTGGGAAAGTTCAAATGAAAAGGGAAATAAATGGAAACGAGTGTTGTGGTTGGTGGAGTGGGGGCTTGAGGTCTCGTCCTCGGCTGATCGATCAACGACTTCTTCATCTGCTTCCTCTCTTCGGCACTGCGTCTTTGCGAGTCCATTTAGGTGATGCGCTAGCTGCGCACCCGCCGCAGTTTTGAGTTGTCATGATTTCAGTTAGGTCTGGTTCTTGGCTGACTGTGATGCGGAGCGCCCTGTCGCTCGGGACTTCAGGGGCAAAAACATCACAGCAGTCACGTGGGAGGGAACTCTTTGCGTGACGTGGGTCTGCAATGGAGGGGAAAAATTCTTGGCGAATTCTGCGACCTTTTCGGCTGCGGAGCGCCTGATGTGCACGGGCCGCAATCCCGCCAGCCCCCCCAAGCTCCTCAGATGCGGTGGCCTCGATCAGACAAGGCTCTGAGAAGAGTTCGACCGACGAATTCGTCCTCCGGACATGTCCTGCGCTGTAAAACGTACAAGCTTTGCGCTTTCTCGATCCCTCCTCCAGAAACGCCAGGAACAAGCACACGACATGGGGCCGGCCCGAGCTCTGCGGTTCCCTCATTCCAGCAAGCTTTGAGCCCCGCATAACCGCCGCCGAGACTTTCCCCACAATCGCCCTTCCGTTGTCGCGACCGGCTCGCAGCGTGTCCGTGGCCGATGGCTCCGGACATCAACCCCGAACCCTTCCGCAAATTCGCCGAGTTCGTCGCCGATTTGAAGCCCGAGCACATCGGCCGGGACATCGCCGGTAACCCGAAGAATTACGTTCCAGTGACCGCCCTGCGCAAGTACTGGACACGAGCTCGCATTTCGCACGTGCTGCACGCATTCCCGGACGGTCGTCTTGACATCGACGTCGGCATCATCAGTCGACATTACCTGCGGATATTCTCGACGCTCGTATACACCGGTCACAACGCCGTTCGAGCCCTGCAGCGGCTGTTCATCAGCCACAAACTCACCGATGACAGCTTGCCATGGCGCGTTCGACCGAGCGCATGGCCCGACGAAAAGTTCTTCAGGGAGTTCTTCAACGAGATCGCGGCCCATCAATGGCAGTTTTTCCCACTCGACTTCCGTCCGGAGCATCTTCACGACATTTATGTGCATCACGAATGCATATTGCCCATCGACTCTCCCCTCTCGATTACCCTAAGCCATGCCACTGAGGTGCAACGCTTTGACATTCACGACGACTTCAACCACCTCGAAAGCGTATGTTTCCGATCTCCCGTTCTCATTACTTCATGAGTATCCAGCACTAACATAAACAGAACGAGCAGGACCAACTGAAAAAGAAGACCTTCGTCTTCAAAATCTACCACAACGAGCGACACGAAGAATACTACGAGAACGAGCTCCGTGCCCTGCGTCGACTCAGCATCCAACCGTCCGATAACGTCGTGAAATTCTACGGTTCTTTCAGGCAACTCGGTTCATACTGCTTGATACTAGAATATGCGGACGGCGGCAACCTGGGAGAGTTCTTCCAGGGGCAAGCCCCACCGTCCACCCCTGAAGACGTGATACTCTTCTGGAAAAGCCTGTTCCAAGTCTTCATAGGCCTGGAGAGGATCCATCAACTTATTTCCTACAATGGCGACGAGGTGATCAAGGGTATACACGAAAATGTTCGACCAGAGAATATCCTTCTGATGAAAGGCGCATCGGGGTCACCCTACGACTTCTCTCCCAAGATCTGCGATTTTGGACTGTATAGCTGTGTGAGAACCGTAAATTCGAGGGGCAGCGGATCCGAGGATTTGGATCATTACGGGAACCAGCGGTTCAGTGAGTCGCCTCAGCCATCAAACCTAGCTTCTTCTAACCAAGTATCTAGGCTCGCCTGAGTGTTGCCGCCACACGGCCCAGCGCCACAAGGGAACAAACATGATCACGACGTCTGCTGATATATTCTCAATGGGTGCTGTGCTGAGCCATACTGCTGCATGGGTAGTCGGCGGCGTGGACGAGCAGACGGCCTATTTCCGAGCGCGCCAGACCTGTCATGCTACGAAACACCCCCGCTTCATTGGTAGCGGTTACGAGGGTTGTTTCCACGACAGCATCCAACCGCTTCCCATCGTCCGGCAAACTCACTGCGAGTTCCGTGATCGCTGCAAAATGCTGAACGACGGCGTCACTCCCAAAGTTTTGGACTGGGTCGAAGAGTTTATGCTCATTCGCGCTCCGAAAGATCGGCTGAGGGCCAGGGTAGTTCTGGAAAAGTTCGAACAGCTGATGGACGAGATGTCGGAACTAGCGCTTCTATCATCGTCGGGCACGCGCTCGCTGGCCCTGCCTTACATGGACCCACCCACCATGTCCTCCGACATCACAACGCTGTCCCCGCCTTTTCCCGGTAAGGCACGTTCATGGTCCACTACAGGTACCGATGGACTCACGTCACGTAACCCATCCCCAGTAACCACGGCTCCACCTACAATTCACGATATCAATGAGAGTTTCGGGTACGAAGGTAGGCAAGTTGTTGCCCCAGCCACCTCCGATCTTGTCGAATACCTGGAGCACAATCTTGGTGGGCGTGACCAGTTTTTCTTCATCGACGACTCTGAGAGTATGCGCCCTGAGAGCCATGTGATCTCAGAAGGGTTTCGAGCCCTGGCGTGCATCGCCCAGCGACTGGATCCCGATCAAGTTGAGCTGGCCTTTGCATCGCAACCCCGCAAAGTCTACAAGGCAAGGCGGGTGAAGCGACTCCAAAAACTGGTTGAACGCTGTAGCTACCGAGGGGACGGGTGCATGATGGAAAGCCGAATGGGGGAACTGATCGACCACGTCATCATTCCCCGCCTGCCGTACATAAAATACGGCATTAACATGAATCTGTTTGCTAGGAAGAAGGTTAGCGTCTACATATTCACAAATGGCGATTGGGGGGATGAACGACACCATGGTGATGCATGTGGAGTGGAGAGGCCGGTGAAGCGGCTCATCGAAGAGCTGAGGCGTCGACGGCTTGATCGCACACAGGTCAGCCTGCATTTTGTGCGGTTCGGGCAGAAACCAAACGGGAAGAAGCACTTGGAACACCTTGACGATTGTGGGCGTAACGATATGTCAGCTCCCTCTTCTGACTTGTTCATCCAGACCGTCGCTAATGATGACTCAGGGACATTGTTAGCGTAAAGCACATTGACACGGATGTTCAGGGGCTAATCATCGGCCCTATCACTCGTGGGAATGACGATTGGGCCTCTGAAAATGACACGGACGCCAGCACTGGAACTGCTATCCACCAAGAAACGCCCGAAGGGTCGAAAATACTCTCAGAACCGAACCAGCATGGGCTATTTAGGGAAGATGGTTCCTATGTGGAAGTTCAGGGGACGACCCTTGGCCCTATACCTCGCACAAACCATGGCAGGGTCTCTGAAAGGTTCGCTGTCCCCACCGCGGTACTTCCTACCGATTTAAAAATGTTTCAAGAATGGGAAATATCCTCAGAACCGAAGCAGGCTCCGCTACCTGGGGAACATGACTCATATATGGATGTCCAGGGGACGATGTTTGGCCCTATACTGCGCACGAATGATGAACCGGCCTCTGGGAAAGACCCCGTCCCCGTTGGTCTATTTCCAGACTACACGCAAATATGCCGAGAATCAGACACGTCCTCAGAACCGAATGAGGGTTCATTACACGACGAAGACCGCTTGCATATGCCCAGCATACGAAAGCATTCTTCCTCCGGCGACATACCCGGTAAGCTAAGCTCACCCTTGTTTTAGCATCCTCACTACCATGTGTGAAAGCTGATGTCTCAGTCAAAGGCCCACGCACGTTGCCCGAGTTGATCAATACACTCTTTGGCAGTCTCAGCCTGCCATCTTTTCTCGAGCCGCCTGTCCCTCAAGGGCACACACGCCTTAGATGGAAGTGTGTACGTATTTTCAGTTCTTTTACTACTGAGCCGACTTCATCAACATGCATGCTGATCTCGAACGAAGCGGTGTGGGAAATGGCTTTTCGATGACTACACCGGTGCACATGACGCTCTCCAAACACTACAGAACCACCTGCGGGCGCTTAACATGCATGATTCGATCCAACAACGCAATAGTTTCACTCGAGAGAATCTATATGGTTTGCACGCTCTGTTTGAGGGGATATCTCAGTTCGGATCCTGGACTTGGCAAGGTCTGAGCAACTTGAAGCCACGAAGAACAGCAAACCCTGCCACCGTCCTGCCTCTGCAGGCTTTCACCAGAGTAGACCCATGGTCTCAGAGCGCCTGTTTAAACAACAATCAGACTACCAACATTCTCCTGTGCATCGACAGGGGCCTTTGGTTGACGCAGCTGCACCAAGACACACTTCAGGAAGACATAGGAGACCGTCAGCTTTTCGAATTCCTGAGAAGACAGTATAACACGCATAGGTACGAAAGCCTCGGAACTATGAACACCGTTTCATCATGGTTTACATTACGGGGCGTCAAATCTTTATCATTGTCCCGGGTAAGCAGTGCTATTCTTCTATTCTTGTGGAACCCTACTCACAAAGACCAGTTCAAAGTCAACATGAACAGATTTGCTAGCGTGCATCGGCATGGGAGTTCTTGCGCATCAAAATGCGTGTGTATTCCTCCGGTCGAGAGGGTAGATCAGGAAGAATATCGATGTCAACCTGCCCCAAAAGTTGAACTAGATTATTCTCCTGCCATTGCGACTAACGAGTTAACTCATTACTTCTTCAACCCCCACAAGCTCGACATACCTCAACGATCGATCTACAACCAGTTGCCAAAACGAGTCAGGGGGCAACTAACAGCATCCACAGAGGAGGCCCAGCTTGGTTGGGGGGTGTATTTTGAAGAAGGTTGGGACTGGGGCGTCATTTCGGCTCTCTTGGCCTTTTTCATATTCCCGCCGCTACTATTTGCTATTCTGTGGTCGATTTTCAAGGAGGACATTCAGGGAGGATTTACGATCGCAGTCTCATGGATGTCTTTAGGATCTTTTCTGTTGGGATATATGGCGGTCAAGGATTCCACCTCGAGCTGTTGATTCTTAACCATGCTTAGAGGTAGCTTCCTTGCCAAATGATCAAGTTTAAGATTGTTTAGGAGAACCTGGCACATTCGGGTGTTTTCCCACTAAGTAGATACTAGTAGTGTTGCTCTGGCGTTTAAACGCTACCTCCCTTGGGACCCCCGCCTCGGTGCGTGTTTTGTGGCGATATTATCAATCCGAGACCCATCACGCCTAGTATCAGCAAATAGTAGTAGGATGTTTTGAGTTGACTGTAGTAATACTACTTGGTTGTAAAACACTCTAGCAGCCCATTGTTATTCGAAACGAGAGTATCTAAGAGAATGTCAGCGTCGGTCTGGCGTGAGAGGCAGGATATCACTGACCCAGGTCGAAATTAGATGTTGGCCAGTTGGCCTCGGAGACACCTGTCCCCGGGTTGCACTTGCAACGCAGTATACTTTGACTGCATCCTGAGACCCCTGATGGCTTCTCATTTGTGCAGCTCACACACTGATTTCGGTCGGTGAAGCTCGGTCTGGTGGACACCTCGTCAGCCCAAAGCCACCAAACAGCGGACATTGCGATGAGGTGGCAGTACGTACCCTGCACCGATTGGATCGATTGCAAGCGTGCCTTATAAGTTCTTGAGACACTTGTTGAGGTCCAGCTTATTGCATTTCTCTTGCCCCAGGATGTTTTTGCATTTTGCTGTGAGCGTCTTTCCGCTGACTTTGACAGACTTGACGTCGCATGTGTTGAGGAATTCCCCTTCAGCTAATGCTCTTGCGACGAAGAGCGCTGCTGTGAGGAGGCCGGCGAAAGCGAGCTTCATTGTGGGAATGGGTCTGAATAGGGTCAGGTCGAAGATGCAGATCAATAGTCAGTCCGCTTTGGTATATTCGCTAGGAGTAGCATGAAGCGAGCTACCTATAAATCTGCACATAGCTGCCACATATCAAGCTTTGGACCCTGCATCCGACGTGAGTCCAGAGGGGAAGGCCACCGAGACACCGGTGAATAAGGCCGAATAGCGCAACCCAACGTTGCAGCGTACTTTGGAACAGAATCATGCTCTCCGTGCTCCGATTTACCGGATAGATGGGAACGAATGGCATCGTATATCATCCAAAGCTTGAGCAACCGGAAACCTGGTCGTCCTCGAGGCTTTTCGGAAACGAGAAAGGGCCAGAGGCTGCATTCAAATGCTTGTGTAAGTTCTAGATGTGCTAAATTTAGAAACGTCATCTAAGATTCCTGGTTCGAGTTGCCGGGTAAATCAGGGCATTTAGCTCTTGTCGTGGTGTAGACTCTGGCGAACAGATATTAACCTTATGATACCGCCATCGATGGCACACATTGGAGGAAAAAGCGGAGAGCTATCTCCAACTGAGCCAGGAACTGGTAATGTCGGCCAATTTGGATAGATTGGTTCCCCTGACCCTGCGTTGGGAAGCAACTGACGCTCCCCTGCAGCGAAGTTGGGGTTGTTGGTGCTGCAGATATTCTCGGCAGCAAGAGCCCCTCTCCACGAGCCGATTGTCATCTGCAGGTGCACGTTGTCGAGACCCGGCATATGTCTCTGCTCACCACCGGCCGCAATCCGGGAACCTGGTTGCAGGATTGTGTAACTGAGTTTGTTGATGTCATCATGCGAGATGTCGGAATTGGGGTGGTCTCTGGAGACGTTGGCATCGCACAGCTCGTGAGGTCTTCTTCAGCCATTTTGGTCAGGAAGGAGCGACTCTAGGAACCTGCTCAGATGGGCGGAGCTGATTTCGGGGGATTGGCTACTCCATTCACATCTTCGCGCATCCAACCTGAACGCTCCAAGTATCGACCGGATACCTAGCTGTGTGGATCAATTCCACCTCCAACCACACCGTTGCCCAACACCAGTTTTACTTGCATCGTCGCCAATCGCGACGACATAACAGTATGCATTCGTTGCTTTGGTTGCCCGATGACTGAAGGTGCCTGGCCAGGCTGCATTTCAGCTCGGTCGCTGCCTGGCGCCACCATGCACCGAGTGACAGATGAAAATCTCAAACAGTTCACACTGCTCTTTTTCTTTTTCTTCCCCCCC
>Ga0247758_1000792_pt1 | contig 27016 bp, 32 predicted proteins | sample UWRJL156409C4_FD_180950 | JGI IMG/M metagenome (GOLD analysis project Ga0247758, IMG submission 180950) | Plant litter microbial communities from Arlington Agricultural Research Station in Wisconsin, United States - UWRJ-L156-409C-4 | ecosystem: Environmental > Terrestrial > Plant litter >... | reverse complement strand
AGGCGGGAGGAGGGTACGGTAGATCTGGCGAAGCATTTTGAGGCGTGGAAGAAGTTGGGGGTCAAATTTGGGACGATGGGGGAGCAGATTATTTCGACCGAGGGGTATAGGAGTAGTGGGGTATCCGAGGTTACGGTTGAGCAGAGTGCATGAGGTACGGATATCTGGATATGTTGAATATATGGGCTGGATGGCGGTACGGGGATTGGATGGTTGGGGTCGGGGTCACGGGTATGGGGCATGGAGCATGGAGCATTTGGGATATTTCTTCGTCAGGGACTTGTGCATGGTGTTGAAGAGGGGTTGGAGCATTGGATGGCGAACAGGGGAGATTAGGACATGCATTTTGTGATATTCAGCAAAATTTGATCTCGTTCGAGGTGTGATTCGTATACCTGATCGGCCTGACATCGCGGTGAGTTTGTCTGGAGTGCAAATTATCCACCATTACAAAACGGAAGTGACAGTGAAGGCAGGGCTAGACGTACTTGACGACGCAAAAATGGGAGGAGGGGTCAAGGCTGAGAGCTACCGGTAGTCAAGGATACAAGCGCATTGTGCTAGTAAAATGCTACTAATATCCACAGGGCTAGTCAATGCAACGGTCAGTCTTGGGACACCCAGTTGTTGACGATCCAACGTAGCCACCCTCCTGACGTAGCCCCCAATGTCCACGGCCTGAGGGCTTGGGTGCCCGAGTGGGGGTCTAGCGATGTTCGATTCGACGGTAAGGTTTTTCTCAAATAGACGCGATAGATGTGTTTGGTACAAAAGGGGCAAAATTCGTCATCACATGGCATCGAAAGAAAAATGTATGCAGTGCACTTGAAGTGCGTGAGATGCACAGACTCTCACATCGGTTTCTTCGGCCATGTAGCGAGCTAGGGAGGGATACCTAGGTAGGTAAGGCACAGAAGCCAAGCCAGTGCGCCAAGGGGTTGTCGATATAGCGGCCCTGTCGTTGAGATGGAGGAGTTGATCGGGAAGAGCTGCAGCCTCTGGTATTTAGGATCATAGGGGTCGGATGCAGAATAAAATATGACTGCGTTCAGATTCACGGATTTCGCTCGTTGAGGAGTGGTGTTCAGGGTTTGGGGGAAGTTATGGCAGCGACCGAGGCTTCCAGAAGTGGGAAAACGTGAGTCAATGTCAAGCTTCATAAGTGAAGCAATAAACAATGAATTCAACAAGGGAAGTAAATTCAGGTACGATGCACGGAGCGAGGGTTCGCGCTGCGAGAGTGGGCCCAGGCCAACGGGACGCCAGGCTGATTCATTCCGCGAATGGCATTGTGGTGCAAGCAGCATTTCCAGGAACATCGGTGGTCTGATAGTGTCCAATTCCAGGGTGCATCAACCTTATCAGCTGTTGACAAATGCCACGACGGCAGAGCACTGTATTTGCCATGCAATCCATTGAGCGCGAGATACTATCGGATAGAGATTCTCAAAATCATATCATCGCACAGATTAATCGCGGGAGGCGCTCGGAAGGGCGGCCGAGCCAAGCACCAAGCGTCCAGGTTTCGGTGCGGCATGATCCGGCTTGGATGAACACGTGTAATTGCCCATTCTTTGCTCCAGGCGGCTCAACGGGCTGCCGTCCGGAGGCGAGGGCAGTTCGTGCCTAGAACGTCATGCGGTTTCGTTCCGGGTGGGGCCTTTTTGATCGCCCTCATTTGCCCACCGTCGCTTGGCCGCCATCGCGCCGTCGCGTCCGCGACTCCAAGAAGCGATTTCGCATCAATTCCCACATACTGTACGGCCTGACAATCCGCCACCGTTGCAAACGGAAAGAAGGCACGGAGCCGCGGGGAAAATGGCGCGCGACCTTCCGGCCGTTGGTGGGGGGGTGGAGGTCAACAGATGAACTCAGGCGCAGCGCCCAGGAGACTCCATCGTAACTGCCGCGTATAAGACAACCTCATCACCAACACCCTTCATCCCTTCCTTCCTCTCCAGACGCCCCCCATCGTCCCAGCACTCACCCATCCACCCATCAACCCTCAAAATGCGCGGAATCACCTCCCTCGTGGCGGCCCTCTCGGCCGTCACCGCCGTCACGGCCGCTCCCCCGGTAGGAAAGGGCAAAGGCAAAGGCAAGAACGTCGACCCCGAAGCCCCAGCCGAGATCGTAGACATCAACCCCTTTGCCGGCAAGACACAGCTCGTCAACCCCGCCTGGGCCTCCAAGCTCGACGAGACCCACGCCGCTTTCGTCTCCCAAGCCGACAGCGCCAACGCCGAGCGCGTGCGCAAGATCCAGCAAAACATGTCCACCTTCGTCTGGGTGTCTCGCATCTCCGAGCTTCCCAACATCGATTCCTCGATCGAGGCTGCGCGCGCCGCACAGAAGGCGACCGGGAAGAAGCAGATCGTCGGCTTGGTGCTGTACAACCTCCCCGACAGGGACTGCAGCGCAGGCGAGTCCGCCGGCGAGCTCAAGTCCTCCGAGGACGGGCTCGCGCGCTACAAGAAGGAGTTCATTGCGCCGTACGTCGCCAAGATCAAGTCGGCGCCCGATCTCGAGTTCGCGATTGTGCTGGAGCCGGATTCCCTGGGCAACTTGGTCACCAACATGGGGGTTCCGTTCTGCGCGGGGGCAGCGGATGTCTACCGCGCTGGTATTGCACACGCCATTGCCGCGCTGCAGTTCAATAATGTGCATCTGTACATGGATGCTGCGCATGGTGGATGGCTGGGGTGGAACGACAACTTGCCCTTGGCGGCGAAGGAGTTCGCGATTGTGGTCAACATGGCCAGCAACAGCACGGTTGGCCCGAGGAAGGAGAAACCGAAGATCAGAGGGTTTGCGACCAATGTGTCGAACTACAACCCGTTCAATGCGACGGTCAGGGAGAACTACACCGAGTGGAGCATGTCGTGGGATGAGTCGCATTATGCGACGAGCTTGGCGCCGTTCTTGGAGGCGGAGGGCCTCCCGGCGCATTTCATTGTTGATCAGGGACGGGTGCATGCCCCGGGTGCTAGGAAGGAGTGGGGTGAGTGGTGCAATGTTGAGCCTGCTGGGTTTGGACCGGCGCCGACGGCGGACACGGGGAATCCGGTCGTGGATGCGATTGTATGGATTAAGCCCGGTGGTGAGAGCGACGGGCAGTGTGGCTTTGCCGGTGCGCCGAGGGCGGGCGCTTGGCACGATGAGTATGTGCAGATGTTAGTGAAGAATGCTGATCCCAGTGTGTATGCTTAGAGGATAGACGGGTGTTGAGCCTGGGGAGATTTTGTTCTTGTATATAGAAACTTAGGAGCTGAATGAGATTGTATTGAAAGCAAAGCAGAAAAGGTGTCCTCAAAGCTCGAAAATCTCCTCTTGGACAAAAAATAGACCGCCCTTGCTACTCGCATCCACGGCTGCCCTCCGCCCATCATCAACCAGCGAACGCGGTCCGCAGAGATCCACAGCGACATCGCACCCCGGGTGCACCGTCTTGATGTGTTGAAACCAGCTCGCAACATCTGGTCTCCCTCGATGCACTTCTCCAGGCCCCTCGTATTTGCTGTTTTCCACCTCCTGCTCTTCCCTTTCCGACCCGGTGCCAGTCACATGGATCGAGATCTCCAAGGAGACGGGGGAATGCTCCGTCGAGGCCAAGGCCGCTAGTCCTTTCAGCTCGTCCTCGAACCAGCCAGCATGCGCAATAGCTCCGATGCACCACAGGAGATGAACATGGCGTCTCTCTCCCGCTACCACCAACTCACCCCGAGCGGCCTCATTGACGATGGACGACGCGATGCTGACTGCCGGCGTGATCCCGATCCCTCCTGCAACAAGCGCAACAACCGGATACCGGGCCCACCGGAGGGACTCGACGCCATACGGTCCGTCGATGCGGATTTTCATCCCTTCACCACATGCAACCCGTGGTGCTTCCTTATTTGGACCCGTCGCCCCTTCCAGCCTCTGTTGCACTTTCCTCGTGTACCCTCCCAATCCGCGGATCGCCACAGTTCCCCTCTCCCCCGGCGCCGACGCAACGGTGAACGGATGCCAGTTGACTGTGGAAACCCCCGGGATCTGCACCCAAACCATCTGCCCGGCCCTCGTCGTCTCCAGCCCCTCAAGCCTCAACTTGGTCACCCCGCCAGGACAATGCACAACCTCGAGGACCGCGACCCCCCGCCCAAAGGCATAGTACAGCCTCACGGCCCTATCCACACCCCAAAGCACCAGCCCAGGAACCAAAAACTCCACGGCGTGCGAGGCGTGGTACAGCGCCCCGGCCGCAAAGACCAGGAACGCAAAGTGGACGAAGCAGAAGACCTCAAACGCCCGCCGCCGGACGACGCGCAGCGACGTGATGAACATCAAGGCCAGCGCCGCCCACGCCATTATCCCCACGCGGATGCGCGCATTCTCCACCACGATGCCAAACTGGTGGGTTTGGACGTATTGCTGGGCCGTCAGGCCAAAGTGCAAGCTGGCGTGGACGACGGCGGCGACGCCCGCCCAGCGGTGGTACATGAGGAGGGTGGGGGCGGGGATGCGGGCGACGACGGAGAAGAGGTTGGTGCGTGTTGGGAGGAGGAGGGCGAGGCCGCCGTTGGCGAGGGCCAGCCAGCCGTAGAGTTGGTAGTCAGTTGAGTAGCGGATGCGGTTCCAGCCGAAGAGGATGTTGAGCGCGGTGAAGAGGGCGCAGCGGAGGAGGGAGAGGACCGTGTGGCTGGTGAGGAAGGGGAGGGGGGAGGGGAGGGTGAGGAGTTTGTGCAGGTAGATTCGGGGGAGGGTGTGGTTGGTGGCCCGTCGGGATGGTGCACGGCCTTTGGTGAGAAGTGACGGCGGGTAGTAGGCCGAAAGTCGGGCCACGCTCTCGAGGAGGAGCATTGCTAGGACGGAGAGAAAGTATGCTCTCGCTGCGGTGTGGCGGTCAATGATCACCGGACGGAAGGTGTAGTGAGGGGGGTTCATGGCGGCTAGTGTGTGTCGTTTGGTTGGTAATGTGTCTGGAGGTTTGATGCGGAGTTGGTGGGATTGATCTTGACGGGAATCAGTTGCAAAGCTAACGCGTCTTATAAGACGGCACAATTCCAGGAGCTTCGAAGAAATGATGCTTGGGAGCGCAGGCTACCGGAGCCATTCCAAATAGGTGCCTAGGTACCTTGAGAATCTAATGAGACACATGGAGTGTGCAGCCTGCACAGCCTTGGGGATGGAATCACCTTATCAAATCCACCGAGCACAGAGCCACGGTGAACTTGACGGATTTTCCATTTACGCAGAGAGTCCTAGTTAGCCGCACGGGAACCACATTCAGTGCAACCAGCCGTCCGACCATCGTGTGGAATCACTGCATGCAGTCGGCGCCCCGACGGCTGCGGCGCCGTGCCAAGCCAATCAGGGCCCCCGACGCCAGCCCCCCTGATGTGGAATCAAACATGCTCATCAGCGGGACCGACCAGCCAGTGGCCGTTCACAACATGCAGCATATCGGGCTCTATTCCATCGCAATGGAATCAATTTAAGACATGTATTCAGCGAGAGCCTAAGACGGCGATTAGCACCGGCATCAACCCAAAAACCAACTTGTACATAAATCCCCCCCCCTCGACTTCTTTCCCTGGTACTCTCTCTCCTCTTCATCCGAGGCATCACCACCCAACACCCCATCCAAGTCCACTGCCTTAGCGCGCCTCAATCGCATAACCCAAACACCCCACACACTCAGTCCAACTCACCACTGCCACAATGAAGACCTCATTCCTCCTCGCCCTCGCCCTCCTCCACCTCACCTCAGCCGATGCCACCAAAACAGGCTGGTCCGGCACTCTCTCCAGCCTCGACGCCGGCCTCGGCGGCACCATCACCGTCCTCAACACCACCCACCTCCTCATCACCAACTACAAACTCGACGATGCCTCCGCCCCCGCCCTCTACTGGTGGGGAAGCACGACGGCCAGTCTGGCCGGGGGTTTCCGTATCTCGAATACGCAGGTCAAGGAACCTGCCTCCTCCTCGGGGGGGACATATATGGTCAGTCTGGATGCGGGGAAGACTACGGAGGACTTTGGGACGGTGGGGCTGTGGTGTGAGAAGTTTAGTGCCAATTTTGGGCAAGCGACATTGGCTCCGGGACCGGGAACGGGGAGTGGGAGTGGTGCTGGCTCTGGCTCTGGTTCAGGTGGTGCGACTCCAAGCGGAAGTGGTGCGGCTCCAAGTGGAACTGGTGGGATGAGCAGTGCCGCGGGCAGGAAGGGGGTGGAGTGGATGGTTGTTGCTGTTGGCGTTGGGGCTGGGGCTCTGTTCCTTGTGTGAATCTAGCCCACATGTAACACAAACATTAGGTAGTTATAGTCGGATCGTTAGGAAATTGCCCAGCATTGGCGTCATCCTCCGCTGGATGCCTTCAAAATGCCAAAAGAATGTTATCCTCATGAGCGAAGTGACGCATCGGATGCACCTTGACATATATAGACCGACATGAAGTGTTGAAGGTGGGGGACACCATCATCCCAGATGGGACTTGGATCAATACCCGTGACTTATGCGGAAAGGTACCTAGGCAGCCATACCGCCAATCCACCTAGAGATCCAGCTGCGGCGCATTCAGCGCCTGCACCTCGATCATGTGTCCGTCCGGGTCGGCGAGGATGACAAAGCCCTGGTCGCCAGTGGCCAAGAGTGCTCCCTCAATTATCTCACCCTCGGCGGGATCCCTCTCCCACACGCTGCGAGACCAAGGCTCAGCGATGGGCCCCTATGCTGAGCGGCGTGGCCTCACCAGCCCTTTTGAGGATGGCAGCGCGGAGCTTCTCAAAGCGGGCCTAGGCGGCCGGCACGTCGGGGACGATGAGGCCGTGATGGCTGAGGTTAGCTTTGATGGTGCATGGCTGAGGGCCATGTGTGAAGTACGAAGTAGGCGATCGAGAGCCTCTCAGTGGGCTAGTAGTTGAAGATCAGACGCAGTCCGAGCACGTCGCCGTACGACTTGATGCTACGCGCCACGTCCTTGACAATGAGCAATAGGTGCTTCAAGACGAAACCGTTGTTGCAAAATCAGCAGGCTAGTTGCTGCCGGCTTCCACCCTTGGGAAGCTGGTCGCGTCGGCCCCTTCACTTCGCCGGCGTGTCGCTGGGGCGGTCTTGATTCCACTACACCCGGGTGCGGGCGCGTACGGCGTACATCTTGCCGACTTTCTGAACGCTGTCGCCCTGTCTTGCCTGAACGCGACGGCCCGCGACGGCGACGCTGAGCCGAGGAGAAGTGCATGATTCTGGAGACGCTCAGGCAGTCGTCCAACGCAAGGACAGCCGGCCGTTTCATCCTGAGCACACAGAAGCAGGATTTGACGTTTTACATATGCCAGAGAAAAACCGGAAGCGATATAAAGCAAGCGAAAAGGGGAATGCCCGAAAAATATGTGTAAACCCCGCCGCAAACTCGACCAGGGAAGGAATTGCCGTCCAACAGAGAGATCCTCCCGTGAAGTGCTGACAAGACGATGCCGAACCCTTGGGACGATAGAAAGATGATTCCAAGCACGGTAACCAGTGCTCGGATCCAGGGCTCCCGCGCCCTCTGAGACTCGCTTCTCAGCGGAACACGGGTATATACCAAATGCGATAGTGTGATGAATAAGGGCAAAGTCATGGAAGGGTAGGTAATAAGCCCGTAGCACTGCCTGGACAAGATGGTGAATAGTGTCAGTACTGCTAGGTAAGGTACGAATAGGTAGGTGAGAGGATAATATGGGACTTCGTAAAGTTACAGCCAGGTAACTCACCATCCGCATTCTTTGCTCCTCATCCGGGTGAGGATAAATGTGGCAGTCTGTGTAACTCCGGTGATAAAAATGAGAATGGCTGAGGAAATTAGAAAGAAACTGATTATGTCGAGGCGGGTATTGTAATTGGAGCCTCTGGTCTTCCACCGTTCGGTCCAGTATACCGTGCCAGGGTCAAATTTAACTGTAGCGGGGGTTTCTGTGAACTGCTGCTTTGTGGTATTATGCTGGTTGGCGGTAGGGGACCGGGCCTCTTCCAACGACGTGTCTTTGACACCTAACTGTTGAGCTTGCATCCTTTGCTGAGCAAAATGTTGTGCAAGTATTGCCATGCTGACTTCTCGCTGTCCCGATATCTCTGGGTCAGTGCGATAGACCGGCTCGTTATCTGCCTTGGTGGCTGTTGCGATCGGCTCATACTGGACTGGAAGCCGGAAGTTGGCGGAAGTAGCCATTGGAATAACTATGCCAGCAATCTGCATGGTGCCGTAGGCAAAGACAAGCCAGGATGCAACTTTGAACCACTTCAGATTCGCATCACGCCCGGACAAATCGCGCCAATCTTGCCGATCCCGCTCTGCCCGAAGCCAAGCTTCTGGATAGCTCAGTACGATGCCAGCTAGACCAACTAAGACCTGGAGAAGTGCCGCTGTACCGAGATCCCGAACAATCAACCGCCGTGTCAGACGTGGGTGGCCGTATTCATCCGTGTTGCCCAGGAACAGTACAACGTGAACCGCGATGCACCCCACGCTAAGCAGCATGCTTCCCAGCGCAATGCAGAGGACGACAGGGCAGTACCACGCCCCAAAGAGCCGGGTCAAGGAGTCGAGCTTCTCCTTTCCGGCCGGGTCTGTTACTGCACCGCCCAGCGGCAACGCGCGGACTGCCTGAATAAACAGTCCGGTCAGGGTCACCGTAGGCGCAAGTTGAAAGGCGTAGAAGCCCAAGAAGCCCATACCGGGGTCATCAAGCCCCCAGACGGTAGAGAGTAGAGAGGGTCGGCGGAGACGCCTTGCTGTCCAGATGAAATCGGGGGGACAGCCGGGGAGGAGAAGCCAAGCCAAGTAGAAGGAGCCAAGACGCCATCCGTCTTGAGCTGTCGCTATCCATGTCCTCACCGTCAGCATCGTGGACCTGCAAGTTGGAAGAATACCTAGGGAGGTAGGGAAATTCGAAGCAGCACGCTTGGATCAGGCCTGCGGAGGGCCCTATGTGCTATTGCGATTGAACGACGGCTTGTCGGAGTGCAGGAAATTCTGGAAATTCGCTTGCCATGCTCGGCCTGAGCGTGATGGGAAAGCTCGAAGCCTGCGAGGGAAAGATTGGAAGGAACTGGCATGGGCTTGAGGTCGCCTGCCTGCCCGCTGCGCCTCCCCGCGCTAGCCGAATGCGGCAATACGTTGCTGTCTATTGGTCGGATTATTTAAAGAGTGGATCTCTCTGGGTGTTTCAGGACTCGGTTGCGCTCTCCATCATGACAGTTTAACTGAGACACCAAAACTTTGCATGCGCGTTCCGTCGCTAAACCAACAGTAAGAAAATCAAAGAAAATTAGTAGAAGTTTTAACAGCAGATATGAGTAGTAATTTGAGTTTTTTGTTGAATCAATCCAGTCTTTGTGGATCAATCGCAATTGCAACTTCGGCCGCTGCTGGAGAAGATGTATTTAATGTAGTGACCGGCGTTTTTGATGTCTCCATTATTTTGTCATGGGGGAGGCGCTGTCGCCGTCTGTCTGAGAACTGAGCAATAACTCGGCGCCTAATGACGGGAGCCTACCTAGCTAACGTTTCCCCAACAAGGCGAGACCTCGTTAGGCAAAACCACCAATACACACACCCATGCGGACTCAACACAGATGGCCGAACTTTGCGAGCGATGCAAGTGTTTTGACATCCAATCGCTTGCCGATGGGGCATACCCGTGGCGGGGATACCAAACGCGCGATGTCCAAGTCTCGGCCGAGCGTGGCTGCTTGTTCTGTGCCACGCTGATCCAGGAGCTCCTTCCCGCCGCCGAGCGGTCCGACCGACAAGTGGTAGGCGACTGGATCCATTTCCGTGCCTTGGCGCGCGAGTGGACCACCTTCGACAACGCCATCGGACGCGGTCCAGCGCCGTTGCCGCCGAGAGCCGCGGGCCTGAACATCACCGATCTGGTTGCCACAGTTGCCGTGCACTCGGTTGACGGCAAAGTGAACTACCCGAAGGTCGAATTCCATGCCGCCGCAGACAAGGGTAGGTGCTTTCCCTTGTTTCGACGACAAAACCCTTGCTAACTTGTTGGACGACGCCTGGTAGCGGACCCGGCGACAGTCTCTGGCGACATCGTTGGCGGATACACGAAACGAGATGCTGGTTCCTCGCACCAGACCGTGGCCAGCATCAGGTCCTGGATCGAAAAGTGCCGCTACCATTACGATTGCTCACGCACATTCTCCGGCTCTGAAGAGCTCGATCCAGCGGGCTCTCCTCTGCCGACGCGCTGCGTCCACGTGAGCAAGACTAGCGACGGTTCTCTCCAGTTCAAGCTCAAACACACGGCCGGTAGAATTTCCCAGTATGTCACCCTCAGCCATCGCTGGACCGCCGAGACGGGCGCCGTCTCCACGACCCAAGCAAACATAGCCGACAGGCTGCGCGGAATCGGCTTTGGTACCCTCCCGCCTCTCTTTGCCGATGTCCTTGCTCTGGCAGCTAGCCTCGACATCGCATATGTATGGATCGATTCCATATGCATCGTCCAAGATGATCCCTTCGACTGGAGCACCGAGGCTGTTAGGATGGGCGAATACTACCAAAAGTCTGTCTTTACTCTTGCTTGTTCGGATGCCCGGCCCAACACCCTCTTTAACAAGCCCGAGCCTGATGACTCCCGTGCGCCCCTCATACAAATGCCCTACCGCGATCGATCAGGCAAGCAGCAAGGACACTTCTACCTTCATAAGTATAATGTGATGGAGCGGTACGAAAACACGGTCGCCAAGAGTGAGCTGCTCACCCGGGGCTGGGTGTTTCAAGAGTGGATACTCAGTCGTCGGATCGTCTGCTATACCTCAGCTGGTCTGTTTTTCTTGTGCCAAAGCATGAGCCCGCGGACAGAAATTGGGCAACTCATCAATCCAGAGTTGTTCTTGCTTCAGCCGCATTCATCCGAGAAAGACATAAGCAGGAGAGTTGACTTGGGCAACGAGGCTGCGGCTGGGAAGTACTCACTCAAGAACAGCCTGTTCGGTCACAGCCTCTCGGAATCAAGTCCACGAGACATCCGCAAGGAGGCCCATCAGGATTGGGAACATCTGATCGAAGCGTACTCTGGCTTGCACCTAACATGCCCGTCTAAGGATCGCCTGGTAGCCCTAAGCGGTATCGCCGATGAGTTTGCCCGAGCTCTACGGAAAAGATACGCGAGTACCGGGCTGACAGAAGACGATGGAAATGCCCTGACGGCTCCAATCAGAATATACGTAGCTGGCCAGTGGCTATCCAGCATAAAAGTCGGTCTACTGTGGGAGCAAGTGCAGAAGGGAACACACGAGCGAATATCCAGCATCCCGTCATGGTCATGGGCATCGATATCAACCCAGGTGAGATGGCACAAACCCAAACTCGAATGGTGGGGAGAGCCTTTGCACAGCACAACCAGCGATTTCGAGCTTGATCGAGTTATACACCCCACGTTTGAAGAGTATCAAGCCGGCCTCATCATTTCTACTGAGCCCGACGTCGGCGCCCCGCTCCAGATTCTCCCTCGCAGCAACAACAACAACAACAATAACCACGGCCGTGGGGTCAAGGACAACCCCTATGCACGCTTCCCCATCATTTGCCTCCGCGCGAAGCTTCAACCCGTCATACTTGGGGGTTACTTCGCTTCTGATGGAGAAGTTCAGACTGCAAAGTGCCTCGTCTCCCGCCAGGATTTACCTGGGACCGAGAACTGGAGGACTGTGGCATCACCCCTTAAACGTGGCCAGATCGCGGGTTACGCGTCCGTGGAGCATCCTGAGTTTCAACTCACTGAACTTGAACAGACTGATGCAGACGCTGGCGCCAAGGGACAGCCACTGTTGTACGCGCTGCACATCTCGACGTTTGGCGCCGGGCGCGGCAGCATGGTGCTCAGCCACTTGTCGCTGTCCCATCGGGTCTTTTACGTGCTGTTTGTGAGACCGGTGCAAGCGATTGCGAACGGCTATGAGCGTGTTGGCGCGGGGCGGCTGTTTGGGAAGGAGATGGATCGGGGATTCGAAGACGCGGTGAGGAGAGAGGTCCGGCTTGTGTGACGTTCCTGGTGACGAGGAGGCTATCAGTTGGACGTCTCCGTCTTGGGGAGTTAAATTTTACAGTGTGGATAGGGACACATGCTTGGGCCTTGGTATCACACTGTGTTTTCGCCCGATAACACCACTGGTACCCTCGTTGGTGACCCGGAAACTGCCCGGCTGGACGGACTGTAGGGGTAGGTCTGATCCGTTGTGTCGTGACACTTTTAGAGACACGGCAGCTAGTTGAACGATAAAACCGAGATAACCAAGACACACCAATAGACACGTATTGCTAAGAAATGGGTTGCTCAGATCTTTGTAGTTTCGGGACTGGTGGCCTGGGAAGCCGGCAAATTTACTGGAAACACCTTATTTACCCAAGATTACAGCAGTCGCTTGCTCTTAGTCATTCTGCAGTACCTATTTAGTCGAATAGAAGAAGAGAACTTATTCTATCCAAGACAAATATCAGATTGTCAAATAGCCTGCATCCTGAACCCAAGTTGCCACAAACCATCATACTTTATGAGAAATGAGGAAGCAGTTCTAGCCAGACCACACTTTCATAGACGCTCGCCGGCATGGAAGAGAAACAATAGAAAGTGAGGCCAATCATAGATAGCCTCGCAACACAATACAGTGCCAATAAGAAATAATTAAACAGGTCTCCAATGTTCCTCAACCGAGGGCAGCATAGAGGAATGGCTGAAAAGATACTCATCACGAAAGGAGTCGTAAAGGCAGTCATTGTGGATGCTCTCCACAAGTACCTTACTACCAGCGATGGGAATTCCCAATTCCAGGCGGCAAGGTGAACGGCTGAGAAAGCTGCTCCTGCCACACAGATGACTCCAAGCCCAATGAAAGTTTCCATGTTCTCGCCCGAGAGGCCAATATCTTTTGCCAATATCTCAAACGCGGGACCTTTAGGTCCATGTAAGGAAAGCCGGCCCTCTCTTTTGCAAACGGGCCTGCCAGGCGGGATGGTGCCTGTGACAACAATTCTGTGCTCCACACCGAACGGCTTGTCCCACCACAGGATGTATATGACTAAAGCGCAGAGAATAAATGCCATAGTGGAGAGTTCCAGTTCTGTTATTGCAAGGCCCTGGATGGCCCGGGCGATGACCTGGATGAAAAGCCAAACGCACTGTAGAAGTGCGAAGCCTTTGACAAGAGCATCTGCCTTGCTCCTGTCCATCACGTCCTCCCTTGTAATGGCTGGGATGTCGGGAGAAGCAGCGAGCTGGTCTGTAAACTATATTAGCCGCGAGGTGGCTTCTTGGTATGGAAGTAGTCGATTTGTAGCACCTACTTAACGAACAGACTACATGGTCGATTTCATTTGGCTTGCCGATAAGGGGCGAACTCAGCTGACGGATGGCAAATCCTCCCATCTGGGCGCAAAACGCGTGTGCCATAGTATAATTTCGGGTGACTTCGATAGGTAGGTCCTCTTGCAGCGAGCGCAATGCGTAGCGGGCCGCTAAGAAGTCCTCAAATGCTATAGCTACCACCAACTCAGGAGCTAAACAAACCACGGCCATGTAGCCAAACTGGCGCGCCCATTTCCTGGCGAGAAACAGCGTAGGCCAGCACGGGACGCCCATAAGCTCGCAGTACCCGGCCTGGCCCTCCGCTGGAGTTGGAAGATTGTGGTGCATGCATTTCCAGGAGCAGATCATGAAAACTGATAAACAATTCCAGATAATGTCCATGGTACTCCGTCGCGGGGCAGAGACCCAACCAACACGTTCGCCATGTACAGCAACATCAGTGTCCGACTTCTTGAGCAATGGGCTGGCCATTGCCGCGACAGCTAAAGCGATGAGTAGGGTAGCCCGAGACATTGTTGTTGCCGATGGGGCGCTGCGTTGATTACCGGACATAGCACAAAGAAATGTAGGTCAAGGTTGATTGACCCTGTGTCAGGTAGCTTCTGGCGGTGGGCTCTTCAGCTCTTATGGAGCCGTGCCTGTGGAAGGATAAGACAGGGAAAGATTGGGTTTGGCCCCTGCGCTTTGCGCCGCTAGCGGCCAAGATGAAGGATAAATATAGAATCATCACTGCAGCTGCTAATTCTGCTCACCCAATTATTGCAACCACCTGTCTCGCCCACTCCTCTTTGCTAGTCAGTCTGAGACATGGTGTGTGGCGTTGGGCACCACTGCAGGGATGACACGTATCAAAAATCGTGGCCCTATCAGGAAGCACTGCACTCTTGGATTCAGCTACCTTGGCTTTCAAGCTAAAACAAGGACAAGTAATACCGGTACAATCACGTAGTTGCGACTCCATCTCTCTTTCCCTGCTTCTCAACGGCCATGGCGGGAAACGAAATCGTCATTCTTCTCCTTGGCCCTACAAGGTCTGGAAAGACCTCCTTTGCCAGACATGTCACCAAGCAAGATGGAAATGCGAATATTTCTAGTATGTCACATACCTGCCTCCCTACTCTCATGCCAAAATTTATGGCGTAGTAATGTTGTTAACCTCTCCTAGGCACGACCGAATGCATGGATTTCCGATTCACCATGTATGACAGACAATTTGTGTTGATCGACACACCCGGACTTGGTTATTCCCCAAACGAAAATATGGGTGTTCTTGGAATAATCGCCCGAAGACTAAGCAAGAATGGCTCGCAGGAGGTCGGCGGTGTCATTTTCTTCCACGCTATTACCGAAGGTAGATTTACGGGGTCCACGCGGCATAATATAGAGATCTTCAAGATGATATGCGGGGAGCGCTTTTTCACCCGGACAGTCTTTCTTACAACTATGTGGAACAACCTTGATCCGCAAGGGCACGAAAAATATAATCTCCTGCAAAGGGAACTTGAGCGTCAGCAGTGCCAGTACCTCACTGCCAACCAGTTCATCAAGTTTGATGGCGATACCAACAGTGTCAAAGCTGTGGTGGAATATTTTACCCGCTTGGACCCTACGAACCCGGCCCAACTGCTGCTGGCACAAGAGATGGAGAAGTTGAGATTCAATTCCGTACGGAAAACGACGGCAGGAAGGTTTATAGCTTTACAGTTTAACCGTGCGCTTTGCGTGATTCAATAGACGTGCTGGAAGGCTTTGGCCATTTGCCAGCCCATTTCACATCGGTTCTCCAGGATAGACTATCTACAGCCTTGAGAATCTATCGTTATAACTGTCTTGAATGTGAATTGTCTAACATTCTTCATTCTCTAAATTTCCTGAAATTCTAAGCCGGAACGAGCTCCCAAAAAAATAGCAATAGCAGAGCTAACTAGATGCCTGGCACTGCCAGAACGCCAGTGAGCCTAAGCCTGGGTGAGCAATGTCATGTGGGCGGGGTACGAAAAGGGAAATTCTGTGTGCCCAGATTCGTCGCACAAAACACGCGTTTCTTAGTGGAGTGTCTCTTGCTCTAGGTTGTTTAGCGGCTTAGTTTCCGGTCCATCTTTGTGTTAGAAAGGAGGTCACGTCAAGGGTAAGGTGAGGTATTATTGCGCACTTGGCCTTGGACAGTGGATGAAACAGGGCCAGGACCTGCGGTTTTGGTAGATGATAATACTGTTGCATTGAGCTGTGACATACGACTGTGATCGCTTTCCCGGTTATGTTAGTCGGTGTATCACATTCAGGGTTCTGTGGTGTCTTATCGCTCCAATTGTGGAGCAGAGGAGAGCGGACTTGACCTAGTCACTTTGACCGTGGTATTGGGCTCGGGTCACCACATCAGACGACGAGATGGCGCTGTGCTGCTCACTTGGAATTGCCCAAAGTGGTGTTATGCAACCTCTCTGATACTTGGACTCATTGTTGATTGTCGCATCGTGTTGTGACATCGGGCAAACGGCGAGTCGGTGTCGCCATGCCCAGTGTCCAGAGATTTCCTGCAAATAAAGTAGAGCTATCTCGGCCAAAAGTTGCTATGTCATCCCAATCGACCATTTCCCTGGCATCTGCTGCGTGTTCTGCACAGACAGCCATCAAGTTTACCACGCCATACCGCAGGGTGGATCCCGGGTAACAACAGCGGACGAGCAGGCAGGGATCTGGCAGCTACCATTTAGAAGACAACCACAAATGCATTATTTACTCGGTAGATATATAGATATTTACACAATAAAGAAGTTGAAACGGACATCAAGAAGTCATCACAACCCAATACAACCCTCCACACAGCCAAACACTACTGAGAAGGAAGACACCATCACAGCTCACAGTACCTATCATGACACCGCGAGTGCAGCCCACCCCCCCTCCTCCAAGAGATACACACCACGCCCCCCTTCTCACAACCTCTCCCGGGTACCCCTTCAATAGATCTAATAAGTACCCCTCACAACTCCATATCATAATACTGACTCCACTCCTGCGCACTGCCATCATACATCTTGACATTCTCAAACCCCAAAATCCTCGTCAGCACAAAGTACCAACTGCTCGCATACCCCCCAACACCACAGTACACAATAATCTCCCCATAGCTCCTGCTCACGCCATACCCCACCGCGCCCCTGACCAACGCCAGCAGCTCCAGCGGGGATTTATAGCTCCCGTCGGCGTTCCAGATGTTCTTGGCCGGCAGGGACACCGCGCTGGGGATGTGGCCGGGCTTGAGGGCCCAATCCTCCATGACGGAGCCGTTGTACACGGCGGTGTCGCGGCCGTCGACGAGGAAGATGTGCTGGGCCTTCTTGTTGAGGTTGGCGCGGACGTACTCCTTGTTAACAAGGAAGGACCGGTCCTCGGTGGAGGAGAAGGTGGTTGGGACGGGGACGGGCGTGACAGTGGTGACGGGGTAGGACTCGGCGGTCCAGCCGGGGAAGCCGCCGTCGAGCACGGCGACGCGGCCCTCGGAGATGCCGGCGTACTTGAGGGTGGTGGCGACGCGGGGGGAAGCGGCCTGCGGGAAGGCCGGGACGCCGACGCCGTTGACGAGGACGATTTTGGTGGCGGGTGAGGGGTTGGAGACACCTGCGGCGCCGAGGGCGGCGAAGACGGAGGCGGCGGGGGGCATCTCCAGGAGGAGGTCGCCAGGGCCCATCTCGGACCAGGCCGAGACGGGCTCGAAGGGGAGGGAGACGGCGCCGGGGATGTGGGAAGTGGCGTACTCGGTGGCCGAGCGCAGGTCGATGACTACTAGGTTGAGGTGGGCCTGGCACTTCTTCAGCCACCAGGGGGAGACGATGTCGTTGAAGACCAGGCAGGCCAGGGGCGGGATGGTGCGGGCGGTGACAGGTGCCGGGGAGGCAGCGGCCAGGCCGGCAAGGGCCGGGAGCCCGGCGAGGAGGACGGATCCAATCATGATCGACGGCGGGGGTGATGGGATGGGGCCGAAGGCTGAGGGGAAAGAGCGTGGGTTGTGTCGTGGTTGGGGTCCGGGGGAAGACTGGAAGGGCAAAACAAAAATGCCTGAGCGCGAGGGAACGACGGGACAAAAGAGTGGAACGGCCCGGAAGATTCAGGTGAGGGACGGGAAGCGAGGCACACCTCTCAGCAGCAGCAGCAGGCACACCCGGTATTTAAGCGACCGATTTCTGGTGGAACGACGGAACCCCACGTGGAATCGGCGGCCGCAGGGACGCTTCATTTCGGGGACCATGGTGGGAAAGGTGGAATAGGAGACCCAAATATTGGGTAGCAAGGCGGACAGTGACATCGCTCCTAACAAAACATGATAAAGGGGCCCGCGCAAAAGTTTATTCTAATTGCTCTACATGGACTTGATTTGCTGGGGACATGAGGAGATTTCCTTGGTGGGCATGAAGCTTTTCCTTGGCGATGCGACGCTAGGCGACCAAGAAGCGAGGGCTCGTGGCTATTACCTAGTGGATTGCACGTCTGTTTTAGTGCTAGGAACCTTGCGGGCGCGTTGATTCCTGGGTTGGTCCCCGGATTCTATCGTGGAGTCGAGGTCTCGGGGACTGGAATCGCGCTCGTCTTTAACTTGGCCGGGATGCAGAGGGCAGACTTTAGCCGTGCTCAGCTGTAATGTTGCGGCTCTAGTGACCAAGACTTCGACTAGACAAATTGTCCAGCGGTGGCAATCTCCTGTCGCCCGTTCTGATTTGCGGTGCTGGTTCTAGCTCGCTACTTGTAGGAAGAAGAATAGGGGTGGCATATTCTGGGATGCGATCAAAGCTTGGCTGCCCGACTGCCTATTTCTGGAGAACGAAAACGAGTCCCGATAATGCGCACTGTAGTGGATGTACATATGGGTCTTGTTGGTCTTGAGTCCACCGTGGGCGAGCTGTGTCCACGGTACGGACGGGTCCGGGTTGTGGGGTGGTAGTGGGGTGCCATCGGCCTGTCGTAGGGCTTGGCGACTCAACAGCACGGACAGCGCAATCGTATGATGGGTCAAAGCGCTGGCGCTCCTCTTGACAGGCGATGGGTTCCGCGGTCTTGGCCTTTGGGGCTCCGAGATGGCCACTGGTCGGCCGTGGTGACTGGTGCGAGGGGCTACAAAAAGGGTGTGCAGGCCCCAGTGGTCGGGCACCTCGATTTAGGGCGGGAACCTCTCGCTAGAACTGTCCCCTTCCAGTGGTTGCCAGGGGACAGCCAAAAGCTGCTAGGGCGATGCTGAGGCGCTGCTAGAACCAACTGGGATAACCTGGGGAACGCCACACATATTGCATGTTCCTGCATGTGTGGCGTTGGCAGCGAGCCACTTGGACGACGCGGGGAGAACTACCGGTCTGGTTCGTGATTCGGCTCGCCCGCCACAGAGTGGTGGTCGGACATTTTGCAGTGTGCGGGCGAGTATCCGTGCTCTGCAGCATGATGGGTCCTACGGCTGGCTTCCAACATGCCATCACAGATCACCACGCTCCCGCCGCAGCATTCTCGGACGACAGCATTTTCGGACGAATCACGACAGGCGAGTGACACATGCGCCGTTGGTCTTGGGAGAGCATGGGTTGTCGGTCGCAAAATGGGCTCATGGGGGACATTCAGTACCCAGACGCCGCCACAACGCTCCGGAGGGCGGGTTCCGACCCTTAGCTCAGGACCCAGCAGTCTGTTGCGCGGGACAATCGTAGATCTCTTGGTCGCTTGGTCCGTCCTGACAGTCGTGCCGCAATGTTTAATAAGTGGCCTGCCCCTCTTCGAGCCGCACCAGTCGAGACTTGACGCTCGTGTTCCGTCTTGCTAGAGACAGCCTCCAACCACACCTCTCGTCATCGCCCTTTGGGAGCCGCAGGCAACAACACAGCCAGCATGTCCGCGCCGCCGCCGCCGTTCGTCGAGCCCCACCCGGGGTACGCCGCCGAGAATAAGGGTCCTGAGATTCTGATCATCACTTCGATCATGACTTTTCTCGCCGTCCTCTGCGTCGCATCCCGCATCTACAGCAGGTTCCTCTCTATCGGCAAGCTCGCCATCGACGACTTCGTTGTCGTGTTTTGCGTTGTATGTCCACTGCTGGCCCCTTTTCACTGACACCCTTCCACCAAATTCTCCAACTGACACAACTGCGGTTCAGCTCCTCTCCATCATCTATGTCGGCCTCGCAGGCGCCGCAATCCACAATGGTGCCGGTCGACATATGGACACCCTCACGCCCGACCAGATTACTAAGGCCGTATATTACACTGTCATTTCCTTTGTGCCCGGCGTGTCGTCTTTCGTCATCCCCAAGGTGGCAGTGGTGATTTTGCTGGCGAAGCTCCTGAACCCGCGCTCCATGCACTTGGCCTTCATGTGGATTGTATCCGGGCTGTACCTCGCACTTGGCCTTGGTATGCTCGTCATCAACTTTGTGCAATGCAATCCCCCGGCTGCCCAGTGGGGTGGCGCCGAAGGGGTATGCTGGGACCGGAAGATCACCGTTGACTATGCCATCGCCTTGGGCGTGACCTCGGCCGTGTTTGACTTTTACGTGGCGATATATCCGACCGTCAAGCTTTGGCAGTTGCAGATGAACGTCCAGAAGAAGTTGGCTTTGTGCGCTGCCCTTGGGTTTGGATACTGGTATGTTCTCTCCCCCTTTTGGACTGTGATTTGACCCCTGACAAGAGATAGTGCCGGCGCGATCACCATTTACAAGTGTACCACCCTCCCGGGTCTGTTGAAAATGAAAGACTTCACCTTTGCCGTCGACGACGTCGTCCTCTGGACCAAGTACGTCCTTTTCTCTCTGGTTTTGTGACAATAGCTGATCCATCGTCTCTCCAGTATCGAAGCGAACTGCGTGCTCATCGGAGCGTGCATCCCAACCATGTTCCCGCTCGTCAAGAAGCTCTTTGGCTCGTCGGCTCTCGGCGGGAGCACCCCCGCAGGTGGCGCAAAGGGGGGCAGCGACGAGACCTCCCCGATCGTGACGATCGGGTCGTACCCCAAAAAGAAGAGGACAAAGTCCTCGCAGTTCGACGATACAATCGATGAGGGGAACAAATACATCATCCTCGAGGAGCGGTCGTTCCACCATAGCACCGCGGAACTGAAGCCCGGGGACGAGAGTGCGCTGGAGCAGACTAAGGGCGTCAAGCACCCGGGTTGGTGATTTCCTTCCAAGGTTGGGTGTAAAAAATGGTGTGTCGTATCAGTGTAAGAACTTAGTTGCCGTGCTGTTATGACTTGTTACGAAGGAGCCAACACCAAACCTCGATCGAACATTATCCTGTTCACCTAAGCCACCCTTTCGTTGGCCATTTCGCGCGGTGCATCGCCAGTGCCTAGCTTCATGCCGTTAGTGGTGATATCTCCTGTGGTTCTGATTTCTTTTGCGGACTCGCGCCTACCTTGGGCCCATTGCGTGAGCAGTGCATCCTGTGAATGGTCCTCCCTGAGAACCTGCGCTCGGACGCCATGAGAACTCGAAGGTGCGGCACGGTCTGCAATATTAAAGCCTTGGCTTCGTCGACGGGAAGAAGACACTATCCGCACCGGTCAGGGGGTGGGGGCCTTAGCGTGTTCGCAGTCAAGGATCATTCCTCAACCCCCTCGCAGAGTTCAGCTCGCGATCTGTTCCCCCGAGAGAAATAACAACAGCGGGCGAGCTCGAGCTTCCAGAGACTGTCACGTAATCCGCATTCCTTGTTGCCGATCCGTTCGTGCTTTTTGCAGCTGTGGTAGCAAGATACCCTGACGGAGGCACACCCAGCCTCCGCCCGCTTGTGTCCGCGACCGGAGGCACAAAACCCAAACCGGATGACCCACCCAATACCTTCGCATCTTTCGCATTCGTATCCGCTTGCTAAACCCTTGACGCGAAAACACCTTCTCCTAAATTGATGTTGCTTGCTACGCTGCCATTGAAGCTCGCAGCTCTCGATCGTCTCCCGGAGATGTTAGGCGTAGCATACCCATTGGCGTCTCTTACTGGGTTATACTGCTCGCGAATTTGAGTCAAGGCGCTGTTTCGGTGCTCCTCGCCAGGAATCTCGGGGAAGTCGAGTGCCATGCCGCGCTTGAATTCGCGGTCGTTGTAGCGGTCGGCGGATGCAAGTGCCGAAAGCCCCGGAGAGTTTATTCAGGGCTTTTGCTACCTTTGGCGATGGAAAGTTGAAGCGTTGCTGGTTGCTGGATCCGGGGCGAGAGAGCCTGAGGAAGAGGAAAATGTACTGTGGTGGGCTGAAACGACTGTCCCTGCAGGTTGGGGAAAAGAGATGATTGGATTTGAATGCTGCAAGCCGCTCTCACTCATTCCTGCGGGAGCTGTCGGTGCCTCGTTTGGTGGGTTGCTGCCGTCCCTACTCCTGCTGACGTGGTGATGTGGACAAGAACTGCAGGTGTAGCTGCGAATCCTTGGGTCTTTGGTACTCTTGACAGCTTCCGCATCCTCTGCCAGTAGCATGTACAGACATCCGCAAGCAGCAAGCCCGGACGCAACGATGGGCGCCCATTGTCCTACGGCCAAGTTTGAGGTCATGGCTTAGGCTGTAACACCTATGCCCACCCCAGATTGGCCTTTTTACGCTAGGCTCAATCCCGAACGTGGGGCACACACGCTCACATCTAGTGTGGGCGCCACGGCTTTGCGATTCTTCTCTTTTCCTCTCCAGCTTCTGATGTTCCAATACAGCCAGTAATTTCAGCCCTATCTCTCTCATCTAGCCACTACCGTGACAAACGTCAGCAACTTACCTAAAGAGGACGTCGAAAGTCTCCTCGCTCCAGCTTATCTTTGCAAGCCCAGACTCCGTTTTTTTGGGCTGCAGCGCTTCGCGCCTAACTAATAGGTCTCTGTTTACGAATTTTAGCCCAGTGGTTAGCTGGATGCAAGGCTTTGAGTGTAGTAGATTTTATATAGTGTTAGATTTTGTGACGTGCGGAGTGATTTCGCTCACTGGGCCTTCAGACTGTTGTTGTTTTAGAGGTTTTAATTAGCCGAGAGTCACGCTTACAAAAGTGAGGCCAAACAGTACATCCGCAACAATAGTCTGAGCTTGCTGAGATAAGCTCCAGCCGCCTTCTGCACCATTGTAGTAATTATAGGTATTTATTTTTAGAAGATCTGCAGAGTTAGTCAAATGACCTCACACCGAGCGAATCCTCCGGCTAAAGTGCTGAGACGTTCTTAGTGGTACTCGCTCGGACATAAAACGGTTCAGTAGTCTCAAGGCCACATGGATTGATTGTTCTTGACATTTACAAAGTTTTCCGGCGAAATGGATTTCGAAAACAACACCGTCGTAATTTTCAACATCCCAGGCAAAGACGGCAGAACATGGTCTCATCATGTCCTCAGAATCCTCTATTGCCTTCATTATAAAGGAATCCCTTACTCTATCGAGAACATTCAGTACCCAGACATCATCCCCACTTTTGCACAAACGACTCTCAAACCCAAGGATGACCCGCTGGAGCCGTACGAGATCCCAGTGCTCAAGGTCCGGACAGCATGTGGCGCCTCCCAATACTACATGGAATCTCCAAACATCATACAAGCGCTCGAGGAGATGAAACCCGAACCCTCGCTGCTCGCCACCTCGCCGCGTTCGGTCGAGTTTAAATCATACCTTGGGCCAGCAGTCAAGTCTATCATTCAGACTACCGCCGGACGCGTCCCCGGCATCTTGCCGGAGCGCAGCATCGAGAGATTCGCCTATCAACGCAGGGCAAGGTGGGGGATATCCGTGGAGCAGTGGGTTGAGGAGCATCCGAGTTTGGAAGCTCTGAACATCGCAGAGCCTAGGCTGAAAGAGCTCGGCGAATGGATCGAGACGACTCCTGGTCCGTTCGTCAATGGTGACAAGCCGGGGTATGCCGATTTCACCCTAGTGAGTATCTTGGAGTTCGCCAGGGCTGTGGGCTTGACCGATGTTTTTGAAGCTGTGCTTAGCATGCACCCGGCTATCAAGAGGCTCCATGATGCCGTCGAACAGACGCAGCAGGGAAATAGCCAATGGCGGTGACTTATCAGCTACTTAGTCGGCTGAATTATGTGGAATGGCTACAGGGAGCATGGACGAGGATGTGGTTCCATTAGTACTGTGAGTGATCCTACCGACGGCAAGTAGGGAGGTAGTAAGTAATTTGCAAGCAAATGGTTTATCTGACCTTCCTTCCTAGTTTTTATAAACTAATATCCCTCTCCGTCTCCCTGTACACTCTTCTCAGAGAGTAGGGGTCAGCTTTGTTGGCATTCAGTGGTGAAGGTTCAGCTGGAATCCCGTTATTGTCGATTAATCTTGATTTCAACAACTTTGACATTTTCATCGGACTCCCAGACCCCGGAAACTCAGCAGCAACCCTGAAGGTTGCTGGTTGTGCTTGTCAAGTTCGTGCCACGTTTGCAGATGTCCAAATTCGTTGGGGGATTCTGGGCGGGGTAGGGTGAAGGGAGCAAAGGGGGCTTACGGTCACATGAAAAATTTGCATCTCTTTACCAACCCATCACCCCAAGCATGGCCGCGCCGACCAGCGCACGAGAACCAGCCAACATCAGCACCTTCTCCATCTCTCAACCTCTTGTGGCAGGATATCCTAGCAAAGAAGCACATAAAAATTCGGAGATTGGATTTTGCGAGTGCGAACCTGCCGATAATTGCGATTGCCATGACGGTTGGGTGCATTGTTTTGGTCGGCGAGGTGTACATTGCATGGGATGAGTCGCCGTACCGGCCTTGATGGAAGAAAACGGGAAGTGTTTGTTTTGGATGATTATGACTGGTTACGTATGCAGGGTGCTGGTGCTGATAGAGTGTTGATTCGGTCACTGGGGGAATTGCAGTGCTAGAAACATGATCCACCCTGGCAAAGTCACTGGTGTCACTCAACCTCCAGCATGGCAGTTGCTATGTTATCTGCCATGTTCATTCCAGAGAGCTACAATCAGTAATAAACCCCCTCGGCTCCTGTAACCGCTCGAGCAGAAGGCGCAGGAGTGCCTGCACACGGCAATTCGGCATCGAGACACTCATCCGATTTGACGCCCCTTGCCCTGACAGACGCCACGGCGCGCTTCCACCCAGGCCAGACCCCCGGCGGTGCGGCTGAACTTCCCCAACGCGCTTCGACAATTCAGCAGCAAATCACATCGCAGCATTGTTCGGACACCAAAAGTCTAGACTTGAGCCTCAAACAAATATCACACAGTGGCGTTCCGGGGCCTGGGCGAGGCGCGCGCTGTGGGCTAAGGGCGGATCCAACCCAACGCTCTGCGCCCCTGAGCTGAAGGATCGAGAGCCAAGTATAAAACCACAAACAACCGCAAAGCCCTCCAAAACGACCACATTTTGCATTTTGCGTAACTCCGTCATTTTCAACTTCCCCGTTTAAGCTCCTCAAGCCCGAATTCACCAGCCCCCAACCCACACCACCGCCAAAATGCACCCTTCCCTCCTCCTCTCTCTAAGCCTCTCAACCCCCATCCTCGCCTCCTCCCTCCACATCTCTCCCCGCCAATCCTCCTCGGAGAAAACCACCCTCAACGACATCGACACCCTCTGCTCGACCAACTTCTCGGGCGATCCCAAGACTATCATCTGCATGAAGGACGGCACCTCCACCACCTTCGTCACCAAGACGACGTCCTACCTGCGCAATGGCGATGATGCCATCTGCTGCGAGGCGGATAATATCTGTATGCTGTCGAGTCATGATGTGCCGAGGGCTAGCTGCTATGATCCGAAGTGAGGCCTACCTACCTTCTTCCTGGCTGTGATGTGTGGGGACTGACGAGAAACAGGACAAAACGCGCCACGATTGCGCAGGACGGGGGGCCGTGTGAGTTGAATGCGGCCGGGGATGGGTGTAAGTGGACGGGGACGAACAGGGGGACTTCGGGCGTTTTCTCGACGAAGGGGGTTACGACTGTGACGGCGGTGCAGAATGGGCAGGCTGTTGTTGGTGGGAGTGGGAGTGGGAGCGGGAGTTCAGGGTCGGGCTCAGGTGGGAAGTCTGGTGCGAGTGGTGTTGGTGCGAGTGGACTCTGGGGTATGCTGGTCGTGGGGGTTTGTGCCTTGGTTTGGGCTTAGATCCGTGGTGATAGTTGTATTATTGACGGCATAATGTATTCTCCAAAGGCAGGCCATTTCCAAGTCACCGACATGTTGCAGTCGCGTTATTTGGGGGTACAATCGGCGGTGAGTGTCTAATCGTGTTAAAACGGACGCATGATCGTGTTGAATTCTACGCAGCCAACCAGAAACGCAGTAATTGGAAGTCGTGAAGTGTGTTCCATTCAAGAAGCGGTCCGCGCGACCGCGAGCCCCTAAATTACGGCCCAACCGCTCGCAGAGCGGCTGACTAAGGAATGATTACGTAATTTGACAGATCGTTGTACTTTATGTGTTTTGGTCAATTGTTGAGCGTTGCGGTCAATTGGAGCCATGACGGCAAGATGACGTAAATCGGCTTCGGCCCGGAACGATTTTTCACCTCGGCCCCATCCCGCACCTGATTTGTCCATGGCAACATCAGAGCTGATCACTTCCAGACGGTTTCTGATTTGTCGGGATGTGATATCGGGCGTCTGCGTGTTCTCGTGGGTTTTGCGGCCCTCGGTGCTGTGCATGTAGGTGAGGGCAATGTTGCAAAGAAGGTTCTTGGGAGAAAGAACATTGTCAACAGAGCGATGACCTCGATGACTGGTTCTCAGCTTCGTCTCAAAGATACCCCACGTCGCTCTTTCGAGAGCGCACTTGTTAAAGCAACATCACAACCTCCTGTGTCTGTGCTGGGCCTGGGCCTTCATGTCGAGATTCGGCGTGGAGAGGATTTGAAGCTTGCGGGGATAGTCGAGATATCCAAGCCTTCACTGGCATCTCAACGAGGACCAGAATAATGCCAATCTGTCTTGATGCATTCGCCAGAGCTGACATTGGGAGCCCAATTGGCTCTGGTAGTCTCAGGACCAGATGGCCATGCTGTGCGCCGAGCTGAGGATAAAGTCAGTTGACATGATGTTCCCGTTGGTCGGATCTGAAGCGCTGGACTCCGCAGATCTGTGAGTGGGCAAGTACGGAATGAACTGTGGAATGCGACGAACCTCGATCAACTGACGAAAAGTCAAAGACTTGCTCTGCAGCCTTCCTGGGGCATCTCGGCCAATTTCGACGATTTAGAATGAATGGAATGGTGCTGTGTGACTAGGTCCTCGGCAATACGAGTTCGAAGCCTGTACCAAGATCTCGTGCGCTGGGTGGTCGCCTGGACTGCAATCGCTATGCCATTTCCAGCTATTGAATGCTCTAAGATCTCAAGGAGAGCAAATAAATCAGACGCGGGGGCGAGCCGAGCTTCTCTTCCTCCCAGAACGTAGACATTACAAAGTGGCGGAGGCCGTCCATGTTGTTAGTCCACGCCTTCTTCTGTTGGTTGGTGAAAGGAGAAAGCTCCGAAAATCCGCAACACGGACCCCCCGTAATTAATGCGCGGCGTGGCGGGCGCTCTCCTCACAAATGCGATTGGATCGATGCGAGCGGGAATTCCAGTGCGTCCCAGCCGTCTGGTTGGGACCCGCCTTGCAAGTTACACCGTTACCAGTACCTCGGGCCTGGGACCAGCATCCCAAAGGCCTGCTGGATCGCCTGAAACCAGTTGCGTCTCGGTGTAAATGAGGTTGGTTGAGGCAG
>Ga0247758_1000791_pt1 | contig 27042 bp, 27 predicted proteins | sample UWRJL156409C4_FD_180950 | JGI IMG/M metagenome (GOLD analysis project Ga0247758, IMG submission 180950) | Plant litter microbial communities from Arlington Agricultural Research Station in Wisconsin, United States - UWRJ-L156-409C-4 | ecosystem: Environmental > Terrestrial > Plant litter >... | reverse complement strand
ACGCTGTTCGACGTCGAGGAACGACTGAAGTTCATCAACGACGCGACGACCGAGATGGAGCTGGAGAACGTCCGGGCGCAGCCGTTCGCCACGCTCGTGGTGGACTTCGCGCGGGAGGTCGGGGCGCACACGATCGTCAAGGGCCTGCGGGCGATCTCGGACTTCGAGTACGAGATGGAGATGCACCAGCTGAACCGTCGCCAGGCCCCGGACATCGACACGCTCTACCTGATGGCGAGCCCGCAGTACAGTTTCCTTTCTTCCAGTGGCGTGAAGGAACTCGCCACGTTTGGTGGAAACATCGAAGGCCTGGTGCCAAAACCGGTGGCCCGGCGTTTGCAGGAAGAACTCACGCGGTAGCGAAAGACAGGCAACTCCCATGGACGTCCTGGTTCTCATCGACAAGCTGGACGATCTCGTCCACAACGCCAAGCCCGTGCCCCTGACGGATCAGGTGCGCGTGGACAAAGAGGAGATCTACGATCTCCTCGATCAGATGCGGGCCACCATCCCCGAGGAGATCAAGCAGGCGCGGTGGATCGTGAAGGAGCGCCAGGAGATGCTCGCCGAGGCCAAGCGTGAAGCCGAGCGCATCCTCAAGGAGGCGCGCGACAAGCAGGACCAGCTGATCTCCGACGAGGAGGTCACCAAGCAGGCCGAGCGGGCCGCCGAGGACATCCTCGAGGATGCGCGGGCCCGTGAGCGGGAGATCCGTCTCGGCGCGGAGGACTACGCCGACGACATCCTCAACACGCTCGAGATCAACCTGTCGAAGTTCATCGCCGCCGTGCAGCGTGGGCGCGATCGCCTGCAGGGCAAGGACGACGAGCTCGACGACCGGTAGGGCCTGAGCGGGCCCGCACGGGCCCGTTCGTTCCGTCCGCCCTGCTTGCCAGGGTGGATGGATGCGCTTCCTGCACACCGCCGACTGGCATCTGGGCCGTTCGTTCCACGGTTCCTCGCTGCTCGAGGCACAGGCGCGGTGGATCGACTGGCTGGTCGAGCTCGCGCGGGAGCGGGAGGTCGACGCCATCGTCGTCTCCGGTGACATCTACGATCGCGCGCTGCCGCCGGTCGACGCGATCGCCCTGGCCGACGACGCCCTGCGCCGCCTGGTCGAGATCGCCCCGGTGGTCGCCGTCTCCGGCAACCACGACTCGGCGGGCCGGCTGTCGTTCGGCTCGGCCCTGTTCGAGCGAGCGGGCGTGCACCTGCGCACCGATCCGGCCCGGGTCGCCGAGCCCGTGATGATCGGGGACACCGCGTTCTACGCGATCCCCTACCTGGAGCCGGATCTCGTACGCGGCGCGATGGGCGTCGACGAGCGCGGTCACCACGCGGTGCTCGGCACGGCGATGGACGCGATCCGCACCGATCTCGCAGCCCGGCCCGCCGGCACCGCTTCCGTCGTGCTGGCCCACGCGTTCGTCGCGGGCGCCGTGGAGAGCGCGAGCGAGCGCGATCTCAGCGTGGGCGGCGTCGCGCACGTCCCCGCCTCCGTCTTCTCCGGTGTCGATTACGTGGCGCTCGGTCATCTCCACGGCCCGCAGCGCGTGGGAGACAACGGCCGCTACGCCGGCTCGCCGATCGCCTTCTCCTTCTCCGAGGCGCAGCACCGGAAGTCCGTGGTGCTCGTCGACCTCGTGCCCGCCGGCGGTGCGGCGGCCGCGCGCGCCGCCGCCGATCCGCAGCAGTCGCTGCTCGATCCCGAGCCGGAGCTGGGGACGCGCCACGAGCTGATCGCCTGCCCGGTCGATCGGCCGCTGGCCCGCATCTCCGGGCCCCTTGACGTGCTGCTGGCCGATCCGGCCCTCAGCGACGTCCAGGACGCGTGGGTCGAGGCGACCATCACCGATCCCGTGCGGCCGCTGGAGGCCATGGAGCACCTGCGGGCCCGCTTCCCGTTCGCGGTGGTGTTGCGTCACGAGCCGGTCGGCGCCGCCGAGCGGCCGAGCGGCAGCTACGCCGATCGCGTCCGCGGCCTCGACGACCGGGCGCTGGCCGCGCGGTTCGTGCAGGACGTGCGGGGCGCGGAGCCCACCGAGGACGAGCAGTCGCTGCTCGACGACGCGCTGGCCGACCGCCGGCTGGTCGAGTCGCTCGCCTGAGCCCGGTGGGTCCAGACCCCAAACTCGTCCTGTGAGGCTCCACCGGCTGCAGCTCCAGGCCTTCCAGGCCTTCGCCGGCCGGGAGGACATCGACTTCGACGCGCTCTCGGAGGCCGGGCTCTTCCTGCTTCACGGGGACACCGGGGCGGGCAAGACGACGCTGCTCGACGCGGTCTGCTTCGCGATCTACGGCAAGCTGCCCGGTGCTCGCGGCAGCGACGCGCGGATCCGCTCCGACCACGCCGAGCCGGGCACGACGACCGAGGTGGTGCTCGACCTGACGGTCCGCGGCGAGCGGCTGCGCATCGTCCGCACGCCCGAGCAGGAGCGGCCCAAGGCCCGGGGCGAGGGCACGACGCGGGCCCGCGAGACCGTGCAGCTCAGCCGGGTCGAAGCGGACGGCAGCGAGACGGTGCTGGCCACCCGGCCCGACGAGGCGGGCCTGGAGCTGACCGAGCGCATGGGCATGAACCGCACCCAGTTCTGCCAGGTCGTGCTGCTGCCCCAGGGGGAGTTCGCCACGTTCCTGCGCGCCCAGAGCAAGGATCGCGTCGCGTTGCTGAAGCCGATCTTCGGGGCCGAGCGCTTCGAGCACGCCGAGGCGTGGCTGGCCGACCAGGCCAAGCTCGCGGCGGCGGAGCGGGACGCGGCGATCGGCACGGTCCGCCAGCTCGTGGCCCGGATGGAGCAGGTCGGCGACGCCCCCGCACCGGCGGAGTGGGACGAGCACCCGGAGACGCTCGTCGGCTGGGCCTCCGCGCAGGAGGACGCCGCGAACCGCCGGGCCGAGGCCGCAGGCGAGGCCGAGGCCCTCGCGACCAGGGCGCGGACCGAGGCGCAGGACGCGGCCCTCGACGCGAAGGCGCTCGCCCAGCGTCAGCAGCGGGCCGCCGCTGCGGCGGCCGCGCTGCGCGAGCACGTCGAACAGGGGGCCCGGCGCGAAGCCGGTCAGACCGAGCTGCGCCAGGCACGCGCCGGGCAGGGCGTGCTGCCGCTGGTGGAGACGGCCGCGCGGGCGGCCCGGGTCGCAGCGGACGCCGACCGGCGGGCCGTCATGGCGCTCGCGGGCACCGGCCTGGACGCCCAGGACCCCATCGCGACCGACGCCGAGGCGCTGCGAGCCCGCGCTGCCGAGCTCGACGGGCAGATCGGGGAGGTGCGGGCGCTGGAGGCGGTGGAGCGCGACGTGGCCGCCCGCCGCGCCGCACTGGAGGCCGAGACCGAGACGGCCGGCGATCTGGAGCGCGAGCGGGACGAATTGCTCGGCTGGCTCGCGGCGGCCCGGGATCGGGCATCGGAACGGCACGAGGAGCTGCGCGTCGCCCAGCCCGCCGCCGTCGCCGCCGAGCAGGCCGCCCACGGAGCCTGGCTGACGCTGCGGGAGCGGCGGCTGGACGGCATGGCCGCGGAGCTGGCTGGGCAGCTCGAGGACGGCGAGCCGTGCGCGGTGTGCGGCAGTACCACCCATCCGGCCCCCGTCACCGCGGCGGAGAGCGAGCTGGTCACCCAGGCGCAGGAGCGCGAGGCCCAGGAGGTCCACGAGCGGGCCCGCGCGGCCCGGGAGGAGGTCGACGCAGAGGTGGAGGCGGCCCGGGCACTGCGGCAGGCGGCCATGGCCGCGGCGGGTGACGCAACGGCCCCGAAGGGCGTGCGGACCGACGACGGCGCCACCCCCGAGCTGGTCGATCGGCGCCGGACCGAGGTGGGCGAGCACGCCGCCCGCATCGCGGCGGCCCGCACCGCGATCGCCTCCGCCGAACAGGCACTGACCCAGGACGAGGAGCGCGTGGAGGCGGCACGGGCCGGTGCCCGGACCATCGCCGAGCGCATCGCCGGTCTGCAGGGTCAGGCCGAGCGCCTGCGCGAGGCGGCCAGCGCCCAGGAGGCGGCGGCCCAGGCGCGGCGCGCGGCGCACGACGCACGTCAGGACGCCGAGCGCGCCGCCGGGGACGCGGGCTTCGACGGCGCCGAAGCCGCCCGGGCGGCCGCCCGTCCCGCGGAGCGGATCGCCGAGCTCGAGCACGCGCTCTCCCACTACGACGGGGAGCTGGTCGCGCGCCGCCAGCGCGCCGAGGATCCCGAGCTGGTCGCGGCGGCGGCCGAACCGGCCCCCGACGTCGCGGCCCTCGACACCGCCCTGCGCGCCGCGGTGGACGCCGCCGAGCGGGCCAGCCGGCTCGTCGGCGTCGCCCGCACCGCGGTGGAGCAGCTGCGGGCGCTGCGCGAGCAGCTCACTGGGCTGCTGCAGGAGCTGGTGCCGGTCGCCGAGCGGGCCGCGACCACGCGCGCCGTGGCGGGGCTGGCGGCGGGCAGCTCCCCGCAGAACACCAAGAACATGTCGCTGACCACGTACGTCCTGGCGGCGTGGTTGGAGCAGATCGCCGAGGCCGCGTCGGTCCGGCTCGGCGCGATGACCGAAGGGCGCTACCGGCTGGCCCACACCGACGAGGGCACCGACGGCCGGCGCAAGGCGGGCCTCAACCTGACCGTGATCGACGGCTGGACGGGGCGCGAACGCCACCCCAGCACCCTGTCCGGCGGCGAGACGTTCATGGCCAGCCTGGCCCTCGCGCTCGGCCTCGCCGACGTCGTCACCGCGGAGGCGGGGGGCAACCGGCTCGAGACCCTCTTCGTCGACGAGGGCTTCGGCACGCTGGACGAGGGGACGCTGGAGGAGGTGCTCGACGTCCTGGACCGTCTGCGGGAGGGCGGCCGGGTGGTGGGTATCGTCTCCCACGTGCCGGAACTGCGCCAGCGGGTGCCCGCTCAGCTCCACGTCGCCAAGGGACGCGCGGGATCGCACGTCCGCGAGGTGACGCGGGGTGGATGACCTCGCGGCGGTGCTGCGCGAGGCCGGGGGCGTGGACGCTCCGGCGGCCCAGCACGCTCGGCTGAGCCAGCTGCTGAAGGCGGAGCTGGCTCGCGGGGCGCTGGAGTTCACGAACAAGCACGTCGGCTACGAGCAGCCGATCACGGTCGCGATCGCCCAGGTCGACGGCGAGCTGCGGGCCGCCGTCCCGGTCCCGGTCGGTCTGCGGGCCGATCCGAACGCCGCGACCAAGCTCGGCTTCCTCACCGCGGCCGCGGCGGTCGGCGCGCTCGTCTTGGCCGGCAGCGACGAGGGCGGCCCGGCCGAGCCCCTGCGGGTGGGCGACCTCGACGGCTTCCTCGTCCTGGCTCGCGCCGGCGGCGACGCCGAGCTGGCCGCGGTGGCCTTCGACGAGTCCGCGGCCGGGGTCGATCGTCTCCGCGCCCGGGGGCTCGTCGTCCCGTCCGCGCTGCTGCGCGACGTCCACGACCTGCGCCCGCCGATCGGGCCCGCCCATCCGCTGCGCGTGGCGGAGGCCGTGGCCGAGGCCGGCGGCGACCCGGCCGACGCCGCTTCGGTCGCCGAGCACGAGGAGGTCGTGCTCGCGCTCACCGCCGGACCGGACGGGGGCGCCCCGCACGTCATGCGGCCCCACGACGACCCCGATCCCGCGCGCCGCGCCGCGCGCCGGATCCTCCAGCGGCTCAATGGCATGGGGAAGTGGGGCGGCTACCACACCGAGTTCGTCCATCTGCAGCGTGGGTTCGCGGGGCACGAGCGGGCGCTGGTCGAGGAGGTGGGGGAGGCGCTGTTGGCCGCCGGGCTGCTGGAGGAGAAGCCGAGCGTCGGGCAGCGGCACGTGAACCTGAACCCCGGTCGCAAGGCGGACATCGACGCGCTGATCGAGCGCGGAGAGGTCCCGCGCGGGCTCGAGCTCGGCTGACCGGTTCCGGCGGGACGAGCTTCGCGGGCCCGAGGTGGTTGACTATCGGGATGCAGCTCGTCGACTCGGTCCTGGCCAAGGCGTTCCTCGCTCGGACGCTGGTGGAGGCCGGCATCGTGCGCCCGGGGCGCCCCGACCGGCTGGTCAACGCCGCCGGCGCCCTCCACCGCTGGGGGCCGACGCCCGCTGCGGGCTACGGTGCCTCGGCCGCTCGCTACCCCGACGCGCTGGCGATCGTGGACGAGCTCGGCACGCTGACCTTCGCCGAGGTCGACGACCGTTCCAACCGCCTGGCCAACGCGCTGGCCGACGCCGGGATCAACGAGGGCGACAACGTCGCGATCCTGTGCCGCAACCATCGGGGGTTCGTCGAGTCGGTGGTCGCGTGTTCCAAGCTCGGGGCCAACGCGCTCTTCCTCAACACGATGTTCGCCGGCCCGCAGATCGCCGACGTGTGCGAGCGCGAGTCGCCCGTGGCGATCATCCACGACCAGGAGTTCACCGCCCTGTGCGACGCCGCCGCGCAGACGCGCAAGCGGTTCATCGCCTGGGAGGACGGGCCGTCCGAGCATCCCACCCTCGCCGCGCTGATCGAGGCGGGCGACCCGTCGCCGCTCGAGCCGCCGGCGGCCAAGGGCCGGGTGCTGATCCTCACCAGCGGCACCACCGGCACGCCGAAGAGCGCGTCGCGCCGCCAGCCGGACAACCTGGAGCCGGCCGCCGCGCTGTTCTCCAAGATCCCGCTGCGCGCCCGGCAGACGACGATGATCGCCGCGCCGATGTTCCACTCGTGGGGGTTCGCGCACTTCACGCTGGGGATGGCGCTGTCCTCCACGCTCGTGCTGCGCCGGCGGTTCGACCCGGAGGGCACGCTGGAGGCGGTCGCCGACCACCGCGCGACCGCGCTGGTGGTGGTCCCGGTGATGCTCCAGCGCATCATGGAGCTCGATCCGTCGATCCTCTCCCGCTACGCCGCGCCGTCGCTCAAGGTCATCGCCGCGAGTGGCTCGGCGCTCCCCGGCGAGCTGGCCGTGCGGGCGATGGACCACTTCGGCGACGTGCTCTACAACCTCTACGGGTCGACCGAGGTGGCCTGGGCGACGATCGCGACGCCGGCCGATCTGCGTGCGGCCCCGGGCACCGCCGGCCGCCCACCCTTCGGCACGATCGTGCGGCTGCTCGACGAGCGCGGCCGTGACGTCCCGCAGGGCATCACCGGCCGGATCTTCGTCACCAACGGCATGCTCTTCGACGGCTACACGGGCGGTGGGGGCAAGGAGGTCGTGGACGGCCTCATGTCCACGGGTGACGTCGGCCACTTCGACGGCGGCGGTCGGCTGTTCATCGACGGCCGCGACGACGAGATGATCGTCTCCGGGGGCGAGAACGTGTTCCCCCGCGAGGTCGAGGACCTGCTCGCCGACCATCCCGGGGTGGAGGAGGCGGCGGTCGCGGGAGTGCCGGACGAGGAGTTCGGGCAGCGCCTGATGGCCTGGGTCGTCCTGCGCGACGGCGCCGGCCTCGACGAGGCCACGCTCAAGGCCCACATCCGCGCGAACCTCGCCTCGTACAAGGTGCCCCGCGCGATCGTCTTCCTGGACGAGCTGCCCCGCAACGCCACCGGCAAGGTGCTGAAGCGGGAGCTGGCCGGCGAGGTCTAGCCGGTCCGGCCATCGCCGAGTGTCACCTTCGTGCTGCCATGGAGCAGAAAGGTGACACTCAGCCCCGGGATCGCGGAGCGGATCGCTACGCTCCCCGCATGCCCTCCGCCGACGACTTCGACCTGGGCGCGCTGCGCCTCAGCTCCGGCGCGGGGCGCCACCTGGACCTGCAGGTCGAGCTGGCCTCGTTCGACTTCTCGGGGACCGTCTACGCGGTCACCCCGAACCCGGTCCCGGTCGAGGTCGACGTCTCCCGCATGACCCACGGCGGGTACGCCCTGCGTCTGCGCTTCGCCGCCACGCTGAACGGTCCCTGCATGCGCTGCCTGGAGCCGGCCACCCCTGAGGTCGTGGTCGACGTCCGCGAGATCGACCAGCCCGGCGGCGGCGACGAGCTCGAGTCGCCCTACGTGAAGGACGAGGAGCTGGACCTCCGCGCCTGGGCCAACGACGCCCTGGGCCTCGCGCTCCCCGGTCAGATCGTGTGCAAGCCGGACTGTCTGGGGCTGTGCGTGGAGTGCGGCGCGAACCTCAACGAGGATCCCGAGCACCACCACCGCCCCGAGCGCGATCCTCGCTGGGCCGCGCTGGACGAGCTGCGCCTCGACTGAGCGGTCCGGCCCCCTCGGGACGTTCTCCACATTCCTCCCACCCCTCGGGAGAAATGTGGAGAACGTCCGGGGCGAGCCCTGGCAAGACGCCCGCTCCTTCCCGTAGGATCGCGTCCGCGCCGGAACCTCCGGGCGTCAAACTTTCATCACAGGAGAACGTTCAATGGCCGAAGCAGTTCCCATCGCGGGAACCAACGAAGAGGGCAAGCAGCGCAGTCCGATCGGGATCCTGGGGCTGATGATCATCACGCTCGGGATCTACTCGATCTTCTGGTACTACTTCGTCAACAAGGAGCTGGCGGAGATCGGCAAGGCGCGCGGCACCGACGAGCTGGGCGACAGCCCCGGCACCTCGGTCCTCGCCATCACGCTCGGCGCGCTGGTGATCGTCCCCGCGATCGTCTCCCTCTACAACACGTGGAAGCGCCAGCAGCGTGCCGCGGAGATCCTCGGCAAGCCGGAGATCGGGTTCTCCCCGATCGGCGGCCTGGTCCTGTGCTGGCTGTTCGTCGGCTACGCGATCTTCCAGTCCGGCCAGAACAAGGTGCTCGCCGCCCAGGCGCAGCTGCCCGCGGGCGCTCCCGCGCCGCCGCTGCCGGCCTAGCCGCTCCGGCCGCGATACTCCCTCGGGTGTGCGCGGCCACCACGTCTGAACCGTCCCGTCCGTCCCGCGGCCCTGCGCCGCGGGACGAGGCGCCGGCCCTGCCGCTCCTGCTCACCGCCGGGGCGGGAGTCCTGGCTTTCGCGGCCGCCGGCCTCCTCATCCACCCGGCTTCCGGCGGGGCCGAGAGCGCTGTGGCGATCGACTGCCCGTTCCGGGCGATGACCGGCCTGCCCTGCCCACTGTGCGGCGCGACCCGCTCGCTCGGGCTGTTCGTCCAGGGGAACGGGTCCTTCCTCGACTACAACCCCGTGTGGGTGGTGGTCGTGGCGCTCGTCGTGCTCGGCGCGCTGCTGGGCGTCCTGCGGCCCGCGATCCGCGGCCGGGCGGCCCGTGCGCCCACGGCACTCAAGGTCGCGGCGGGAGTGCTCGTCGTGGCCGCGGCGTGGTCCGTCGCGCTCGCGCACCGGGCGGCGATCGTCGCCGCGTGAGCACGCGCCGCACGGGTGACGCCTCCGCGCGCGGCGAACCGCTATTCTTCGCCGCCGAATGGCCGTCCCTAAGCAGAAGCAATCACACAGTCGCACGAACAAGCGCCGGTCGCAGCACAAGCTGACGGCTCCGACGTACAACGCTTGTCCTCAGTGCCACAGCCCCCGCCTCCCGCACCGCGTGTGCGCGACCTGCGGGTTCTACGCCGGGCGTGAGGTCGTGGCTCCGGCGCACGACCACTCCGATCACGACCACTAACACGCCTTGAGCGTCACGGTCGCCGTCGACGCGGGTGGTGCCGATCTCGGTGCCGCCGAAGTCGCTGCGGGCGCGGCCATCGCCGCCGCCGCCGGCGTGAAGGTGCTGCTCTTCGGCTCGGCCGAGGAGATCGGCGAGGTCCCCGACGGGGTCGAGGTCGTCGACGCCCCGCTGTCCATCGCCAAGGACTCCGACCCCGTGCGGGCCGTCCGCGCGAACCCCGACTCGTCGATCGTGCGCGCCGCGCGCGCCGTCGCCGCGGGGGACGCCGACGCCCTCGTCAGCGGGGGATCGACCGGCGCCGCCGTGGCGGCCGGTCTCTTCAACATCAAGCGGGGCTCCGGCATCTACCGGCCCGCGCTCGCCGTCCCCGTGCCGATCCCGGGGGCGCCGGTGACGATCGTCGACGTGGGCGCCAACGTCGAGGTCCGCTCCGAGCACCTGGTGCAGTTCGGCTTCATGGGCGCCGCGCTCGCCCAGACCGTGCTGGGGATCGAGCGGCCGCGCATCGGCCTGCTCTCCAACGGCGGCGAGGAGAACAAGGGCACGCCGCTCGTCGTCGAGACCCACGCGCTGCTCGCCGAGCGCCTGAGCGCCCCCGGCAGCCCGTTCACCTTCGTCGGCAACGTCGAGGGGAACGACCTCGCCGCCGGCACGGCCGACGTCATCGTCACCGACGGCTTCACCGGCAACGTCACGCTCAAGCTCATCGAGGGCGTCTCCCAGGCCATCCTCGGCGCGGTCCGCACCGCCGCCACGTCCACGCCCCGGGCCAAGGCGGGCGGTGTCCTGCTGCGTCCCGCGCTGCGGGCCTTCCGCGACGAGATCGACCCGGAGGGACCGGGCGGCGCCTACCTGCTCGGGCTGCGCCGGCTCGGCGTCGTCCCGCACGGCCGCTTCACGCGCTACGGCTTCTCCCAGGCCATCCTGCTCGCCGCGCGCGGGGTGTCCGGAGACGTCGTCGGCCGCACCCACGCCGCGCTCGAGGCGGCGGGCGCGTTGCGCGGCCGCCCCGAGGCCGACGCCGCGTCCGGCTCTGCGGCTACCGTGCCCTCACCATGATGGTCTCGTCGCCCCGTCCCCGACCGATTGCCGCCGCATGACCCGCGAAGACGTCGTCTCCCTCATCCGTGCCCATCTCGCCGAGGAGCTGGAGCTGGATCCCGCGCGCATCGAGGAGTCCACGCGCTTCAAGGAGGACCTGGAGGCCGACTCGCTGGACCTCTTCACGCTGGTGCAGGAGCTCGAGGACTCCTACGGCGTGACGATGTCCGACGCCGAGGCGGCCAAGATCCTCTCCGTCGGTCAGGCCGTGGACTTCGTCCTCGCCCACACCCCGACCGGATCCTGACGCCCTGACGCGCCTGACCGAACTCCTGGACGCCCTGCCCGACGAGCTGTCGAAGCAGGTCTTCACCCACTCCTCCTGGAGCGAGCGCCGCGGCGACTCCTACGACCGGCTGGCCTTCCTCGGCGATTCGGTCCTGTCGCTGGCGATCACCACGCACCTGTATCCCCGCTTGGAGGCCGAGAGCTTCGGCGCCGGTCGGCTGACGAAGATCCGCGCCCAGACGGTGTCGGGCGCGTCGTGCCGCGCCGTCGCGATCCGCATCGGCGTGCCGGACCGCCTGCGCGCCGCCGTCCCGGAGGGGCTGCCGGCGGACGCCTCGGACAAGCTGGAGACCGAGCGGGTGCTGGCCTCGGTGACCGAGGCGGTCATCGGTGCGTGTTACCTCCACGCCGGGTTCGACGCGATCTCCGAGGCGGTGGTCGAGGCGTTCGAGCCCGAGCTGAAGGAGGCGCTGGCCCACCCGGTCGATTTCAAGTCGGCGCTGCAGGAGCGGCTCGCCCGCCGCGGCGCCGTCGTCACCTACCGGGTCGTGCGCGAGCACGGCATGCCCCACGACCGGTCGTTCGACGTGGTGGCCGAGGTCGACGGTGAGCGCGTGGGCAACGGCAGCGGTCGCACCAAGAAGGCCGCCGAGCAGGCCGCCGCGCGGCAGGCGCTGGGCCTGCCGCCGGAGCCGAGCGAGACCGACGGGGCCGATGAGGCCGGCCCGGCCGCCCCGGAGGCGCAGCCCGCGGGGGCGTCCTAGCGCGATGCACCTCAAGTCGATCAGCCTCAAGGGGTTCAAGTCGTTCCCCGATCGCACCCGGCTGGAGTTCGCCCAGGGCGTCTCGGTGATCGTCGGCCCCAACGGCTCCGGTAAGTCCAACGTCACGGACGCCGTGCTGTGGGCGATGGGCGAGCAGTCGCCGCTCGCGGTGCGCGGCCAGTCGATGCAGGACGTGATCTTCGGCGGCGGCCGCGGCGTGCAGGCCCGCTCGTCGGCGGAGGTCGAGATCGTGCTCGACAACGCCGACGACACCGTCAACCTGCCGCTCGGCGAGATCTCCATCCTGCGCCGGCTCGACCGCTCGGGCGAGGGTGAGTACCGGCTCAACGGGGCCAAGTGTCGTCTGGTCGACGTGCTCGAGGTGCTGTCCGACACCGGGCTGGGCAAGGAGATGCACTCGGTGGTCTCCCAGGGGCGCATCGAGGCGATCGTCACCTCCAAGCCGCGTGACCGCCGCCTCCTGATCGAGGAGGCCGCGGGCCTGGGCAAGCACCGCAAGCGCCGTCGCCGCGCCCACCTCAAGCTGGAGCGCACGCAGCAGAACCTGGACCGGGCCCTGGACGTGGAGCGCGAGGCGCGCTCGCGCCTGCGGCCGCTCAAGCGCCAGGCCGAGGCCGCCGAGCTGCACGAGCGGCTGGAGCGCCAGACCGACGAGGCCCGCTGGGAGCTGGCCCGCGACGCCGTCCGCGCCCACGGCCAGGAGCGCGTGGCCGCCGAGGCCGCCGCCGTCGCCGCGCGCAAGCTGCGCGACGAGATCCAGGCCGAGCTGGGCGTCATCGCGGTGCGGCGCGAGGCCGCCGAGAAGGCGCTCTCGGAACGGACCGAGCAGCGGGAGCGCCTCGTCCGGGCCGTCTCCACCGCCCGGGGCGCGCAGGACAAGATCGAGCTGCGGCTGGAGCGCTCCGGCGAGGCAGCCGAGCTGGCGGGGGAGCGCATCGAGCGCCGCGCCGCGCAGCTGGAGCTGCTGGCCGCCGAGGCCGAGCTGGACGCGCCGGACGACGCGGGCAACGAGCGCATCGCGGCGCTGGAGGCCGAGCTCGTGCAGCTCGACGCCGACCACGACGCCGCACTGGCCCGGGAGATCGAGGCGCTGGAGCACGGCCGCCGCTCCGCCGAGGCGCGCGTGGCCGAGCTGGATGCCGCGCTGGCCGAGCGTCGGGCCGCGCTCGCCGAGGCCGACAAGGCCGCCGAGGTGGCCCGCCAGGCCCGCCGCGCGGCGGAGACCTCGGCCGAGGCCGCGCGCCGCGAGGCGGCCAAGGTGGGGGCCGAGCTGGCCGCGGCCAACCAGTTCCTGCGCAGCCACGCCGCCAACCCCTCGCATCCCACCGGCGTCAGCTCGCTGGCCGGGGAGCTGGAGGTCCAGGCCGGATACGAGACGGCGCTGGCCGCCGCGCTGGGCGACCGCCTGTCCGCCGGCCTGGTCGACGACCTGGCCGCGGGCGCCAACCTCCTGAAGCGGGCCGGAGCCGACGGGGGCCATGCGCTCGTCGGCGGGGCAGGCGGGTCCTCGCCCGCCGCCGCGAGTACCGCCACGGCCCCGACCCCCGAGGCGGTGCGCCTGGCCGACGTGCTCGGCGGTCCCGACGCGGCACTGGCCGTCGCCCGCGCGCTGATCGGGGACGCGTGGGTCGTCGACGATCTCGAGGCGGTCCCGGACGACTTCACCGGCGTCGCCGTCACCAAGGGCGGCCGGGCCTGGTTCGCCGCCACGCGCGAGCTGCGCCAGTCGCCCAAGGGCGGTTCCGAGCGCGTGCTGGCCAAGCGCAACGAGCGCGACGCGCTGATCAAGGCCAGCGAGGCCGCCGTCCAGGCCGAGCAGACCGCGCTCGGCGGCGTCGAGGCCGTGCGCCAGGCCGTGGCCGCCGCCGACGCCAGCCGCGAGGAGGCCGATCGGGCCGTCCGCGAGACCGACCGCGAGCGCACCGCCGCCGCCGAGGCCCAGCGCCGCGCGACGTGGCTGATCGACCAGCGCAAGTCTGCCCCCGAGGAGGGCGCCGGCGCCGTGCGCCGCGCCCAGATCGGCGGCGAGCTGGCGGCCGAGAAGCGCGTGGCGGAGCGCGCCGCCCAGCAGCGCGCCGAGCGCTCCGGCCGGATCGAGCGCTTGACGCGCGCGCTCGAGGCCGACCGCGAGCTGCTGCCCCGCGCCCAGCGCCTGACCGCCGCCCTGGGCCTGGCCCTGGAGGGCGTGCGCGAGCACGTCAAGGCGGTCGAGGTGCTGCTCAGCTCCGACCGTGAGGCGGGCGAGGGCGTCAACGCCGCGCTGCGCGCCTGCGCCGCCGACGAGGCGGCCGCCCAGACCCGGCTGCGCGAGGCGGGGGAGGCGGTTACCTCGGCGGAGGTCCGCGCCGCCCAGTCCCGTGAGCACGATGTCGAGGCCCGCCGCGAGCTCGACGCCCTGGCGGCCAAGCTCGGCCTGCCCGCCCAACCCTCCGAGGAGCCGCTCGATCCCGAGCAGGCCCAGCAGCTCGAGCAGCGCATCGAGCGCCTCACGCGCCGCCGCGAGCAGCTCGGCCCGGTCAACCCGCTGGCCAAGGCCGAGTACCAGGAGGCGCTGACCCACGTCGAGGAGCTGGAGCGCCAGCGCACGGACCTGGAGACCGCGCTGCGCGAGCTGCGCACGTTCATCCGGGACACCGACAAGCAGATCCAGGAGACGTTCGAGGAGACGTTCAACGCGGCCGCGAAGAACTTCGAGGAGCTGTCCGAGCACGTCTTCCCGGGCGGCCGCGGCCGGCTGCGCCTCGTCAAGGAGGACAGCGGCCCCAAGACCGTCCTGGGTGGCGCGAACAAGCCCGGGGGTGAGGACGCCCAGACCGACGAGGAGCAGGCCGAGGAGGCCGCTGAGGCCGAGGCCCAGCAGCTGGAGTCGGGGGAGAGCCTGCCGGAGGAGGAGCTCGGCGTCGAGATCGAGATCACGCCCGCGGGCAAGTCGATGAAGCGCCTCACGCTGCTCTCCGGCGGTGAGAAGTCGATGACCGCCATCGCCTTCCTGTTCTCCGTCTTCCTGGCCAAGCCGTGCCCGTTCTACATCCTGGACGAGGTCGAGGCCGCCCTGGACGACCTCAACATCTCCCGCTTCCTGGACCTGCTGGAGAAGTACCGCGACCACGCGCAGTTCATCGTCGTGACCCACCAGAAGCGCACGATGGAGGCGGCCGACACGCTCTACGGCGTGTCGATGGGCGACGACGGCGTCTCCAAGGTCGTGTCGCGCAAGCTGCCGCCGCGGGAGCCCGCCTCCCCGTCGGCCCCCGCCGCCACCGCCTGACGCGTATCTTCCGGCGCGATGCCTCGCGACTGGTCCGACCTCTTCATCACCGACGTGCCGCTGCCGGCCGCGTCCGACACCGACGCCGGGGAGGCCGAGACCGGCAAGCCCAAGCGCCGCGGCGTGTTCCGCCGCCTGCGCGAGAACCTGGCCAAGACGCGCGAGGCGCTCGGCGCGGAGATCCAATCGACGCTGTTCGAGACCGTCGACGAGGAGACCTGGGAGCGCCTGGAGGAGGCGCTGATCATGGCCGACGTCGGCGCGCGCACCACCGCCGACGTGGTCTCCAAGCTCGAGTCCGAGGCCACCGCCGGCGACCTGGAGGGCGGCGAGGCGCTCACCGGCCGGCTGGTCGAGCTGCTGGCCGACATCGCCCGCCCGGCCGAGGGCCGTATCGACCTGCGCCCCGAGCCCACGGTGATCATGGCCGTCGGCGTCAACGGCACCGGCAAGACGACGACGATCGGCAAGCTCGCCTGGCACCTGCAGCAGGAGCTGGGCAAGACGGTCGTCCTCGGTGCCGCCGACACGTTCCGCGCCGCCGCGACCGAGCAGCTCGAGGGCTGGGCCACCCGCGCCGGCTGCGAGATCGTCACCGGCGCGCCGGGCAGCGACCCGGGCGCCGTGGCCTTCGACGCCATCGCCCAGGGGCGTGAGCGGGGCGCGGACGTCGTGATCATCGACACGGCCGGCCGCCTGCACAACCAGGACGACCTGATGGCCGAGCTGACCAAGGTCCGCCGCGTCATCGACCGTCAACTCCCGGGGGCGCCGCACGAGACGCTGCTCACCGTCGACGCGACCACGGGCCAGAACGGCCTGCGTCAGGCCCAGCTCTTCTCCCAGGCGGTGCCGGTCGACGGCGTCGTCCTGACCAAGCTCGACGGCACGGCCAAGGGCGGCATCGCACTGGCCATCGCCGCAGAGCTGAAGATCCCCGTGAAGCTGATCGGCGTGGGGGAGGCGGTGGAGGATCTGCGGCCCTTCGACGCCGACGACTTCGCCCGCGCCCTGGTCGGCGTCGACGCGCCTTGACACGGTTCTGAGACCGTCGCGCGCCGGGAGATGAACTAGGCTCCGGACATGGACGAATGGGTCATCTGGCTGCTGCTGGGCATCGCGTTCTCCATCGGCGAGATGGCGACGCTCGGCTTCTTCCTGGCCCCGTTCGCCGGTGGCGCGTTCGTCGCCACCATCCTCTCCGCGCTCGGCGTGGCCAGCGGCGGGGCGATCCTCGCGTTCGCGGTCGTCACGCTGATCCTGCTCTTCGCGCTGCGGCCCGTCGCGCGCCGGCACCTGCGCACCCCGCCGGAGATCCGCACCGGCACCGCCGCTCTCGTCGGCAAGGAGGCGATGGTGCTGGAGCGCATCGCCAACGACGAGGGGATCGGCTGCGTCCGGATCGACGGTGAGGTGTGGACCGCCCGCGCCTACGACGAGGACGAGATCATCGAGGCCGGCAAGCGGGTACACGTGATGGAGATCCGCGGCGCCACCGCCCTCGTGACGGAGTAGACGCACCATGCTTTCCCACCGCCCCACCAAGGAGTCGACATGGCAGGACTGATCGTTCTCGCAGTCGTCGTGCTGTTCGTGATCATCGTCGCGGCGCGCACGATCCGCATCGTCCCACAGGCGCGGGCCGGCGTCGTGGAGCGGCTCGGCCGCTACCAGCGCACGCTGCAGCCCGGGCTGGCGATCGTCGTGCCGTTCATCGACAAGGTCAAGCCGCTGATCGACCTGCGCGAGCAGGTGGTGACGTTCCAGCCCCAGCCGGTGATCACGGAGGACAACCTCGTCGTCCAGATCGACACCGTCCTCTACTTCACGATCACCGACCCGAAGTCGGCGGCCTACGAGGTGGCGAACCCGCTGCAGGCGATCGAGGCGCTCACCGTCACGACGCTGCGCAACGTGATCGGCGGCATGTCGCTGGAGGACACGCTGACCAGCCGCGACAACATCAACTCCCAGCTGCGTGTCGTGCTCGACGAGGCGACGGGCCGGTGGGGCATCCGCATCAACCGCGTCGAGCTCAAGTCGGTCGACCCGCCGCCCACGATCCAGGAGGCGATGGAGAAGCAGATGCGCGCCGAGCGGGACAAGCGCGCCGCGATCCTCACCGCCGAGGGCTTCAAGCAGTCGCAGATCCTCACCGCGCAGGGCGAGCGGGAGTCGGCGATCCTCAAGGCCCAGGGCCAGCGGGAGTCGGCGATCCTGCAGTCCGAGGGCGAGGCCAAGGCGATCGCCACGGTGTTCGACGCGATCCACCAGGGTGCGCCGGACCAGGCGCTGCTCAGCTACCAGTACCTGCAGATGCTGCCCAAGCTCGCGGAGGGGCAGGCCAACAAGGTGTTCGTCATCCCGTCGGAGTTCAGCCAGGCGCTGGGCAACGCGGGCGCCGCGATCGGCAAGCTGGCCGGCGTGCCCACGCCGCCCGCCGCCCCGGCGGCCCCGGCCGCTCCGGCCGCGCCGGAGCCCCCGGCGGCGTCCGAGCCGCGGGCGATCCCGCCCGCCCCGCCCGAACCGCAGAGCTAGCGCGGGCCGCGGCCCGGTCGTCCGACCGGGCCGCTCGCCTGCCACACTGCCGGGACCGTGTTCGACTCCCTCTCCGAGAAGCTCCAGGCCACCCTCTCCGACGTTCGCCAGCGAGGGACGCTCACCGAGGCCGACATCAACGCCACGATGCGCGAGATCCGTCTCGCGCTGCTCGAGGCGGACGTCAACTTCAAGGTCGTCAAGTCCTTCACCTCGTCGGTGAAGGAGCGGTGCCTGGGCGCCGACGTCATCGGGGCGCTCAACCCCGGCCAGCAGGTCGTGAAGATCGTCAACGACGAGCTCGCGGCGCTGATGGGCGGCGCCTCGGCGGGCATCACGTTCTCGCCGCGCCCGCCCACGGTCATCCTCATGTCGGGCCTGCAGGGCTCGGGCAAGACGACGGCCACGGCCAAGCTCGCCCGGTACCTGAAGGAGGAGCACGGCTCGTCCGTCGCCGTCGCGGCCTGTGACGTCTACCGGCCTGCGGCCGTCGACCAGCTCAAGCTCGTGGGCGCGCAGGTCGGCGCCACGGTCTACGAGCAGGGCACCGACAAGGACCCGGTCGACATCGCCCGCTGGGCGCTGGACCAGGCCAAGCAGGACGGCAAGGACGTCCTGATCGTCGACACGAGCGGTCGTCTGCACGTCGACGAGGCCCTGATGGAGGAGCTCGTCAACGTCCGCAAGGCGGTCAAGCCGCACATGGTGCTGCTGGTCGTCGACGCGATGACGGGCCAGGACGCCGTCAACGTCGCCGAGGCGTTCGCCGAGCGCGTGGCGTTCGACGGCGTGGTGATGACCAAGATGGACGGCGACGCCCGCGGCGGCGCGGCGCTGAGCGTCAAGGCGGTCACCGGCAAGCCGATCCTGTTCGCCAGCACGGGGGAGAAGCTCGACCGCTTCGAGGTCTTCCACCCGGACCGCATGGCCCAGCGCATCCTGGGCATGGGCGACGTGATGACCCTCATCGAGAAGGCCGAGGGGCAGTTCGACGCGGACGAGGCCGCGGAGCTCGAGCGCAAGATGCGCAAGAACGAGTTCACCCTCGAGGACTTCCTCAAGCAGCTCAAGCAGATCCGCAAGATGGGCCCGCTCAGCTCGATCCTCGGGATGATGCCCGGGTTCGCCGGCCAGCAGATGAAGAACATGAAGGTCGACGAGCGCGAGTTGGACCGCATCGAGGCGATCGTGCTGTCGATGACGCCCGAGGAGCGGCGCCGGCCCGAGCTGATCAACGGCTCGCGGCGCCTGCGCATCGCCAAGGGGTCGGGCACCAACGTGCAGGCCGTGAACCGGCTCGTCAAGCAGTTCGGCCAGATGCGCAAGATGATGAAGCAGATGGCCGGCGGCAAGATGCCGGACATCGGCGCGCTCATGCGCCAGGGCGGCCGGTAGCGACCGGCCGGGCCGGGGGTTTGCAGCATTTGCAAACCCTCAGCCCATCGCGCGCTCGCGCCCGCTACCCTTGTGCGTCGATTTTCTCTTTGTCCTTTCGGAAGGGTTCCATGGCAGTCAGGCTCAGGCTCACACGTGTGGGCGGCAAGAAGGATCCGATCTGGCGCGTCGTCGTCGCTGATCAGCGCGCGCCGCGCGATGGCCGCATCATCGAGACCATCGGGCGCTACAACGCCCAGACGGACCCGTCCACGATCGTGCTCGACGAGGAGCGCGTGAAGGTCTGGCTGTCCAAGGGCGCCCAGCCCACGGAGACCGTTCGCAAGCTTCTGCGCACGCAGGGCATCGACCCGGACGCGCGCTAGTCGCACCCTGATGCGAGAGCTCCTCGACTACATGGCCCGCCTGCTCGTCGACGTTCCTGACGCGGTCGAGGTCGAGGAGTTCGTCGAGGACGACGGCACCGTCGTGCTCGAGCTCGCCGTCGACGGCGAGGACTACGGCAAGGTCATCGGCCGCGGTGGCCGCACGGCGCACGCCCTGCGGACCATCGTCAAGGCCTCGGCCGTCCCGTCGGGCCGCCGCGTGCTCGTCGACATCGTCGACTAGCGCCTGTGGCTTCCGAGCAGTCCACCGCACCCGGTGGCGACCGGCTGAGCGCGGGGCGCGTCGGCAAGGCCCACGGCCTCGACGGCAGCTTCCACGTGACGCGGCCGCGGCCCGGCGTCCTCAAGAACGGAATTCCCCTGTTCGTGAACGGCCGCGAGACGAAGGCCCGGCGGTTCGCCGGGACGGCGGACAAGCCGATCCTCGCGGTGGACGGCGTGTTCTCGCGCAACGACGTCGAGGCGCTGCGCGGGCAGGACCTGTGGGTCGGCCGTGAGCACGTGCCGGCGCTGGGGCCGGACGAGTGGTGGGCGGAGGATCTGGAGGGCTGCGAGGTGTTCGACGGAGACGTGACCGTCGGGACCGTGCGCAACCTGCTGGTCCTCCCGTCGTGCGAAGTGCTCGAGGTGACGCGCGCCGCCGGCGGTGCGGACCTGCTGGTCCCGCTGGTGCGGGACGCGGTCCGGACGGTCGACGTGGACGCGCGCCGCATCGAGATCGACCTGGAGTTCCTTGGTGAGGGCGGTTCTGATGCAGCTTGACGTGGTCACCCTCTTCCCCGACTGGTTCGGGTGGTTCCGCGAGCAGCGGCACGTGCGCAACGCCGTCGAGCGCGGCCACGAGCTGCGCGCGCTCAACCCGCGCGACCACACGGAGCTGACGGGCCGGCAGGTCGACGACACGCCGTTCGGGGGCGGCGCGGGCATGGTCCTGCGCGTCGACGTCATGGACTCGGCGCTGCGCGGCTTCTACGACGTGGACCCGGTCGACCTGAAGAAGGAGCGGCGCGTCATCGCGCTGACCCCCGGCGGGCGGACGCTCGACGAGGACTACGTCAACGAGCTGGCGGCCGAGCCGGCCGTCACCCTGCTGTGCGGCCGGTACGAGGGCTTCGACGAGCGGATCGTCCAGCACTACGCGTCGGACACCCTCTCGGTCGGCCGGTACGTGCTGTCCGGCGGCGAGCTGGCGGCGATGGTCGTGTGCGATGCCGTGCTGCGGAAGCTGCCCGGCGCACTGGGCCACGAGGACTCCGCGGTGGAGGAGTCGTTCAGCGAGGCACTCGGCGGCGATCCGGAATATCCGCACTACACCCGGCCCGCGGAGTACCGTGGCTGGAAGGTCCCGGACGTGCTGCTTTCCGGGCACCACGCCGAGATCGCGACGTGGCGCCGAGCCCGCAGCCGTGAGCGTGGGGCCGGGGCGTCCGGCTCTTCGCTATCCTGACGTCTCCGCGCGGCGCCTCCTCTGTTCCCTGCAGCGCCCGCCTCCTCTTGTCATGAGCACCATCATTCAAAGCCTTGAGCGCGCGCAGCTGCGCCGCGTTCCCAACTTCGGCCCTGGCGATCGGGTCAAGGTCCACTTCCAGGTGGTCGAGGGAACGCGCAAGCGGACCCAGGTTTTCGAGGGTGTGGTCATCAAGCGGCAGGGCCACGGTGCTCGCGAGACGTTCACCGTCCGCAAGCAGTCCTTCGGCGTCGGCGTCGAGCGCACGTTCCCCGTGCACTCGCCCAAGATCGAGAAGATCGAGGTTCCGGCCCGCGGTGACGTCCGTCGCGCGAAGCTGTACTACCTGCGCGACCGCGTCGGCAAGCGCGCCCGGGTCCGCGAGAAGCGGTACACGGGTCCGGAGGAGCGCGTCGAGCCGGGCCTCCTCTTCGAGGATGGTCCGGAGGGCGCCGTCGATCTCGACGGCAACGCGCCGGACGATGTCGTGCTGGTCGACGAGACCGCTGAGGCTCCGGCTCCGGAGACGACCGCCGAGGTCGCCGCTCCCGAGGCCGACGCCGCCGCCACAGCTGACGCACCCGCTGACGCTCCGTCCGAGGCCGACGCCGCGGACGAAGCGAAGGCGTGAGCGCAGCTCGCAAGAAGCGCGAGAAGTCGACGGCCAACTCGATCATCGAGTTGGTCATCATCGTCGCGATTGCCCTGGGCCTGGCCCTGGGCATTCAGGCGTTCCTCATCAAGCCGTACAAGATCCCCAGCGAGTCGATGGTCCCGACGCTGCAGGTCGGCCAGCGCGTGCTGGTCAACCGTCTGGGCACCCACTTCGGTGACCCCGAGGTGGGGGACATCCTGGTCTTCCACCCGCCGAAGGGCGCGGAGAACGGCCTGGACCAGTGTGGCGTCGACCACCCGTCGGATCAGGGCTGCCCCAAGGCCACGCCGGAGAAGGCGGACGTCAACTACATCAAGCGGGTCGTCGGCGTTCCCGGCGACACGCTGACCGTCGTGGCCGGCCACGTCATCCGCAACGGCAAGCGCGAGTCGGACTCCTACATCGCCCCGTGCGGTGAGGGCGGCAAGTGCGATCTGCCCAAGCCCCTCAAGGTTCCGCCCGGCCAGTACTACATGATGGGCGACAACCGTGGGTACTCCGACGACAGCCGCTACTGGGGTCCCGTCCCCAAGGACTGGATCATCGGTGAGGCCTTCGCCACCTACTGGCCCGTCGACCGCATCGGCCTCCTCTGAGGTGAGCCCGATGGCCGACGTCGCGCCATCGCCATCGGACCGCCCGCGCAAGAAGGCGGCCAAGAGGAAGACCCCGCGGGGTCGCCGCCTGATCGCGCACGACCGGAGCCTGGGCGTGCGCTGGGTCGCGGGGGCCGACGAGGCCGGTCGCGGTTGTCTGGCCGGCCCGTTGGTCGCAGCCGCGGTGCTGCTCGACATGGAGGCGTTCGGTCCGCGGGAGGCGCGCGCCTTCTCGGCGATCAACGACTCCAAGCAGCACACCCCGCAGATGCGCGAGGAGCTGTACCCGATCGTCATGCGCACGGCCGTGCGCGTCGCGGTCGTCTCCCGCTCGGCCCCGGGCATCGACACCCGCGGTCTGCATCGCACGAACCTCAGCGCGCTGAGTGACGCCCTGGCCCGCGTCGCCGTGCCGGACTGCCTGTGCCTGGTCGACGGCTTCCGCGTGCCGGACATGGGCCACGAGCAGCGCGCGATCGTCCAGGGTGACGCCACCAGCGCCGCCATCGCCGCGGCCTCGATCCTCGCCAAGGTCAGCCGCGACCGGTTCATGGCCCGCGCCGACATGCTCCATCCCGGGTGGAGCTTCGGCGATCACATGGGCTACTCCACCCCCGACCACCGCGCCGCCATCCACGCGCGGGGGGTCTCCCCACTGCACCGTCTGTCGTTCGCCTCGACGGCATATCAGCAGCTCAGCTTCTAGCGTCCGCACGTCGTCGGGGACGTCCGCGCCGGCGCGCATCAGAAGCACCCTTCGAGGTGGTCGAGGGAGACGAGGCGACCCGCCCCGTCGATGACGACGCCGATCGCGTCGAAACGGACCGTGTCGCGGTGGATCTCCCGGCCCGGTCCGGCGAGCCAGCCGACCGCCAGCGTGCGTATCCGCCGGCGCTGTTCGGGCCGCAGCCCGTCGAACGGGAAGGCGGCCCGTCCGGCCCGGCGCGTCTTCACCTCGCAGAAGATCACGGTTGCGTCGTCGGTGGCGATGATGTCCAGCTCGCCGGTCCGGGTGCGCACGTTGCGGTCGACGATCTCGAGTCCGAGGCGAGCGAGATGCTCGGCGGCGAACTGCTCTCCCTGCGCTCCGAGCTGGTGGCGGACGTCGTTGGACATGGGCTGGACCGTACGCAGGATCTCGTGTCGTGTCTGTGCCGTGGCGTGACGATTCTGCACCGATTTCGTGACGTGAACTCACGTCACGAAGTTGGCACGAAGTCGTAACGCGGCGACACCCACGTGACACGTTTTCTCGCCTAGCTTGCGGGACGTGCTCGCTCATGCCACGACCTTCGCCCTCGACGGCCTCGGGACCCGGCGCGTCCGCGTCGAGGTCGACGTGCGCCCCGGCCTGCCGGCGTTCACCATCGTCGGGCTCGGGGACGCCGCCGTCCGCGAGTCGCGGGAGCGGGTGCGCTCCGCGATCCTCAACGTCGGTCTGGAGTTCCCGCAGCGCCGCGTCACCGCGAATCTGGCGCCGGCCGACCTGCGCAAGGTCGGCCCCGGCTTCGACCTGGCCCTCGCGTGCGGGATCCTGGCCGCGAGCGGCCAGGTGCCCGCGACCGCGCTGGAGTCGCGGGCCTTCTACGCCGAGCTGTCGCTCGGCGGGGAGCTGCATCCGTGCCGCGGCACCCTCGCTGTCGCGGAGGCCACGCGGGTGGCCGCGGTCGGGCAGCTGGTGCTGGCCGCGACGGCCGGGGCGGAGGCGGTGCTCGTCCCCGGCCTGGAGGTCGCGGCCGTCCCGACGCTGAACGACGTCGTCGTGATCCTCCGCGGCGGTCCCGTCCCCGACCCGCCCGAGGCGGCGTGGGACGACGACGTGCGGGCGGATGCGCTGGAGCTGGCGGACGTCCTCGGCCAGCACGAGGCGGCCGAGGCGATGATCATCGCGGCCGCCGGGGGCCACAACCTGCTCATGTGCGGCCCGCCGGGAACGGGCAAGACCATGCTCGCCCGGCGGTTGCCCTGGATCCTGCCCGACCTCTCGGGCACCGAGGCCCTCGACGTGACGCGCATCCTGTCGATCGCCGGCCTGCACTCCGGTCGGGGGCTGGTGCGCCGGCGGCCGTTCCGTGCCCCGCACCACACGACGTCGCCCAGCGGCCTGGTCGGCGGCGGCGCGTCCCCACGGCCCGGCGAAGTGACGTTGGCCCACCACGGTGTGCTCTTCCTGGACGAGCTGTCGGAGTTCTATCGCTCCTCGCTGGAGGCGCTGCGCCAGCCGCTGGAGGACGGTCTCGTGACGATCGTCCGCGGACAGCGGTCGGCGGTCTTCCCCGCGCGGTGCATGGTCGTCGCGGCGACCAATCCCTGCCCCTGCGGCCGCGGCTCCACCGGCTGCCGCTGCACCGAGCCGGATCGGGAGCGGCACGCGCGCAAGCTCAGCGGGCCGTTGCTGGACCGGATCGACGTCGCCTGCTCGCTCGACATGCCGGCCGGGGCGCTGGCCGCGGTGCCGGTGCCGACCACGCAGGAGGCTCGCGATCGGGTGCATGCCGCCCGGGCCCGGGCCGTCGATCGGGCCGGTGACGGCGGTCCGTCGCGCAACGCCGATCTGACCGGGGCCCAACTGCGCCGGTACGCGCCGCTGGACCGTGAGTGCCGCAAGCGCATCGACGGGGCGGGCGGCATCGTCACGAGCATGCGGGCCCGCGATCGCCTGCACCGCGTCGCGCGGACGATCGCCGACCTCGAGGGAGCCGAGCGGATCCTGCCCGAGCACGTCACCCAGGCCATCACCTTCAGGAGAGACGTCCTGCGGACGGAGGGAGAAGCATGAGCGCCTGCGACGAATGCCTGCGCCGGGCGTGGCTGCTGGGACGGCTGTCGGGCCATCTCGACCGGATCCGCGGTCAGCGGCAGCACGTGCGCGAGGTCCTCGCGCTGTCCGATGCCGATCTCCTCGCCGCGCTGGGCGGCGGTCAGCGGGAGATCGTCGCGCGAGCGTACGCGGCGTTCCGGCCGCGCGAGCTGCGCGCGGAGGTGGTCGCGGCCCGGCAGGCCACGGTGTGCGCGCACCGTCCGGAGTACCCGCGCGGATTGCGTGACCTCCCCGACCAGCCGGCGGTGCTCTTCGTGGCCGACGGCGAGCGGGCGGTCGCCGCGCTGGCCCGGATGGCCGAGGATCCGTTCGCGCGTCCCACCGTCGCTCTCGTGGGGGCCCGGCGCGCGAGCGCGGACGCCAGGCGGATGGCCGAGAGCCTGGGGCGCGAGCTCGCCTACGCGGGCGTGCCCGTCATCAGCGGCATGGCACTGGGGGTGGACGCCTGGGCGCACCGTGGCGCGCTGGCCGCGGAGGGGGACACGATCGCCGTGCTCGGGAGCGGTGTCGACATCGTCTATCCCCGCACCGAGGCGGGGCTGTACGCCGAGCTGGTCACGCGCGGCGTGGTCCTCAGCGAGATGCCGCCGGGGGCCACCGCGCGCCGGTGGACGTTCCCGGCCCGCAACCGGATCATCGCCGCGCTCGCGACGATGACCGTGGTGGTCGAGGCGGCCGAGCGGTCCGGCTCGCTGATCACCGCCACGCTCGCGGAGGACCTCGGTCGGGAGCTCGGCGCCGTCCCCGGGCGCCCGGGCGTGACGGGCACGCGGGGCACCAACGGCCTGCTCCGTCAGGGCTGCGCGGTGATTCGCGACGCCCAGGACGTTCTGGATCAGCTCTTCGGTGCGGGCGCGCGGGAGGCCGGGCATCCGCGCAAGGACCCCTCCGGGCTGGACCCCGCGCTGGCCGCCGTGTTCACGGCGGTCGCGGCCGGGCACGACACGGTGGCGGCGCTGTGCGAGGACCCCGGGGAGGTCCGGGAGGTGACGGTCCGGTTGGGCGAGTTGGAGTACCTCGGGTACGTGCGCCGGGCCGCCGACGGACGGTACGTGACCATCCCGTGATACGACATCGGGACATGTCCCCGCGCGTACCGATCTGCCTGACCATCGCCGGCTCCGACTCCGGTGGGGGCGCGGGGATCCAGGCCGACCTCAAGGCGTTCGCCGCCTGCGGGGTGCACGGCACCAGCGCGATCACCGCGCTCACCGCGCAGAGCACCGTCGGGGTGGTGGCGGTGGAGAACGTCTCACCCGCGATGATCCAGGCCCAGGTGCGAGCGGTGTCCGGCGACATGACGCTCGACGCCGTCAAGCTCGGGATGCTCGCCGGCGTCGCGACGATCGCCGCCGTCGTCGCCGCGTTGGACACGCTCCCGAGCGGGACGCCGGTCGTCGTCGACCCGGTGATGGTGGCGGAGTCCGGGGCCCGGCTGCTCGACACGGACGCCCACCAGGCGCTGGTGCGGGACGTCCTGCCGCGCGCGACGGTGGTCACGCCCAACGTGCCCGAGGCCCGTGTCCTGTGCGGGGACGCCGAGGGGCGTCTGGACGGCGAGGAGCTGGCCCGGGCCGTGCTCGCGCTGGGGCCGCGCGCCGTCGTCGTCACCGGCGGGCACCGCGACGAGGCGACCGACGTCTACGTCGACGTGGACGGCGTGGTGGCCCACATCACCGGTCCCCGCCATCCGGACGGGGCGGCCCACGGCTCCGGCTGCACGCACGCGTCCGCGCTGGCCGCCCACCTGGCCCACGGCTGGACGCCCGTCGAGGCCGCGCGCGCGGCCCGGGCGGTGGCCGCCGACGCGGTGCTGCACGGGCTGCGGTCGGTGGGGCACGGCCCCGGTCCGGTGGACGTGCTCGACGTCGCGTCCCGTGCCCCGGATCGCACGTTCGACGAACCGGCGGCCGGCGACCATCTAGCATCTGACGCGTGAGCACTCCCTTCGACGTCAAGCACCGCAGCCGGGCCCTCACGGAGGGCCCCGAGCGCGCCCCCGCCCGCGCCTACCTGAAGGGCATCGGGTTCGATGACGAGGCCCTGCGCAAGCCGATCATCGGCGTCGCGCACTCGTGGATCGAGACCATGCCGTGCAACTTCAACAACCGGGTCCTGGCCGCCAAGGTCAAGGAGGGCGTCCGGGCCGCCGGCGGCACCCCGATGGAGGTCAACACGATCGCCATCTCCGACGGGATCACGATGGGCACGGAGGGGATGAAGACGTCCCTGACCTCCCGTGAGGTCATCGCCGACTCGATCGAGCTCGTCGCGCGGGGTCATCTGTTCGATGGCATCGTCTGCATCAGCGGCTGCGACAAGACGATCCCCGGCAC